>OGQD01001814.1_pt1 | contig 12903 bp, 11 predicted proteins | sample 1553091 | NCBI WGS metagenome assembly OGQD01 (sample SAMEA2580290, study PRJEB22360) | human gut metagenome | biome: human gut; feature: human-associated habitat; material: faeces | place: Denmark | collected 2008/2010
TTAGCGCTAATTATATGATATTTATAGGAAAAATTCCTTAAGTTGATGACATTGGCTTACCAAGTTCCCCTAAGGGCGATTAAGTGGCCGGATGGTATCGGGGTTGATGGTGCTTGGAAAGGTATATTTGGGCAAAGGATTTACACTCCATGATAATTGCTTTGTGTGTGTTTTCGCTTGTGATTGGTATGTGGTTGGCGTTCTTGAATTGGCGCTGCTTTTATGTGGGGTTTGTTAAGAAAGAGAAGTCATCGTCATGGATTCCTTTGCTTGGTGGGGTATGCCTTTTTTTAGGGTTTTTCTTCTTTCCAAATAATCCGAAAAGTAACTATGCATGGCTTGCTTTTTTGCTTGATTGGGGATGCCTTCCTGGGTTTGTTTATTCCATCTATTACTATAATGCTCACATTAAGAAATAGCTGTAATATTGAGAGGAGGCTAAAGTGGGGTTGGTTTGCTTCAAGGGTGATTTTTTCAAGATATTGTTTGTTCTGATTTTTTTGCTGCTTGGAGCGGCATTTATCACAAGGTTTTTTTACACCTATCCTGATTTTTTTCCAAAGCTATTGGGTGATATTTGTAATGTTATTATTGATTATTTCGGCCCGGGTTCAATAGAGGAGAGTTCAAATATAGAGACTCTCTATGTGTTTCTTTTGTCTTTGTTTTTTGAGTGTGCGTTTTTTGCCGGTTTTAAATGTGTGCCGGGCTGGTTTCGGTCTCAGAGCTAGTGTCTATGGCGGCATGTTTTATACAGGCTCTAACTTGTGACTGCATGGTGGCTTGCTTGAGCCCTGTAGGGCGCTCGACGAATAAGGCTCGGGCATGAGCGCTAATCGGCTGGGCAGCTTTTGCGCTGCATTCATCTAGAGGTGCGGCGAGTGTCGACTGCAGAAGTGGCTACATTCTTGGGTGTTTCATGGCTTCATCGGCAGGGAAGGGCGGGAGCCTGAGCCACCGAGGATTTAACTGAAATACGCCACGGCCCTCGACGGTCCAATAGTCAAGCGAGGCTTGCTGCTTCCCATCGCGGAGTGGCCCTTTTGCTCCCACGAATCGGGTTGTCCAATCAGGTTGAGCCTTCGATCCTTCGCACAGTTTCGTGAGCAACTGTTTCGCAAAGCTTTGCCCGGACCGGAGCGCCCAGTAGCATCGACGGACTGGAACAGGAGCGAAGAATGCGGACGAAACTCGAAGCGGTGCTGCATGAGGTGAACCAGGTGCTGCTGGGCAAGGAGCCGCAAGTGCGCCTGGCCCTGACCTGTGTGCTGGCGAGGGGGCACCTCCTGGTCGAGGACCTGCCCGGGATGGGCAAGACCACCCTCAGCCACGCCTTGGCGCGGGTGCTGGGGTTGAGCTTCCAGCGTATCCAGTTCACGTCCGACCTGCTACCGGGCGACATTCTCGGCACTTCGGTGTTCGACAAGGACAGCGGTCAGTTCGTTTTCCACCCCGGCCCGATCTTCGCCGAACTGGTATTGGCCGACGAGATCAACCGGGCCACGCCGAAGAGCCAGAGCGCGCTGCTGGAGGCGATGGAGGAGGGGCAGGTAACCATCGAGGGCGCCACCCGGCCGCTGCCGGAGCCGTTCTTCGTCATCGCCACGCAGAACCCGGTCAGTTCCGGTGGCACCTTCGCGTTGCCGGAATCGCAGTTGGACCGCTTTCTCATGCGCCTGTCGCTGGGCTACCCGGCGCGTGCCGCCGAGAAGGCCTTGCTGCTGGGCGAGGCGCGCCGGGAAATCCTGCCCCGGCTGGAGCCGATTCTCGACCATGCGGAGCTGGCGGCCATCCAGGCGCTGATCCCGCAGGTGCGCACCAGCGATGCGCTGATCGATTATGTCTTGCGCCTGGTGGAGGCGACCCGCAGCGAGCCGCAGTTCGCCTGGGGTCTTTCGCCGCGGGCTAGCCTGGCACTGCTGGCAGCGGCCCGGGCCTGGGCCTTCCTCGCCGAGCGCGACTATGTGATCCCCGAGGATGTACAGGCAGTGTTACCGTCGGTGGTCGGCCATCGCCTGCGCGAGCGCGCCGACCCGGCCGGGCATGGCGGCGGCGCGCTGGTGCAGTGGCTGCTGCGCGAAGTGTCGGCGGTGTGAGGTCGCCGATGTCGGTCAAGGCGCGCTGGCGCCGCTGGGTGATGCGACGCATTCCTGCGGCGGCCCAGGTGCAGCTGAACCAGCGGCGCATCTTCATCATGCCCAACCGGGTCGGTGCCGCATTCGCGGTGGTGCTGGTGCTGATGCTGCTGGCAGGCATCAACTACGAGAACAGCCTGGCCTACGGCCTGACGTTCCTGCTGACCGCGCTGTTCGTGATCGCGATCCTGCATACCTATCGCAACTTCTCGGGACTGATTCTCAAGGCCGGGGTCAGCGGTGCGGTGTTCGCAGGCGAACAGGCGCGTTTCAAGGTGCGCCTGGAGAGTGACGGTCGAGCCCACCATGCCGTGGGCCTGGGCTGGCCGCCGCAGCCGCTGCAGATCGTGGATGTGCCGCCCCTGGGGCAGCGCGAGTGCGAGCTGAGCCTGCCGGCCCTGCGCCGTGGCTGGCTGCGGCCGGAGCGGATGCGGGTGGAAAGCCACTTCCCGTTGGGCATCCTGGTGGCCTGGAGCTGGGTCGATCTGGACCAGGCCGTGCTGGTCTATCCACGCCCGCTGGAAGGCGATTTGCCCCTGGCCGTGGATGGTGTTGCCGACGAGAACGACGAAGGTCGGCGAGCCGCAGGGCAGGGCGCCGACGACTACCAGGGGCTGCGCAGCTACCAGCCGGGGGACTCCAGGCGCCGACTGCACTGGAAGGCGTTCTCCCGCGGACAGGGGCTGCTGGTCAAGGATTTCGCCGCTCTGGCCGGTCATGATCTGTGGCTGGACTTCCTGGCCTTGGGCGGCGATGCCGAGGAGCGGCTTTCCCGACTGTGCTACTGGGTACTGCAGCTGGATGCGCGCCAGCAGCCCTATGGCCTTCGCCTGCCTGGCACCGAATTAACCCCCGACTTCGGTGAGGCCCATCGCGAGGCCTGCCTGCGTGCGCTGGCGCTCCATGGTGATCGCTCATGAACGCCCCGCAACCGATTCCCCGCATCGCCCTGACCTGGTTGCTGGTCGCCCAGGTGCTGGTGATCCTGCCGCACCTCTTGCACCTGCCGCTGTGGATCATCGGATTCTGGCTGTTCTGTGCCGGCTGGCGGATTCAGGTATTCCGCATGCGCGCGCGCTATCCGTCCGGGCTGGAGCGGGCGGGCCTGTTGCTGGCGACTGCCGCCGCAGTCTTCCTTTCCCGGGGCACGCTTATCGGTGTGGATGGGGGCGTGCTGCTGCTGGTCTGCGCCTTCATCCTCAAGTTAGTGGAGCTGCGCAGCCGGCGCGATGCGCTGGTGCTGATCTTCCTGGGCTTTTTCGTGGTAGTCACCAGCTATCTGTTCGACGATGGTCTGCTGTCCGCCCTCTACAGCCTGTTGCCGGTGACGGCGCTGCTGGCTGCCCTGATCGGCATGCAGCAGAGCGGCCTGGCCGAGCGACCGGCTGCCACCGTCAGGCTGGCGGCCTCGATGATGCTGCAGGCCGTGCCGATGATGGTGCTGCTGTTTCTGTTCTTTCCACGCCTGGATCCGTTATGGAGTTTGCCCAATGCTAGGAAGGAAATGGTGGGGCTGGCCGACAGTATGACGCCAGCAGATGTGGCGGAGTTGAGTAGGTCGTCAGCACTGGCGTTTCGTGCGAGTTTCGAAGGGCCTGTGCCACAACAGAGTGACCTATATTGGCGCGGGCTAACGCTGGAGAATTTTGATGGAAGACGTTGGTCGCGCTCTTGGGGGCTGCAGCAAAATGTGAGTCCTGAGTGGCTTAGAAAGGGCCCTCCTTTGAGATATAGCGTTGTGATGCAACCTAGTGGAAAACCATGGCTGTTCGTTCTTGATACGGGCTTGATAGATCAGGCAGACGCTAGGCAAATGAGTGATTTTCGTTTGGAGTCACGTCAGCCAGTGATTCAGATATTGCTCTACGGGGCGCAGTCGTGGCCTGAGGCTATACGCGAGCCGAACTTACCCGCGATTGTCCACCGTCGTAATTTACAATTGCCGGAAGGAGGTGATCAGCGCACTCGTGATTGGGCTGCTCAATTGAGAAAAGAGCACGCCGATACCCAGTCTCTAGTTAATACGCTTTTGCAGTATTTCAAGCGCGAACCTTTTAGTTATTCCCTGCAGCCTCCGCCATTGGGCAAAAACACAATCGATGAATTTCTCTTCGATACCCGCAAGGGCTTTTGTGCTCACTATGCTGGTGCGATGGTTTTTGTGCTTCGAGCTGCAGGTGTTCCTGCGCGAATGGTTGCAGGCTATCAGGGTGGAGAGTTTAACTCTTCCGGCAACTACCTTGCGGTGCGTCAACTCGATGCCCATGCCTGGGTGGAATACTGGGAGGAAGGTCGAGGCTGGACCAGCGTCGACCCCACGTTCCAGGTGGCTCCGGAGCGGATCGAGCGGGGCGCGCAGGACGCCTTCGCCGCCGATGAGAGCTTCCTCGAGGATTCGCCCTTCTCGCCGCTGCGCTACCGCGACGTGGGCTGGATCAACGAACTGAGGATGGCCTGGGAGAATCTCAACTACAGCTGGCAGCGCTGGGTGCTGGGTTATCGGGGCGAGCAGCAGCTGGACTTCCTGCAACGCTGGTTCGGTACGCTCGACTGGACACGCATGGCGCTGGTGATCGTCGGCGGGGGCGGCCTGATGCTCGGTTTGCTCGCCCTGTGGCTGTTCAAACCCTGGCGGCGCGAGCGCGATCCGCAGCAGCGATTGCTGCGCCGCTACGAGTCGCTGCTGGCCCGCCATGGCCTGCGCCGCAACCGGGGCGAGGGCGTGAGGGCCTTCGCTGAAAGAGCGATGGCGCTGATGCCGGACCAGGCCCGGACGATAGCCGATTTCGCCCAGGCCTTCGAAGCCCAGCGCTATGGCGGTCAGGCGCAGTCGACCGAGCAACTGCGTGGCTTGTTGCTGCGCCTGCGCCGCGAGCTGCCTTGGCGCACACGACGGGAGGAACAGTGATGGCCGGATTCAGGCGCGAGCTTCGTGAGCGCATTGTTGAACTGCAGGTACGCCTGTACGCCTGCAGCGCCAGGCTGCAGATGCAGACCGATGACGAGGCGCTGCACGACCTGCGCATCGCCCTGCGCCGACTGCGCAGCCTGCTGCGTCCGCTGCGCAAGGAAACACTGTGCGAGGCCCTGGAGCGGGCCGCTGCCGCAGTGGGCAGTGTCAGCGGTCCGCTGCGGGACCTGGAAGTGCTGGCGAGCGAACTGGACAGACGCGGCCACCCGGTGGCCGCCAGGCTCCGGCGTGCCTGGCTGGCCGAAGGCTATGCCCGGTTGCTTGGAGGCGTGCCGATGCAGCGCCTGGGGATTCTGCTCGATGACTGGCCCGAGGATCAGCGTCGAGCTGTGAGCGATGGCGAGTGGCGGGTGCGAGGCCGGGCGGTAGCCAGGTATCTGAAGAGGCAGCGGGGAAAGCTGGCCGCCGCGTTGCGCGACCCGGCCCACGACCGCCATCGGCTGAGGTTGCTGATCAAGCGTGTGCGCTATTGCGCCGAGGCCTGGCCGAGTCGCGTCTCGGTCGACAAGGCGGAACTCAAGGCTCTGCGCAAGGCCCAGAGCGCCTTGGGCGACTGGCACGACCACTGGCAGTGGCTGCAGCGTGCGCAGACCGAGCCGGACCTGCAGTCTTGCGCCACTCTCTGGCGCGAGAACCTGGCGCGGGCCGAGCGGGAGGCCGACCAGGCGCTGGTCGCGCTGCTCGAGCTCTACCCGCAAGGCCCGTCGCAGAGCTGAATGGCCGCCGATATCGCCGCTGAATTGGCCGGCGGGGCTCTCCCGCCGTGGCGCGCTTTTCTCTAAGCTTCAGTCTGCATACAGGAGATAGCGCATGACCTTCGCTGAACTGATCCACGCGGTGCACACCCATCCGCAGCACGTCGTCGTCCCCGCCCTCTGGGGCCAGGGGCGCGCCACCTTCGGCGGCCTCGTCGCCGCCATGGTCTTCGAAGCCATGCGCCTGAAGGTGCAGCCCGGTCGGCCGGTGCGCTCGCTGTCGATCACCTTCGTCGGCCCGATGCTGATGGGCGAGCCGGTGGCCTTCGAGGTCGAGATCCTGCGCGAGGGCAAGTCGGTCAGCCAGGTGGTCGGGCGGGCGGTGCAGAACGGCGGGGTCGTGGCCATGGCCCAGGGCAGCTTCGGCGCCTCGCGCGAGTCCGCGGCGCGGGTGGAGGCGGAGCCCGCTCCGGCCATGCCGCCAGCGGAGCAGTGCCAGGAGCTGCCCTACGTGAGTGGCGTCACCCCCGAGTTCACCCGCTTCCTGGCCATGCGCTGGGGCGAGGGCGGAATGCCGTTCACCGGCAACCGGTCGCGTCACATGGGCGGCTGGGTTCGCCTGCGCAGTGATGTGAGCCACGACCGGGTCACCGAGGCCCACCTGCTGGCGCTGGTCGACGCCTGGCCGCCGGCGGTGCTGTCGCACCTGAGCAAGCCGGCGCCCGGCAGCTCGCTGACCTGGACCATCGAGTTCGTCCATCCCATCCCCAGCCTGACCACCCACGACTGGTGCCTGTACCGGGCCGAGATCGAGCATGCCCTCGATGGCTACGGCCACATCGCCGCACGCCTGTGGACCGCCGATGGCCAGCTGCTGGCGCTGAGCCGGCAGACCACGACGGTCTTCGACTAGTCGAGCGTGGGCAGGGCGAAGAAGGCTCGCGCCGTGGTGGTGGTGTGCGCCGCCAGCGCCTCCTGGCTCTCGCCCCGGTGCGCGGCCACCTCGCGCAGCACCTCGGTTAGGAAGGCCGGCTCGTTGTGGCCACTCTTCGGTTTCGGCCTGAGGCTGCGCGGTAGCAGGTAGGGCGCGTCGCTCTCCAGCATCAGGCTGTGCCACTTGCCCACGGCCCTGGGCAGGAACACCACCGGAATCTCGCCGGCCCGGCACTGGAAGGTCTGCCCGCGCTGCTGCCACTCGCTGCAGGAGCCGAGCGCCTCGCTCAGCCAGGCGGTGATGGCGTCCTGGCTGGCGTCCTTGAGGTAGATCTCGATATCGGGTTGGCGCATGGCGGGGCTCTCTAGATTCTCTCGATCCAATCGTAGCGAATGGCGACGGTGACTTCGAAGGGTTCGGCGATCACCGCGGCGCGGCGTTCGGCGCTGGCGCGCCAGCGACCCCAGCGGTGCGGGGTCATGGCCAGCAGGTCGGCGCGGGCCTGGGCATCGGCCAGCAGCAGCGGGAAGTCGAGGGTCTCGCTGTGGGCCAGGCGCATGCCCTCGGGGATCAGCTCCAGGTGCTTCTGGTCGTCGTAGTCGCGGACCTCGTCGTACAGCTTCTGCCGCAGTTCCATCAGGTGCACGCGGGTCGGGCCCATGCGCAGTAGGCCGCCGCCGGGCCGCAGCAGGCGTAGCGCTTCCTGCCAGTCCAGCGGGCTGAACACGCTGGCCAGCAGGTCGCAGCTGGCATCGGCCAGGGGGACGCGGGCCATGCTCGCCACCAGCCAACTCAGCTGCGGTGCGCGCTTGCAGGCGCGCTTGACCGCCTCGCGGGAGATGTCCAGGGCATAGCCGTCGGCCTCGGGTAGCAGCCCGGCGAGCTGTGCCGTGTAGTAGCCCTCGCCGCAACCGATATCCAGCCAGCTGCGCGGGCCGCGCTCGGCGGCCAGTTCGGCCAAGCGCCGGGCCAGCGGCGCGTAGTGGCCGCCGTCGAGGAAGCGCCGGCGCGCCTCGACCATAGCCTGGTTGTCGCCGGGGTCACGGCTGTTCTTGTGTTGCACCGGCAGCAGGTTGTAGTAGCCCTGGCGGGCGCGGTCGAAGCGATGGTTGGCCGGGCAGGCCAGGCCGTTGTCGACCGTGCTCAGCGGCGCCTGGCAGATCGGGCAGGTCAACATGCGAAAAATCCATGAACAGGCCGTCGCGAGCGACTCGAGAGCAAGGCGGACGGAACGCAGCGACGAGACATATCGAATAGATAGGCGAGGAGCGAGTACCGCCCAACGCAGCTATCGGGTTGCGTAGCAGGCATGTTCATGGATTTTCATGCGAGGAGTTTGACCAGGGTTTGGTAGTAGACCTCGGTGAGCAGGTCCAGGTCGCTGGCCAGCACCCGCTCGTTGATCTGGTGGATGGTGGCATTGACCGGACCCAGCTCGACCACCTGCGTGCCTAGCGTGGCGATGAAGCGCCCGTCCGAGGTACCGCCGGAGGTGGATGGGGTGGTCTCGCGGCCGGTGACGGCCCGGATGCTGGCGGCCACGGCGTCGAGCAGTTCGCCCGGCTGGGTCAGGAAGGGCAGGCCCGACAGCGACCAGTCGATGTGGTAGTCCAGGCCGTACTTGTCGAGGATGTCGGTGACCCGCTGCTGCAGGCCTTCCACGGTCGATTCGGTGGAGAAGCGGAAGTTGAATACTGCCTTCAGCTCGCCGGGAATGACGTTGGTGGCGCCGGTGCCGGAGTTGAGGTTGGAGACCTGGAAGCTGGTCGGCGGGAAGTAGGCATTGCCGTCGTCCCAGTGCTCCGCAGCTAGTTCGGCCAGGGCGCCGGCGGCCAGGTGGATGGGGTTCTTCGCCAGGTGCGGGTAGGCCACGTGGCCCTGCTTGCCGTACACGGTGAGGTTGCCGCCGAGGGAGCCGCGCCGGCCGTTCTTCACCACGTCGCCGAGCAGGGTGGTGCTGGAGGGTTCGCCGACGATGCACCAGTCCAGCCGCTCGCCGCGCTCGCGCAGGCGCTCGACCACCGCCTTGGTGCCGTACTGGGCGGGGCCTTCCTCGTCGCTGGTGATGAGGAAGGCGATGGCGCCCTTGTGGTCCGGGTGGTCGGCGACGAAGCGCTCCACGGCGACGATCATCGACGCCAGGCTGCCCTTCATGTCCGCCGCGCCGCGGCCGCAGAGCATGCCCTGCTGGTCGACGCAGACCTCGAACGGCTGGTACTGCCAGGCGTCCAGCGGGCCGGTCGGCACCACGTCGGTGTGGCCGGCGAAGCACAGCACCGGGCCGTCGCCGCCGCGGCGGGCCCAGAAGTTCTCCACGTCCTCGATGCGCATGGGCTCGACCGCGAAGCCCACCGCAGCCAGGCGCCGCATCATCAGTTCCTGGCAACCCTCGTCGACCGGGGTGACGGAGGGGCGGCGGATCAGGTCGAAGGCCAGTTCGAGGGTGGGGGAGAGGGCGGTCATTGCGGCTCCGGAGCGGCGGATATCGGAAAGCTCGCCATCTTAAAGCAAAACGGCGGCCCCAAGGCCGCCGTTTCGGTGAGCGGGTGTACGCCAGAGCGACGAGCAAGCTCTTGTGGGAGACCACGCCTTGGCCGGCACCTATCGTGGCCAAGGCCGCTCCCACCATGGCATCGACCCACCACCGTCGAGGTGGGCTACGTCGTTTGCGCGGCTTCTTCTCCGGCAGGCCTGGGCAGGGAGGAGAGCAGGGCCATCAGCAGCGCCGCCAGGTACGGCAAGGACTGCACCAGCAGGGTGGCGACCCAGAACTTCACGTCGGCGTTGCCTATGTCCTGGGCGAAGGCGATGCCGATGGCCGCGCCCCACAGCAGGAGCATGATGAACACTTCCTCGCGGGCCTCGGCCAGGGCCACCAGGATGCCGTGGTTGCTGGCCATCTTCGGCGTGCGGAAGAACGGGATGGTCTTGGTGAACGCCCCGTACAGCACCGCCTTGGCGATGGTGTGCGACAGCGCCAGGCCGGCGATGGCCGCCTGGAACGAGCGCGCCAGGTCCACGCCCACGGCCTTGCGGTAGAGGAACATGATCTTGCCGAACTTGAAGAAGAACAGCGCCAGCGGCGGGATGGCGAAGATCATCAGCGGCGGGTCGACCCGGTTGGGCACGATGATCATGGCCGCCGACCAGAGCAGCGCGCCGACGGTGAAGAAGATGTTCAGGCCGTCGGCGATCCACGGCAGCCAGCCGGCGATGAAGTGGTAGCGCTGGCCGCGGGTCAGTTCCGATCCCTGGCCGCGGAACAGGCTGCGGGCGTGGCCCTTCATGATCTGGATGGCGCCGTAGGCCCAGCGGAAGCGCTGCTTCTTGTAGTCGATGAAGGTGTCGGGCATCAGGCCGCGGCCGAAGCTCTCGTGGGCGTAGGCCGCCGAGTAGCCCTTCTCGAACACGCGCAGGCCCAGCTCGGCATCCTCGCAGATGGTCCAGTCGGCCCACTTCAGCTCGTCCATCACGCTGCGCCGGATCATGGTCATGGTGCCGTGCTGGATGATCGCGTTGCGGTCGTTGCGAGTGACCATGCCGATGTGGAAGAAGCCCTTGTACTCGGCGTAGCAGAGCTTCTTGAAGGTGTTCTCGTCGCCGTCGCGGTAGTCCTGGGGCGACTGCACCACGGCGATCTTCGGGTCGGCGAAGTGCGGCACCATGTGCTTGAGCCAGTTGCGGTCGACGCAGTAGTCGGAGTCGATCACCGCGATCACTTCGGCGTCCGGCGCTGTATGCGGCAGGATGTAGTTCAGCGCGCCGCCCTTGAAGCCCTCGATGGGCGCCACGTGGAAGAAGCGGAAGCGCGGGCCGAGCTGCTGGCAGTACGCTTCTACCGGCTCCCACACCTTCGGGTCCTTGGTGTTGTTGTCGATGATGATGACTTCGAAATCCGGGTAGTCCATGGCTGCCAGGGCATCCAGGGTCTGCTTCACCATCTCCGGCGGCTCGTTGTAGCAGGGCACGTGGATCGACACCTTGGGTCGGTAGGCGGTGTCGGCGATCACCGGCAGGAACGGCCGGCGGCGCTTGCGCACCCAGGCGGTCTCGGCCAGCTCGTGGGCCTCGGTGAGCAGGACGATGAACACGCCCAGCGCGCCGATGCCGAGCAGGCAGCCCACGGTCAGGCTGAACCAGGTGCTGTACTGCTGGCTGTAGTCGTAGGCGATCCACACGAGGGCGGAGCCGCCGACGAAGGCGACGAAGGTGAGGAAGGTGCGCCCGCGCTGGCGCAGCGAACTGCCGTCGATCAGCATCAGCGCCAGGGCCAGCAGGCCCATCACCACCGAAGCCACGGCCAGCAGGCGCCACTGGGGAATGGCGATCACCGGGCCCTCGAAGGCGAACTTGGGCTGGCGGTCCAGGTTGTAGACGCCCCAGTAGGCGCCCACCGAGCCCTCGTCGCTGGCCTTCCATGGCTGGTCGAAGGCCTCGATGACGAAATAGTTGTAGCCCTTGGCGTTCAGCGCGTTGACCAGGGTGCGCAGGTAGATGGCCTGGTCCGCCTGGTCGGCCTCGGCGCCACCGCGGGTGCGGCCGTTGCTCGGCCAGCCCACCTCGGAGAGCAGCAGTGGCTTCTTCGGGAACAGCCGGCGCATGTCCTTGGCGCGTTCGAGGACGAAGTCGGTGGAGTCCTCCATCGGCACGAACTCCCAGTAGGGCAGAACGTGGGCGGCGATCAGGTCGACGTGGTCGGCCAGCTCGGGGTATTCCTGCCAGATGTGCCACTGCTCGGAGGTGGTGACGGGCACCTTGACCGCCGCGCGTACCCGGTCGATGTAGGCGATCAGGTCCTTGACCTTGATCTCGCTGCGGAACAGCGCCTCGTTGCCGACCGCCACCCGCACCACGCTGCGCGAGTTGTTGGCGATCTCGATCGCTTTGGCGATCTCGCGCTCGTTGCGCTCCAGGTCGGTGCCGATCCACACGCCCAGCGTCACCCGCAGGCCGAACTCCTCGGCGAGGAGCGGGATGTGCTCCAGCGTGCCGTCCACCGAGTAGGTGCGGATGCTGTCGGTGTGCTGGCTCAGCAGCTCCAGGTCGGCACGCATCTGGGCGTCGTCGGGGTAGATGTTCTGCTGTGGGTTCTGCCCGGCGCGGAAGGGCGAGTAGGAGAAGCCGGAGATCTGCTCCGGCCATTCCGGGGCGCTGACCGGGCGGTTGTAGAGTGCCCAGAGGCCGGTGAACAGGGCAGCGATCGCCACGATGACCACCAGGTTGATTCCGAGTTTGCGCGTTGGCATGGCTGTTTGGGGGTTCCGCGAAAAGGAACTGGAGAAGGCCGGCGAACGCCGGATGGCGCGCATGCTACTCCGCGCCATCCGGACTGTATAGCGCAGCCGATGGTCGCTCATTGGGCCGCCGCTGGACCGATGGGTTCCGCCCGGATGCGCCGCGGGCGGCTTATAATGCCGGCCGGATTTCCAGGGGATGCGAGATGACGGATGAACAGCGCTTCGGCGGCATAGCCCGGCTGTACGGGCGCGAGGGGCTGGAGCGCCTGGCGGCGGCGCACGTGGCGGTGGTGGGCATCGGCGGCGTCGGCTCCTGGGCGGCGGAAGCGCTGGCCCGCACCGGGGTGGGCGAAATCTCGCTGTTCGACCTGGACGACGTGTGCATCACCAATACCAACCGCCAGGTCCACGCCATCGACGGCGCCGTGGGCAAGGCCAAGGTCGACGAGATGGCGGCGCGCATCCGCGCGATCAATCCGGCGTGCGTGGTGCACGCGGTGGCCGATTTCGTCACCCGCGAGACCATGGCCGAGTACATCACCGAGCAGCTCGACGGGGTGATCGACTGCATCGACAGCGTGGCGGCCAAGGCCGCGCTGATCGCCTGGTGCAAGCGGCGCAAGATCCAGATCGTCACCACCGGCGGCGCAGGCGGACAGGTCGACCCCACCCAGATTCAGGTCGCCGACCTCAACAAGACCTTCAACGACCCGCTGGCGGCCAAGGTGCGTTCCACCCTGCGCCGCGACTACAACTTCTCTCGCACGCCTGGGCGCAGCTACAGCGTGCCCTGCGTGTTCTCCACCGAACAGCTGCGCTACCCGAAGCCGGACGGCACCGTGTGCCAGGCCAAGGGCTTCGTCGGCGAAGGCGTCAGGCTGGACTGCGCCGGCGGCTTCGGCGCGGTGATGATGGTCACCGCCAGCTTCGG
>OGQD01001816.1_pt1 | contig 12899 bp, 7 predicted proteins | sample 1553091 | NCBI WGS metagenome assembly OGQD01 (sample SAMEA2580290, study PRJEB22360) | human gut metagenome | biome: human gut; feature: human-associated habitat; material: faeces | place: Denmark | collected 2008/2010
AATGCAATACATTCGCAGGTGTTAACAGTTCATTTTTTAAAGCCTCGATAACCTTTTGCTGACGTGCTACACGACCGAAATCACCTTCCGCATCATGACGGAATCGTGCATAGCCTAGTAACTCCTGTCCATTTAAGTGATGAACACCTTGCTTTAACTCTACCCCAATATTTTCAGACATATCCTTCTCAACGTCCATCTCAACACCATTAGGCGCTAAAATATCCACCAACCTCCAGGCACAATGCTCCATCCGTTTTCTCTCTGACAAGCTCTCTCTTCTCTGCGATATACCTGCCAAAGGTGAATCCGACTTTTCCAGCTCCAATAAATCCAATCCTCATACAATCACCTGCTTAAATCTGTTGTCAGTATCCGTGTATGCGCTTCCTGTGGAAGCATGATTCAGGTACAGCTTCTTTCGAATACCATCCATCCAACATACTAACATTCCACTTTTTAATTGTAAAGTTAGTACTTAAACTTTTCTATTACTTCTTCGTTAGCTTTCATGGCTGCCTTTTCCATGTCTCTACGCTCATCCTGAAGCTTTAATCTGACTGCCTCGTTGTTGACACCGATTATCTGAAGGGCAAGATATGCAGCATTCTTGCTTCCGTTTATCGCAACTGTTGCAACAGGGATTCCTGAAGGCATCTGAACGATAGAAAGAAGTGCATCCATTCCATCAAGAGTTGCGCCTGAGAGAGGTACTCCAATAACAGGGAGAACTGTCTGTGATGCCACAACTCCAGGGAGTGCTGCCGCCATTCCTGCAGCTGCGATTATGACCTCTGTTCCGTTATTGTTAGCTTCCTCGATGAATTCTGAAAGTCCTGCGTGTGCTCTGTGTGCTGAAAGGCATCTCACATCGACCTCCACACCGTAATTCTTAAGAATTGATACTGCCGGCTCAACCTTTGGCAGATCACTTGTTGATCCCATGATAATTGCTACTCTCATTTTTCATTTCCTCTTTTCTTGTTTATTTATATTGCAGCGCAGGCTTATTTTGCCTGCGCACTTTATATAATGTTAGATACTGTTGAGATACTGGTCTATCATCTCACTGGAGGTCTGGTAATCTCCGGTTCCCACATACTCCTTAAGTGCAGTGAAGAACTCTGTGTCTATATCTCCGTAGGAGTACCTGTCAATATCACGTATAAGGTCCTCCACAGGTTCGCGGTCCCCCGCTCTCAAGAATGCCCTGAGCTCCTTGAGCTTGCTCTTGTTTATTCCATCCCGGACTTCCTTCTCAGCAGGCTCCTCCACATGATTTATCTTTGACATATACTTGTCTATCTGCTTGAAGAAGTCGTTCATCATAGCTATAAAATCGCGGGTATTATCGCGGGCATACTGCTGGTTTCCGATATTTATCGCAGACTCCAGGTTGGCCGCCTTGCGCTCGATTCCGTAAGCCCCGATATTTGCACTGCTGCTCTTGATGTCATGGATTATATTTTTGTACTTTCTCACATCGTCGTCTATATATTTTCTGAGCTGCTGTACCTCTTCCCGGTACTCATCCCTGTAATTTCTGACAAATGTGTTAAAGGTTCTGAAGCTTCCGCCCATGGCTTTGACGGAATCTTCCACGGACACAAATCTTCCAAGCAGGACTGCATCCTCCATATAGTTGATGTCATCATCGGACTGGGAAAGCTCTGTGTCTCTCTCCTTTATCTTGTCCTCCGATATATAAGTCCTCAGCATGGATTCTGCCTGATCGAGCTCTATCGGCTTAACTATGACATCGTTGAAGCCCGATGTGAGTATCTCCTCTCTGGATGTCTCGACCGTGTTGGCGGACAGCGCAATGATAGGCATCTTCTTGTACTCCTCACCGTCAAGATTTCTCATCTCCCTGACGGTATCCAGTCCATCCATGACAGGCATAACGGTGTCGATAAATACCATATCGTAATTCTCCACCATGACCTTATCAAGTGCATCAAATCCCGATGTGGCTGTGTCGCACGCCAGACCATATGTATCAAATATGGTCTTCTCCACCTGTAATGCAAGCTCTGAGTCGTCCACTATAAGTATGCGGGCATCCGGCAGCCACAGATGTGAATTGGCATTTCTTCTCGCCATCTCCTTGCGCTTTCTCTCATTGTAGTTGACATAACTATAATCAAACACTGACTGCTTGATGCTGAAGCGTATGGTCGTTCCTGCGCCATATATGCTCTCTGCGCTGATGCTTCCATCCAGCATACGCACAAGCTCCTTGGCTATGGCAAGGCCAAGACTGACTCTGAACATTCCTATATCTGATCTCTCATAGGAGTCATCCAGCTCAAACAATGTTCCAAGTCTCTCTTCCTTAACTCCAAGTCCTGTATCCGATATCTTGAAGTCCAGATATATCTCATCGTGATCCCTGTCAAATATTCGGGATATCTCAGTCTCCGGTTCCTCTATGAGCTCCGAGAATTCACTGACTGTGTAATCCTCGGCCTCCGCCTCATCTACATCCTCGTCAGCTCTTCTGGCTATACGCCAGTCAATGTCTATGCTTATATAGCCCTCTTTTGTAGTATTTGCGGACCATGCAAATATGTTCTCAAGAATCTCTCTCACCGCCGTCATATCTCCTATGAGTCCGTTCGGTATCTTGTCCTCAATGCTGACCTTGAGATCGATGAGATCACTGTTCACCATGGACTTGAATTCGTCGGAGAGCTCATCTATGAGATCCGAGGCAAAATACTGCTTGTACTCCGGCTCTATGATGTCGTCCTTGAGGTTTGAAAGCTTCGATATTCCATCGGACATATCGAGTATCTCTCTTCCCGCAGCATACATGGCACCGTACTGTGCATACTCATCACTCTGGGTATCCTGACAGTTTCTCATGGCAAGCTCTGAGATGGCGATTATGTTATTGAGTGGAGTCCTTATCTCATGATTAAGATAGTTTACATAATCATTCTTTGCCTGATTGGACTTCTCCGCCTCCTCACTCTTCTTGCTGAGCTCTTCCACCTGCTCGTTCTGTCTTCTGAGAAGCTTGAAGATACTTCTCGCAACAGCTATTCCCACTAAGATAAGAAGAACTATAAATATCACAAGGAGCATCTTTGCCAGATTCGTCTCGAAAAAACCAAGTTCCTTGTCTATGACAAATGTAAGCGGCTGTTCACACTCCACGCCGTCCGCATTTTTTGCAGTTAACATAAAACGGTAAGTACCTCCCTCAAGATTGGTGTACTCGACCTCCATCTTGTCAGTTCCCGTGAGCGTTCTCTTCTCGCTCTCAAAGCCCTCAAGGTAATACTCCACTGATATGTCAGCACGGTTTACATAACTAAGGACTGAGAACTTGATAGTTATTCTGTTGGTGTTCTTCGGCACATCTATCTGTCCGTCCAGATCTGAGAACTGATGCTCAGTTCCATCCACCTCTATGGAGGCAATACGAACCCTAGGAGCTACCTCGTTCACATACTCTGAATTGAGATTTATCCTGCACAGCCCTTCATCGCAGCACACATACACAACGCCTGTCTTTGACACATAGTTGGTTGATTTCTCTGTTATGTTGGATATTATTCCGTCGTTCTTCGTAAAGCTTATATATTCAGGTGAGGCATTGCTCAGTATATCCTTCTCATAATATCTGTATAAACCTCTGGAACCAAACATCCACAGGTATCCCTGATCGTCCATTATGAGATCGTATATACCGTTGGTGTTATCCACGGTGGTGACCTGTCTGACGGTTCCCTCCTGATAATACAGACCATTGTCCGTTCCTATCCACAAACCGCTGCTTCCGCGGACCATACTTGACACAACGCTCATCTTCTGGGTATCATCCAGCTTCATCTTGCCGACAGTATAATCCGTGTCAACTATAAACACGCCAGCGCCGTTGGAACCGGCATACAGCTCGCCGGTCTCGTCTGCGTACAGGCTGATTATGTCAGGGTTATCAAGTCCATCCAGTCTCGATATGCTCTTTACGACATCATCGCCCTCTATCACAGATATACCGTTCTCTGTTCCAACCGCCACCGTTCCCGGCTTTATCTCAGTTATACAGTTCACGGCATTGCTTATGAGTGATGACTCTCCACGGCTGTAGCTCTTGTACTGCCAGTTTCGGCTCACCTTTATTACACCATATATCTTATATGTAGCTATCCACAGATGATCGTCCGAATCCACATACAGATCTCGTATACTTATACCGCTGAGCTTTGATACGAGCTCATTGTCCGCACTCATCACAAGCTTGCCATTTGAATCTACGATATACAGACCTTCATCAGTTCCTATAAACGTGTTGCCATTGTAGCTCGTCACACAGTTCACGATGGAGCTGTCTATGCCGTACTTCATGGTGACATTCTGGAACTTGCTCCTCTCCAACTGAAGAATACCTTTTCTGTATGACGTAAACCAGTAATTGCCCTCAAAGTCTATGATCATATCGCTCATCGACTCGTTAAAGCTCAGTCCCCCGATGGCTGTCACATTACCCTTTGATGAGATATATCCAACACCGTCATCGGCAAGCGCCCAGATGTTGTCGCCATCCGAATATATCTTGTTGATTCCGTGAAGGTTGCCCGTGTTGATGATCTCATTCTTGCCGTCTGTTCCTATCTTAAGGATGCTGTATCCGGCGGATCCATAATATCTGTTGCCATTCTCGTCAACATACAGTGAGTTTATATCGTCGACCCTGTACTCTGACTTGTTGGTTATGGAGACATGTCTTTCAGGATCAACGGTTATCAAAATATCATTATTGGCTATTGCATACACATAGTCCCCATGTCCTGATATATTTCCCACGCTGAGTCCTGACACGACATCATCAGCCAGAGCTTCCGCACCGTCAGATGACAGACGAAATATTCCCGACGAGGCCGCTATCCACAGATTCTTGTTATCGTCCTCGTACATGGCGTTGATGGTCGACACACCCAGATTGTACATCTCGGAAACTCTCTGAAAGGTTCCGTTATCATACATGTAGAGTCCATAGTTGTCCGTTCCAACATACAGCTTCTCATCACTTGTGAGATAAATGCAGTTGATCGAATATTTCGTGGCATCCTCGTCACCGTCCAGTGAGAACAGTGTAAATTCACTTCCGTCATACCTGTAAAGTCCGTTGTCCGTACCTATCCATATGTATCCACTCACAGACTGGCACACACAATTTGCCTCTCCACTGTCAAACCCATCGGTATCGGAGAATGTCCTCTGGTTATAATTTGATGTAAAATCCTCATCTGCAAACACACTAAGCCGTGGCCACATCACTGTCGCCACGGCAAGTATTATCACGTATATGATAAGTTTCTTTTGATGATCTCTCATTTTTTCCTCCGAAGATATGTCCGCTCCTACGCCTCTTTGAGGAATGCAACATATCCTTTCTTGGTCTCATATATATCTGCCTTGGATGTCACTTCCCATGGTGCATGCATGTTGAGTACAGCCACGCCACAGTCTATTACCTCCATACCATACAGTGAAAGTATATATGCGATGGTTCCGCCGCCACCGACATCTACCTTGCCGAGCTCGGCTGTCTGGTATGTGATCTCCGCATCATCCATGATCTTTCTTATAGCCGCCATGTATTCTGCATTTGCGTCATTTGATCCTGACTTTCCTCTTGATCCTGTGAACTTGTTAAATACCATTCCTTCACCGAAGATAGCCGCATTCTTCTTGTCAAATGCTGACTCAAATGTAGGATCAAAGCCCGCAGATACATCCGATGACAGCATCCTTGACGATGCAAGACATCTTCTGAGTGAGATCTCTGAGAAGCCACCCATGGCGTTCATGATCTCAGCTACAGTATTCTCAAAGAAGTGTGACTGCATTCCTGTTGCTCCAACACTTCCTATCTCCTCCTTGTCAGTGAGCAGACAGCAGGTCGTCTTCTCCGGATCGTCAGCCTCAAGCATGGCGACAAGGGATGTGTATGCACACACTCTGTCGTCCTGGCCATATGCCATGATCATACTCTCGTCTATACCGCAGTTCCTTGCCTTTCCTGCAGGAACGATCTCGAGCTCTGCTGAGAGGAAATCCTCCTCCTTCATATTGTACTTCTTCTCAAGGAGCGCAAGTACAGCTTCCTTTACAGCCTCCTTCTCCTTGCCCTCAAGCGGTCTGCTTGCAAACAGTATGTCAAGCTGCTCTCCCTCTATCACTGAATCCGCTCTCTTCTTGAGCTGCTCCTGAGAGAGATGTATGAGAAGATCTGTAACACAGAATACCGGATCATTCTTGTCCTCTCCTATGTTCACTGTCATAACGTCACCATTTGTCTTTGCAACAACACCGTGTATGGCAAGTGGGAGTGTTACCCACTGATACTTCTTGATTCCGCCGTAATAGTGAGTGTCGAGATATGCAAATCCGCCCTTCTCATAAAGCGGATTCTGCTTCACATCCATTCGAGGGGAATCAATGTGTGCACCGAGTATGTTCATGCCCTTCTCAAGCTTCTTCTTTCCTATATTGAACATGGCGACCGTCTTGTTCATCCACACGGCATACACTTTATCTCCAGCTGCAAGGCTCTCCTTGTTCTTAATGATCTTCTTCAGATCTCTGTAGCCGTGATCCTCTGCCTGTCTGACGATCTCTTTAACGCATTCTCTCTCTGTCTTGCCATTGTCAAGGAATTCCCTGTAGTCCTTACACAGGCTCTCCAGCTCCTTTATCTCATCCTTCTTGTATTTGTTCCACGCATTTTTCTGTGCCATTTTCATTGCCTCCTGTTAATAACTGTACACATCAGTGTCTATATTCCACGCACTCCTGCGCATAGTAATACTGCGCAGGATAACGAGTATAGCTCCCATTATTATAAAGAAAATAATATATACTGCATATGACGGGATCATTGTAAACTTGAAAACAAGATATCCTGCCACACACAAAACAATTGCTATAACAATTGCAATAGCCATATTAAAGAATGCATTCAGATTGCCTCTGAGCGCACCGTATTCATCCTCCCAGTCAAGCTTCGGATGTGTTGAATCGAGAAGCACACCTGTGTATGTGCAAATGCCCGAGCCGAGGATTCCCAGCACAACATAATACACACTGTCTATAACACTACACTCCATATATATACAGAGGATAACCGTGGTAACCGCGATCGTCACTCCGCTGAACAGCATGCTAACCCAGACCTTTGCGCGGATCTGGAGATCATATGTCATCGGGATGTGCTTTATAAATGATATATGGCTTCCCTCTCTGGTGAACGCCGTGGATGCGATACTGTTCATCGCTGTTGCAAAGAATGCCAGGGCGATGACCGCAACCAGCATGACCATGTCAGCCAGGAAAAGCCCTCTTCCAAATGTGTCTCTGAATGCCCTGATCGAATCCGCAGTTGCAGGTATATTGAACAATGCCACAACGAGTATCGGCCATATCAGGTTGACCACAACGCAATACTTCCTGTATGCCGGAGTCCTCACCAGTGTCTTTATGGCAAAGTCCTGCAGCCCGACAACTTCCTTCTGGCGGCGTCCTGACCTTCCGGTGGATGACACAAGGTATACGCCCCTGAGGTACAGCAGATTTCCAAGGAAAAACAGAAGTGCCACACAGCCAGCGTTCACAAGCACAAAGAGCAACATATACACGATGTTGTTACTGCCCAATGCCTTCAGGAACAGCGGAACCGTGAAAAATATATTGTTCATTACCTTTATGAATATATTGTCACCATTTTTAAGGCTGTCTATGTAATTATTTATATTCACAGAGTCCATCTGTGCAAATGACCATATGAAAAGGCCTGCAAACACTACAACCGCAAGTCCCACCATGAAGTCCACATTTCTGAGCAGTTTGAGTTTGCTGAAAAACGCCATGACTATCAGTGCAAATATACCACAGTACACCAGCGGCAGAACCGGAAGTAAAAATACTCCAAGTAATGAGGTTATCACGGATACCGGCTTTATCTCTGCGGCTACAAAGTAACCGATAAATCCACAGAAGAGAACCATAAACTCCATGACGCTCTCGGCAAAATATGCGTGTGTAAACTTGGCGGCCACAAGCTCTGCCGGTTTCACAGGCAGCGGCAGTAAATGATCAAGATCAGATGAAAAATAAAGCAGATTGAATAAGACCATTATACTGAATATAACGCCGAACACCGACATGAGCTGGATAACGAGGTTGAGTCCCTCTGTACAGCCTCCCGCCTCCATGAGTGCGGCAGTCATTATGTAAACTATAAATCCCACAACGATACAGCACGGGATCATGATACAGCACATGGCGATGATTCCCATGACCTTATATGCCTTTGCCTTGTCCCCGTGCTCCGGCATCTCCATATCATTATTCCTGCTTATCATACTGAGCAATATCCTAAAATTCTTCATGCGTCATCTCCACAAATATCTCTTCAAGAGATTTGTTCCTGTGCTGTGTCTCAAGCTCATCCAGAGTTCCCTGGTATATATCCTTTCCCTTTCTTATCATGATTATCTTGTCGCAGAGCTTCTCTGCAACCTCGAGAACATGTGTTGAAAAGAATACACAGTTTCCTGCGTCGGCATGTTCACGCATCATCTTCTTGAGCTCATATGCCGCATTCGGATCAAGTCCCGTCATAGGCTCGTCGAGTATCCATACAGGTGGATTGTGCACAAGCGCAGCTATGACCATCATCTTCTGGCGCATACCGTGGGAATAGCTGACCATCTGTCTGTTCAGGCTGTCCTCCATACCAAAGCGCTCAGCCATCTGCTCTATCCTCTGCTTTCTCTCGGTGGTCGATACTCCATATATATCAGCGATGAAATTGACATACTCAAGTCCCGTAAGTCTGAGAAATATATCAGGATTGTCGGCTATATAACCCATGGACTGCTTGGCCTCCATTGGCTTTTCTCTCATATCGAAACCATTTATCTTTACTCTGCCCTCCGTCGGCATAAGTATACCTGTCAGCATCTTGATGGTAGTTGTCTTACCCGCACCATTCTGTCCAACAAATCCTACTATCTCACCCTTGTGTATATGGAAACTGAGATCATCAACTGATACAATGTCTCCGCCATACACCTTCTTAAGATTCTCCGCTATTATCATGCGCATGTCCTTTCATCACTATATCGTTTTTGCATACCCGGTCTTATTATATCAATTCAGCGTACGGTTTACAAGTTTACCGTTGTATCAAGACAGAATGAATATATGACCTTCTCCTTAACCTTCATGCCGGTGAGCTGTTCAAGCACATCGGCGTATTTGTCGAGCTGGATATGGTATCTCTTAACCAGCTCCGACGCATCCTTCACGCTGTCTGTCTTGTAATCCAGAAGAACTATGCCTCCATCCTCCTCGAAGTAGGCATCTATGATTCCCTGTACAACTATCGTCTCGTCTCCGCAGTCCTTAAGTGAGCTCATTATTTCTCCGGGCTCCATCATCATGTAGAACTGTCTCTCACGGTACAGTCTGTCCGACTTGCCCGCAGCCGCCATGCGCTGTCCTATCTCACTGTGTATCATCTTATATATCTTCTTTGGTCTTATCCGCTCTCTGTACAGCTCATCAAATAACCCAAGCTCAAACACTCTGTCGACATCCTTCTCCGCATCCGCAACAGTTTTCCCTGAGAAGTCTGCAAGCTCCATGATCTTGTGATAAATGTTTCCTATCTCATTTCCATGGACTATCCTCTCCTCACTCATGAATGCTGGGATTGGGACCTCACTTCTGGCACTGTACTCCCTGCTGGTTAGGATATCCGGTGTAATGGCATCCTCACCGTGCGCCTGAAGTCTTTTTATCTCGGTTATGGACATCTTGCTCTTAAGCCCCGAATGTCTGTAGCCATACCTGAATTCCAGTCCGTTCTTCACATGGTCATACAGTTCTTTGTCGAGCTTCGCTTCAGAGGCTTCCACTGTCATATTTTCTGCTTCATCCTGATCAGTCTCAGGAGACATAAAGCTGTCGGCCTCCACCTCGATGCTCTTCACATGATCGCACTCTCCCACATATCTGAGCGCGGTATATATCCAGGCGGCATAGCCATTTGCTTTCATGATAGATGCATAATTCATCCTGTCTCCGATTATATACATATCACAGGCTGCCTTGAATTTATCTGCATCCTTCACGCACCCGGTCATGTACAACTTTTCCTTTGCCCTGGTTAACGCCACATACAGGACTCTCATCTCCTCGGCATAGGTCTCCGCAACGATATTCTTACTCATTATCCGCTTGAAAAATGTCATTCTTCTGGCTCTTGTTCTGAGGTCGACCTGGTCGCACGCCAGATAATGATCCTGGTGGACAAGCACATTTGATCTGGTGTCCATCAGATTAAACTCCTTGCCGAGCCCAGACACAAATACAACAGGGAACTCCAGTCCCTTGCTCTTGTGCATGGTCATGACTCGGACGACGTCCTCATTCTCACTGACCACATCAGCCTCTGCAAAATCCAGATCATTTGTCTTGAGCTCATCAACATATCGGATGAAGTTGAACACGCCCTTGCTGTTCTCCTCGAAATCATCCGCCTTCTTGATGAGCATGTCGATATTCGCCTGGCGTCTTCTTCCCATCGGTCTGGCACCGACAAACCAGTAAAATCCGGTGGTGTCCAGCACGTATCTTATTATGTCGCTTATGGACATATAATTTTTATTCTTCTTGAGATAGTCAAGCATGCGGAGGAATTCCCACAGTCTGTCCACAGCGTGTTTTTTCTCGCCCACATGGGTGTCCATATAATCTATAACCTTGTCATAAAGTCTGGCGTTCCAGTCCGTGCCGTTCTTCTCGTATTTGCTGCGGTATTCACCCACTATAACCGCAAGCTCCTCCTCATCAAGGCCTACCAGTGGCGACCTTAAGACAGCAGCCAGGTCGTAATCCACGTAGCTGTTATCAACTATGGAGAGCATGCTGACCAGTGTCCGTATCTCAGCAGCATCAAAGTAGCCACTCTCACTCTCAATATACAGAGGTATGCCCTTCTCCTGAAATACCCTGTCAAATATGGTGGATGCTGTGGACACACTTCTAAGCAGTATGACGATATCCTTATATCTGACAGGTCTCCTGTCAGCACCACTTCCAACATACAGAGGTTCACTTCCGTCAACAATATCACGTATCTTACCGGCGATATAATTCGCCTCAACCTCAGGATTGCCATACTCCTCAGATACATCCGCTTCTCTCATATTGTTGTCTATGAGTATGAACTCTGATACAGGGCCATGATCCACGTCATCCGGCTCCGTCATCCCTTCTCCGTCACTTATGGCAAATCTGGAATTGAGCTTTGCGCCCTCATCGTACTCTATGTCTCCTATCTCTCGCCTCATGAGCTGGGCAAATATTGAGTTCACCGTCTTTAACACATTTATCTCACTTCGGAAGTTTCTGGTCAGCAGTATGCTGTTGCCATCTATGTCCGGGTCCGCTATGTCAGCATCACCCAGCCTGCGGTAGCTGTCATACTTCTCTATGAACAGATCCGGTCTCGCCATTCTGAATCTGTATATGCTCTGCTTAACATCGCCGACCATGAATGTGTTGTGGATATCCTCACCGTGTCCCGACACACTTGCCAGAATGTATTCCTGCAGAAAGTTACTGTCCTGATACTCATCTATAAGTATCTCCCTGTACCGCCTTGAGACTTCCTTTCCAATCTCTGAAGGGACAGCCCTGTCATCCTCTATTCCATCGCAAAGTATCCTGAATGCGAACTCCTCTATGTCGTGGAACTCGAACATATTCTTGTCCATCTTGACCTTCATCAGCTCATCCATATAAAGCTCAGTGAGCTTCAAAAGTGATGATATCACTGGCTCAGTCATGGCTGCCTGCCTCAGAATGTCATCCACATCCAGGACGACCGAAACTATGTCGTCTATGATCGACTTATACACATCCCGCCTTGATTTGACAAATTCCTTCTTCTCCGGGTCAGCTCCACCGCCCGGGTTCACAAATCTGTCAAATGCATAGCATATACTCCGGCCCTGGGCATCCTTCTCCATCTTGAGTCCCTCCGGTCTCAATGACGATCTGTATATATCTCTGAGTTCAAACAGGTCAACATGCAGGTCGTCTTCCCCGCCACAGCTTCTGAGCATGTGTGTTATCAGCTCAACATCCTTATCCACACGGAGTCCGTACGCCTCAAGGCCATACGCCTCCGTTGCATATTTCTGGCACTCCCTGACCATATCATCCGCAGTTCTGAGCATCATGTACACCCTGTCCGCAAATGTTCTGACCATCGGAAGCCCCACGACTTCTCTTCTCTTCTCCTCCTCAGTGGATGATGTATCCACGACAAATTTCATGGCATCCGCCGCCTGCGCAAGCCATTTTTTCGGCTCCGGATAGCTGGATATAACCTTTATTATCCTCTCAACGATATCCGGCACGGCACTGTCACTCTCATTTCTCGCAAACGTCATTATCAGCCTGTCGAAACCGGGCACGACCGATTCATCCTCATAGCACATCTCCATGACCTGATCCATCACGTCGCGCTTTATGATCTTCATCTCCGTGTCGTCCGCTATGCCAAATGCACAGTCAAGCTCCACCCTCGCAAAGTATTCCTTCACTATCCTAAGGCAAAAGCTGTCTATGGTGCAGATGTCAGCATGGTTGATCAATGTCATCTGCTTTATAAGATGCTCGTCATATTCGCCCTTCGCCATCATCTCATCTATCTTTTTCTGCAGTGCCTGTCCTATCTTCTCCTTCATCTGGGCCGCTGCCGCATTTGTAAATGTAACGACAAGAAGCTCATCCACAGATACCGGCTCGCTTCCCTCTATTCTGTCACCACGCGAATTTCTTCCGGCCACCATCTCTATGATACGCTCCAC
>OGQD01001817.1_pt1 | contig 12895 bp, 13 predicted proteins | sample 1553091 | NCBI WGS metagenome assembly OGQD01 (sample SAMEA2580290, study PRJEB22360) | human gut metagenome | biome: human gut; feature: human-associated habitat; material: faeces | place: Denmark | collected 2008/2010
GGAGCTTATAAAAAGGGGAAAATTAAATAGGCCCCCCGCCACTACAGGAGCAGACTGAAGATGATATCTCGGAACTCCGGGAAGTTTTTTGTCGATAAAAATATCGATAAAACAAATAGAAGTAAAGGCAAGAAGAAATCCTAAAAGCATAGAACCCGTATCGCCCATAAATATTTTATTGGTTCTGTAATTCGATAAATTATAATACAGAAATGCCAGAACGGCGCCGATGATAATGGCAGATAAAACAACCAGAGGATAATTATATTCTCCCAATCTGTAATAACTGATTCCGAAAAGGGCACTGCATATTACAGAATATCCTCCTGCAAGACCATCAATTCCGTCGATGAGATTAAATGCGTTGATCAGGATGATGAAAGTAACAATACTAAACATAACGCTTATAAAATAGCTCATCTCGTAGATCCCGAAAATCCCGAAAAGACTTCTGATCCTTATATCTGAACCGATTACTATAAACGCCGAAACCACAATCTGTGCGACCAGTTTTTTATAGGCTCTCATTACCACAATATCATCCATCACTCCGATGTACAGGAGAATAACGAGAGAAGCAAATAAAAATTTATAGAGATCGAAAAGTTCGTAAGCGAAAATAGAAGCACAGATTCCGATAGAATAAAAAATGGCAATCCCTCCAAGATTAGGAATTTTTCGGAGGTGGGAACTTCTTATCCCCGGTTCGTCCATTAAATTTTTCCTTCGGGAAATTTTAATGATCGTGGGAACGGAAAAATAAGTGATTAAAAAAGAGAACAAAAAACCAAAGCCTACTTTTACGTAAAAAATAGGAATCCCCGACTGGTTTAAGAACAATTCAAAATTCTTCATTTTTTTCTATTCAAGTACTTAAAAGGTTTGGCGACTAAAAACCTTTTGTCCGGCTTATGAGCAACGCAACACAGTACTTCCATTTGTGTTTACACTAATTTTCTTATCAGCTTTTTCTGCCCTGCAAAAAACAACAGATAAAATATCTTTTTTTTCAGTGGCAAAGATAGCAGATAATTTTTATCAAAACGACTATAATTCAATATATCTTTCAATTTCAGCCCTCTATCTTTGATAAATAACTCTAATTCTTCCGACATACTGTTAAAAATCTCCCCGTCTTTTACAAAAGCGAGGTAAGCGAGAAAAGAATAAACCCCTTCAAAAATCTGAAAATTTTTAAGTTCTTCCTTTCTGTCAGCATATTTGGATTCCGCAAACACCCTTTCCACATCCATTACGGCTTTCAGAATATCAAGCCCTTTTTCCGTGTGGGTTTTGGTAATAGAATCGGTACGTTCCAGATACTGATAATGGAAATTCTGGGTCTGTGAAATCGTATCACACTCCAGCAAAAGCTGCGGAACAAGCTGGATATCTTCGAAATGAACTCCTTTTTTAAATCTCTTTTCCCGGAAAAGTTCTTTTTTAAACAATTTATTGCACGCAAAATAGCTGAGATCGGAAAAAACAGAAAGGTTCTTCTCGAGATCAATTTTTTCGGGCATATTGGGAATCTGAGTGAGCTTTTGCGTAATATTTCCGTTTTGATCGACCTTTTGAATATTGCAAATTACCATCTTCGACTGGTGTTTTTCAGCAAGATAAGCCATTTCTTCAAACATGGAAGGCGCAATATAATCGTCACTGTCTACAAATCCAAGGTAATCTCCCGTTGCACGGTCGATCCCGAAATTCCGGGCATCACTCAAACCGCCGTTTTCTTTGGTAAATGGCCTGATTTTTTCGGGATATTTCTGAGCGTACTCCTGAATAATCTTTTCCGAATCGTCTTTGCTGCCGTCGTTGATGACCAGAATTTCGATGTTCTGGTGGGTTTGATTAACTAAAGAATCCAGACATTTTGCCAGATAATTTTCAACATTGTAGACGGGAACAATAACAGAAATTTTTGAGGGAACAATTTTCATACATTATATTTTCGTCAGTCGTGCATTCAGCCAGCCTTTTTTGGCATCATCAAAATCTTTTCGGGAGCATGGAACGCAGTTTTCTATATTTTCATCCTCCCCGAAATACCAAAGATTACTGAAGGTATCGCGCTTGAAGGCATATTGCCGGTCGTCTACCAAAACATAGAACACTTCATAATGTCTTTCTTTCGGGTGTGACCGCTGAATATTGATTCCTTCGATGAGATACCAGATCATTTGTGCTAAAAGCTGATGATTAAGCTGGTTTTCGGAGTAAATATTATAATTAAAAATTCCTACCGATTTTAAATTTTCACTTAAGCCGATTTCCTTCATATACGCGCAGACTTCTCTCCGGTTCAGTCCGTTTACCTGCGGATTTATGGAAAAAGGTTCGCCGAAACTTTCGATGGCATCACAGTTTACCGTCACCAGATCCGCTTTTCTGAAGAAGGGTTCTGTTTTTTCGGTAGAATTCATCATTTCGGCAAGACGGATGATATCAAATTCAACTTCTTTGATTAATCTTACCGAATCTGCTTCATTCAGATGTTTCTGATAGCCTAAATGATGATAATTTTTTATGGAAAAAGTTTTCGCTCCGAAAATCTTGCTTAAAAAGGTATGTTCATTAATCATTTCGCCCTGTTTGAGCGAAATAATATTGCTGATCTGGGTATAATTGATGCTTTTGGTATGGAAGTTAAGCGCCGAAAAAAGCGAAAAGGCAAAATCATTGGAACCGCCCACAATTACCGGAATGGCTCTTTTGTAATGACAAGCCGACAATACTTCCTGCAGAATATAGTGAGAATCCTGAACAGATTTTCCTGAAACAAGGTCTCCAAGATCCACAATCGGAATTTCAAAATCCAGTTGCGACAGTTTGTAAAACTCATTCCTGATTCCTGAAAAATCCTGAACTTCCGCATCACCGTTCGCGCCTCTGTAATCCGAAACGAAAAGAAGCACAATACTGTCTTCCTTTATTTCCTTCGTGATTCCTGCCCCGATCTGCCAGTTTTCTGTCCTGAAATTTCTTGGGGATATGATAAAATCTTCAAAATTCATTTGTAGTCTGCATTGTTTTCACAAACTTACAAAAATATTAGAACTCTTATTTATCTCATTTTAAATGCTAAACCACATCAAAAAAAACAAAATGGTCTATTCTTTCAAACTGATAAAAATTTTAATCTTAAATTTCAGATTCTAAATTAACCGTTAAAACCAAAATACATGAGCAGTACGAAAAGAGACGAATTGAAAAAACTTTTAGCACCCATCAATAAAGAATTAAGAACACATGGCGGAAATGAGAATAAAATTAAACTCACCGGATTAAAAGAGGGACATATTGATTTCCTGTTAGAATTAATTAATGTTCATTTAGAAAAATACAAGGATTTTGCAAGAGCTGATCTCGAAGATTTCCATGCAGAGGATATCAAAGGACTGGTGAATTACAAAATGCCTGTTAACATTCATAAAATTGATCTTCCGGAGCGTTTCAGCGATCCTGTATCCTGGGAAATAGCGATTGGAAGGCTTAGATTTGGTTCTACGCAAGTGATCTTAGAGATAAACAACTGGGAAATTACCGACAGCACACTGGTTGGCTGATTGATTTTGAAATCCGTTCCGCATGAATGAAATGTATAAAGACAAACTTGAAATATTGCAGCAGCGCATCCCGATCGGAGACAGACAGGGTTTTACCTTACTGGAAAAAACCGAAGGAGATACAGATGAAGCTGAAAAGTATTTTACAGAAGAACGCATTTCCATCATTGTAAATAAGACCGGAATACCATCTGAAATTGCTCTTCATCATCTCTGGGAAAATAATTTTGATATTAAGCAGACCATTAAAATAATTGAAAATAAATATTTTACCGCAACGGAACTTATTCTAAAGAAAGATCATGATAAGGAGGAAGCTTTGGATAAAATCTTTTCAGCAATTGTAAAAAAATATGACTGGAAAAGAAATTTTCTGAATGATCCCAACAAAATAAAAGATTTCCCAATCGAATTATACAGTTTTGTAAGTGTAATGGAATGGCTCTATTTTGAAAACTGGGAAAATTATGAGAGTGCTTTATTTTATCATCTCGACATGGTAACGGAACAAATGAGAACCAAACTGAACCTTCCTCAACTTGCAGATTATCTGGAAAAAGCTCAGAATATTTCAAATTCTTTTTACGAAAAATACGAAACTTCAAAAGACCATAATAATTACGTAAAAGCCACCAATGAGCTGCGCAACAATAAAGAATTTATTGCAACAGAAGAGAAATTTACCCTCGTGAAACCGCTCCTTGAAGAACGCCTTTATGAATTTGTAAAAAATAATATAGAGAAGTTTCCTTAGAGGATTCTAACAACAAACAGCATTAAAATGACAGAACTAATTTCGGCAATTGATGAAATTATCAAATACGGAATGGAATCCAATGTTAAAAATGAAAATAAAGAAAAATCGTTGGAACGCAATCTGGTAAAGATATATCTTCAGTATTTTGAAATTGCAGATCCGTTTGACAGTAATGATTATCCAAAATTTGACAAATCCAAACTTCCGGATATAAGAAAAAATATAATACGTAATTTTAGCAGCTGTGGTTTCTACAAAATAGCGTATAATATAAAAGCTATTGATAACACAGAAGATCTTGCCATTGAAGATGCCGTAGATGATTTAAGCGATATTATTCTTGATCTTACTGAAACTAAATGGAGAATTGAAAACAACAGTCTGTCGGATGGTCTCTGGTTTTTCAAATTCATTTTTGAAAGCCATACACAGCAACACATTCTAAATCTGTTAAATTACATGAAGCAGAATTCGTAACATAAAAAAATTAAACTAAAAATTTAAAGCATGGGATTTCAGTCAATAGTACATGGCAGGATTGTCATTGAAAATAAGCATGAAGAAGCACGAGAAATTATAATAAACTTAGGAAACGAAGACTGGATGTTCAGGACTGAAATGTTTGGTTTGGGAATTTCCGAGTATTCATACTATGAAGATCCTGTTATAACATTTGGAGCAACTTATAAACAAATTGAGTATCATTGGAAAGAATTTATCATAACCTTTGAAAGCATCTTAAAACAACTGCATTTTGATACTGCAAAAATTCAGTTGGAAACGGAGATTCTGGGCACTTATAACTTCTTTTGGAAATCAAAAAGAAACATTACGGTTAAAGAAAATTTTGATGAAAAAGATAAAATGATTGAGACTGAATTATGGTTTTTCGGATTCGGGAACCGGGATCGATGGGGACTTCTGGAAAGTGAACTTTTGCCCTCCGAAATCTTTAAAATAGATCATTTTAAATATCCGGTGGAACACTAAAAGTAATTTTTAATTTTGAAAAAAGCACAGACCCAAATCTGTGCTTCTTATTATTTTTCGGTAGACTTTCTTTAGTTCTATTTTAAATTCATCTTGAAGAAAGCCTCAATTTTATCAAATGGAATTTTATCCATCTTATCATACAAATCAACATGATTAGCATTGGGAACAATATACAATTCCTTTGGTTCGGAAGCCGATGTATAGACATCTTCAGAATAGTAACGGGAATGTGCTTTTTCTCCTGCAATCAACAAAATCGGACGCGGTGAAATCATTTTTATATTGGCTGCCATGGGAAAATTGAAGAAGGCAACCGGTGTTGTGGCAGTCCATGCTGTTGTAGAATTAACAGATCTCGGATGAAATCCTCTCGGCGTTTTATAATAATCGTAAAATGCCGCTAAAACAGGATTGGAATCGGGAGGAAGCTGATCCGGCAATCCGCTTTTTATAATGATTAAGTTTCCTTTATCATCAAACGGAATTTCATGCAAAGCCACATCATATTTTCCGTTTTTCGCGTCTGTCCAGCGTTGCTCACTCAGATAATCGATAATTTTGTGACGCTGTTCATCAGTATAAGAATCGGCATATCCCTTTGAAATGCTTCGGGACATATCGTACATGGAAGCCGTTGCTACAGCTTTTATCCGGCTGTCGCTTGTCGCAGCAGTTAACGCCATTCCGCTTAATCCGCAGATTGCCATAACCCCAATTTTTTCACGGTCTACATTTGGCAACAATCCTAAATAATCTACTCCCGCCGAAAAATCTTCCGTAAAAATATCGGGGGAAGCGACATTACGGACTTCACCACCGCTTTCTCCTGTGAAAGAATTATCAAAAGCTAAGGTGATAAAACCGCGGGAAGCCAGCTCGTTCGCATATAATCCTGATGACTGTTCTTTCACGGCTCCGAAAGGTCCGCTTACCACCAATGCAGGAAGCGCTTTGCTGTCTGTATTTTTTGGAGTATACAGATCTCCCACAAGGGTAATTCCGTAACGGTTTTTGAAGCTTACTTTTTTGCGTAATACATTTTCGTGCAACCGGAAAGTATATTGGTCTGCCTGTTCCATTGTGTTTAATTTTTTAGTTTTTGACTGCTGAGCCTGGCTGAAGGAAATTCCTAAAGCGAATAAGGTCATGATAAATATTTTGACTCTATTTTTCATTATAAACGGTTTCATATAGTGAGTCTGATTCAAATTTTACGAGTACATTGTCTGAGCCTAAAGCGTCTGCCAAATCATCTGCATGATCTACATTTCCAATTTTGGTATAAGCGTAAGAAGTGGAGAACGTTTTATAAAACAACACTACAACATTGCTTCCATAAAGCATGAGATCTCCATTCCGAATCGTCCCGGGAATTGACGCGTTAACAGGCAAGGATTCAGATAATTCCGCATACTTTTCATTGCTGTTAAGCTCCTTCATATCAAGCGTAAGAGGCAATAATTCCTTAAAGGCTTTAGCGGTGTCGTTATCCTGTAGATTAACCTTAAATACTTTGCTGTTTATTGTGATCTTAAGATTCATTTTTTCTGTATTTGATTTTTGATCTTTGTGCTTATCCTATTTTAAATGAATAGTTTGCCTGCAGAAACGTTCAGAACAAAAAACTCGTTTTAGTAAAAATAGAAAGTCAGCAATACTACTGGCTTTCTATTGCGTAAGGCTTAAAAAGATTGCTCTGTTTCGGTATAGATAATTTCCTGAAAGTGAGGAAACATCGGGAAAGACTCCATTACTTTTTTGGCTTCTTCTGCATTTACATTTGCTAAAACCAATACGGCTCCCATATGATCATCCTTTATAAACAGATGTTTTAATGTTCCCTGTTCTACCAGTTCTGTTGCTCTTGCCATTTCTTTAGGCATTAATTCGTCCAGATTTGGAATTTTAGCTAAATCGTTAATTACGTTTGCGATTACTGTTTTCATTTTTTTATCATTTTAAATTGTTATCAACTGTTTTAATACTGCAAATTTAGGCTGCGTATCGGCTTCTTACCCTTAATCTATCTTAAGAAATACGTTTATATTTTACAGGATAAGCAAAAAACTACACCATAGATTCTTCCCACGAACCTTTGGTATCTACACCTGCTTTTGCGGCAAGTGTTTCGAGGGTATCCACTTCATCCTGAGACAATTCTATAACGGATGCCTTTACCATTTCCTCTACCTGATCGATTTTAGTAACTCCGATAATGGGCAAAGTTCTTTTCGCGATCGCCCATGCGACAGCAATTTGTGCAACTGAAGCATTCTTATGCTCTCCAATAATGCGCATTGCATTCGTCAATTCTTCCAACTGAGGAAGTATCTTATTGTAGGTATTGCCTCTTCCGCTTCCTTCAGGCAAAGGATTCTGCGTATTGTATTTTCCAGACAAAGCTCCCTGTTCAAGAACCATGTACGCGAAAAACGTGATATCGTTGCGGTTGCAGTAATCTAAAATTCCGGCATCTTCCGAAGAACGGTACAATAAACTGTAATGATTCTGAACGGCAGAAATTTTAAAGCCTTCTTTTGCCAGAATATCATTCGCCTGTTGTATTTGCTCCAGATTATGATTGGAAACTCCCACATTCTTCACCTTTCCGCTTTTCAGCAAAGGGATAAGACCGGAAACCCATTTGGGCGCTCCTACGGGATTGTGAATCCAATAAAAATCAACATACTCTGTCTCTAAGTTTTCAAAGCTCTGATGAAGCATTTCTTCCACAGGATTCGCCGATTCTTTTGCAAACTGAGGGGTAAACTTGGTAGATATAAACAGATCTTCACGCGGATAATCCTTTATAAATTCGCCTACCACTTTTTCGGAAGATCCCATCCCGTAAACCAGTGCAGTGTCCCACAAGTTCAGTCCGGATTTCACGGCGGCATCAAATACCGGTTTTAACTCACCGGTGGTTAAGTGGTTTCCGAAAACCTGATCACTTCCGGCAAAACCCGCTCCCCAAGACCATGTTCCCAATGCTATTTTTGGTAAATTTTTCATTGTTGAATTTTATTTGTTGCTATTCGTAAGCTGTTTTGCCAGCTCTTCTCCTACCCCTCCCGCTGAAGCCGGATTTTGTCCTGTAATAAGACGTCCGTCCGCGATTACATTTTTTGCCCAGTTGGATGCCGCATGATGTAATGCTCCATGATCTGCCAAAGCGGTTTCCAGAAGAAAAGGAACAATATCCGTAGCCTGAACTTCCGCTTCTTCGTCATTGGTAAAAGCAGCTAATTTTTTACCGTCTACCAGATAAGTATTGTCGCTTAATGTAACGTTCACTAATGCTGCAGGACCGTGGCAAACCGCAGAAACAACGCCTCCGTTCTCATAAATTTCTTTCGTAACCCTCTGTATGCCTTCGCTGTCTGCAAAATCCCACATGGTACCATGACCGCCTGCAAAAAATATTGCGGAATATCTGGAAGCATCTGCATCATCGATCTTAATGGTATTCTTTAATTTCTGCTGAAATTTTTCATCGTTAAAATAATGCTCATTTACAGCATCAGACATATCCAGGCTGTCTTTATCAATGGGAGGTTCTCCGCCTTTTACAGAAGCCAGCTCATACCGTAAACCCGTTTTTTCAAGCTGGTCTAAAACGTGCGTTAATTCGCTTAACCAAAATCCTGTCGGAATACCTGTGGATCCTTTTACATCGTTGCTTGTAACAACGCAAAGAACAGGTTTTAATAATGTATCCATCTTTTTGTTTTGTTTGAATTTATTTTTCAGTTTGTTATATCAATGTAATTTCTATGAATGAAATCTGTTTTTTAGTCTTTCTTAATTAGTAACCCCTCACTCACTACGGTAGCTAATCTGTTGGCATGGTCTTTTGCTTTCGCTTTTACCATTTCTAAAGTTTCGATCGGGTAAACACCGGGGATATACTGCATTCCCGTAGAATAAACAGGCTCCTGAACTTCCATCTGGCAAAGTTTGGCGGTCTGAATAAGCGGAGGTAAAAAATCATCAACCGGATAATTCATCGCTTTGCCATAATCATACAGATCTTCCGAAGCGCCTGTCGTAAATGAAAGGATCAGTTTTTTGCCTTTCAGCTGATCTCCGCCTGCGCCATGTGCAAAACCAAAAGTATATACATCATCAATATACTTTTTCATCAGAGCCGGAAAAGAATACCAGTGAAGCGGAAACTGCCAGATAATGAGATCCGCATTAACCAGTTTTTCCTGCTCGGATTTTACATCGATATGAAAATCTGGATAAAGAAGATCTAACCGGCTGATTTCCGCATCTGAAAAGAGTTTTAAAATATTTTCTAAAACGGCTTTATTCGCATGAGATGTTTCTAAGTTGGGGTGTCCTGAGACAATTACTATATTCTGCATTTTCATTTATTTAATTGATAATGCAAATGTAGAACGGTGCAGTGTCTCGTACCCTTAATGTATCTTAAGAAATAAAATGTCTGGGTTTGGTAATGTCTTTGCGTATTTTACTTAAATGCTCCGGAGTGATGCCTAAATAAGCCGCAATCTGGGTTTGAGGAAGTCTGTTGGCAAACTGCGCATAAGTTTTCTGGAAAGCCAGATATCTTTCCTCGCCGGTAGAACTCATGTATTGCAGAAGTCTTCTTTGGATGGTCGTTAAATGTTTTTCCAACAGCTCACGAATAATATAATTGAATATCGGAGCTTTTTCATATAACAACTTTAAGTTTTCCGGAGTAATGTACAGAACTTCGGAAGCTTCCAGTGTATCAATACTGAGGTTTGAAGCAGTGCGCTCTCTGAAGCTCAGCGCATCAACAATAATCCAGTTCTCAGCAGCGAACTGAAGAATATGAGTGGTTCCTTTTTCATCCACCATATACATCCGCATACAGCCTTTCAAAATAAAACAGAACTTGCTGCATATTTCTCCTTCACGCAGCAGCAATTCTTTTCTTTTATAGCTTTTATGGACAAACAGCTCTTTAAGAAGATCTTTTTCGGTTTCATTTAAAGCGGCAACGCGTTCAAAATAATTTATAATCTGCTGATACATACTTTGTGTTTTTTTATGTACTTATTTTATCAAATTTATGAAATCATTTGATAAATAAACCTGTATCCGATTAAAAGAGAAAGAATTATTGTTTTAATTTAAAGATGAATTCATAGAAAAACAAAAAGCACAGACCAAAATCTGTGCTTTCTCTATTTTTAAAAATCCATCTACTTTTTTGCGGCAGGCTTTTTTGTTGTAGTTGCCTTTTTGGTAGTGGTTGTTTTCTTTGCGGTTGTAGCTTTCTTTGCCGCAGGTTTCTTTTTCTCTGCAAAAGCTTTCGGATCCTGATCGGTAATCCATTTTTTAACCTCATCAAGAGAAATTTCTTTTAACTCTTCTCCTTCATATTTGGTATCATCTGCCTTTCTCGGAATCTTGAACATCGCTTTCCCAAATTTGATGAAAGGTCCCCATCTTCCGTTTTCGATGGAGATCTTTTCTTTTTCCCATTGCTGGATGTATCGGTTCGCTTCTTTTTCGAGTTTGGCATCAATTAATTCATTGATGTCGCTTTGAGAAAGGTTTTCAAAATCGTATCGTTTCGGAACGTTTACGAAAATATCTTTGTACTTGATGAAAGGTCCGAATCTTCCGCTTCCTTTGGTTACCGGTTCCCCTTTGTATGTTGCAATCGGTGCATCTGCGATTTTCTTTTCGTTGATGATCTCTTCTGCACGTTTCTGATCTACAGAAAGCGGATCTTCCCCTTTCGGAATGCTGATGAACGTCTCGCCCCACTTCACATAAGGTCCGAATCTTCCTACTCCCACAGAAACCGGCTGTCCGTCCACTTCATTTAAATCAAATGGAAGTTTGAACAGTTCCAGTGCTTCTTCAAAAGTAATGGTTGCAATATTCTGTCCCGCCATTAACGAAGCGAAAACCGGCTTTTCTTCATCTTCTGTTTCCCCGATCTGGATCATTGCACCGAATCTTCCGATTCTTGCGTGAACATTTTTCCCTGTTTTCGGATCTACTCCCAGAAGTCGGTCTCCGGTTGCACGGTCTGCATTTTCTTCCACATCTTCAATTCTCGGATGGAATTTTGAGTAGAAATCCGTCATCATCTCTTTCCATTTCTGGTCACCGTTTGCAATTTCGTCGAAACTTTCTTCTACTCTTGCCGTAAAGCCGTAATCTAAGATTTCTTTAAAGTTATCCGTCAAGAAATTACTTACCACTTCACCTGTATCGGTTGGAACGAATTTATTTTTATCCCCTCCGAATTTTTCGTCGAGGACTTCTTTTTTAATGGTATCATTTGCCAAAGAAATTTTCACCACCTCTCTTGTCTGCGGTTCTATTTCTCTTTTATCCACATATTCACGGTTCTGGATGGTCTGAATGGTCGGTGCATACGTCGATGGACGACCGATTCCCAATTCTTCCAGTTTTTTTACCAGACCTGCTTCGGTATATCTTGCGCTCGGTCTTGTGAATTTTTCGGTTGCGGTTATTTTTTTATAATCTAAGGTTTCTCCTACGGTAACTTTCGGAAGCAATTTTTCGTTGTTTTCTTCGTCATCTTCTTCTGCTTTTACAATTCCGTAAGCTTTCAGGAAACCGTCGAAAATAATGACTTCACCCTGCGCTTCAAAATGCTGCGGAAGTTTTGTGTTCCCGATTTCAATCACCGTTTTCTCAATTTTAGCATTCGCCATCTGAGAAGCAAGTGTTCTTCTGTAGATTAGCTGGTATAATCTGTTCAACTGGGCATCTCCCACTGTTTTCACAGCAAAATCTGTAGGACGGATCGCTTCGTGAGCTTCCTGTGCAGAAGCGGACTTTGTAGTATAGTTTCTCGGCGCAGAATATTCCGCTCCATATTCTGAGACAATTTGTTTTTTTGCGCCTTCAATCGCTTCCTGAGAAAGGTTTACCGAGTCGGTTCTCATATAGGTAATGTATCCTTCTTCGTATAGTCTCTGTGCAAGACGCATGGTGTTGGTTACATTATATCCTAGTCTTGAAGAAGCTTCCTGTTGCAGTGTAGAAGTGGTAAAAGGTGCAGAAGCTGAACGTGTTCCGGGTTTTGTTTCAACATTTAAAACTTTAAACTCGGTGGTTTTTGCCTGTTCAAGGAATTTTTCTGCCTCTTCTTCTTTGTCAAAATCTTTTTTCAGCTTCGCAGAAATTTCCTGCTTTGTTTTGTTTAAGAAAATTCCGTCTAATTTAAAACTTGCTTTTGGTACAAACTCACGGATTTCTTTTTCTCTTTCTACAATTAATCTTACGGCAACAGACTGTACTCTTCCCGCAGATAATCCCGGTTTTACTTTTTTCCAGAGAACCGGAGACATTTCAAAACCTACGATCCTGTCGAGAACTCTTCTTGCCTGTTGGGCATTTACGAGATTCTGATCGATATCTCTCGGATTCTCAATAGATTTCAGAATGGCATTTTTGGTAATCTCATGGAAAACAATTCTTTTTCTGTTTTCGGGCTTCAGTTTCAGTTCTTCTGCCAAATGCCATGCGATTGCTTCTCCTTCACGGTCTTCATCGGAAGCCAGCCAAACCATTTCGGCTTTTTTTACGGCAG
>OGQD01001818.1_pt1 | contig 12894 bp, 12 predicted proteins | sample 1553091 | NCBI WGS metagenome assembly OGQD01 (sample SAMEA2580290, study PRJEB22360) | human gut metagenome | biome: human gut; feature: human-associated habitat; material: faeces | place: Denmark | collected 2008/2010
TAAATATATAAAAATTAAAAGGTAAATTTTATAAATCAAAAATGTTTAGTTATCATTAACACTGTTTTCAAAATAGCGCAGCAAAGTGAGCAAGCATTGTTCAAATCGCACTATTATTAGGCAAAAAAAAAAGAGAAGCAATTCGCTTCTCTAGACCATGACAAATTCTAAACTATTGATACATGGCTTTATTATCATTTAAGGCGACTAGGCCGCGTATTGCACGATAGACAATCCAGATCCAAGCAGCGCCAATCACGACTACACAGAAAGTACTCGCAGATAAGGCGACACCTGCAAATAAATTGTCGTTATCACCAGTAAAAAATAAAAAGAAGAACGGTACAAAAGCAATGATGTTCCAGAACAAATACCACCAAAATGTGCGAATTTGCCAAGTAAAGTGACTAGCAAGCCATGTCCCTTCAACATCACGACGTTTTACGTAATTAATGATGAGGGCCGCGATTGCTAACAGCCCTGCACTAAAAATAGCGGCAATATATAAAATATAAAGAACCAGCGTTAAGGTTTTATTGGATTGCAGTTGTTCTAAAGAATTGTTCATAGAGACACCTTTGGATTTATTGTATTGATCCTCTAACGTAGTACTACATTTAACGGAGAAATCAGCCAGAGTAATAAAAGTATATTTAGCACTATGGTACAAAAATAAATTTTCCTAAAGGGTTGTTTTTGTGTTTTATGTCGCAATTTTTGTTGTGCAAGCCACCCTCCACACCAACCACCTAAAGAATCCACGATATGCAAAGTCTGCTCTGGAATACGTCGATTCCCCAATTGTGCCGCTTCTTTGTCTTGCGCATACAACCAATAACTCAAGACATTCATTAAGCTAACAAATAACAAGGTATAGGGCGGCAGCAATTTACTAAAGCTTGCGATCAGCATAAAAACGATATAAATCACGATACCCACCTGCATCGCCGACCAACGCTTGGCAGATGTCGGCTGAGCAGGTTTGCTGCGGTGTTCAATTACTTGTGATGCTTTTAAATAAGTTGCTTGCTGAGCGCGATAACGACCCCGCTCATCCAGAATCACGGTATATTCCAGCGCACAGCCCACTATCGGGCGTGGCCCTGTACGGGCAAAGTCCTTGATGTGCAGGAACACACGCTGCTTATGTGCATCATTGGGTTGAATAAATCCATAGCCCCTATCATCAAACCATTCCACCAAACGTCCTTGATCTCGCATATTCCTATCCTAAACCTAACACTTGTTGTAAACGGTTTTGTAACATCATGCGCATTTCCATAGGGTCTTTTTGTGAAATATCTTCACCTGTGCGTCCCTGCTCAGCATTCTTCTGTGCGACCTGCAAACGCATACACCAAAAGCGGCAGGCCGCCATTGCTAAGAAAATATCTAAACAAGCTAACTCATCTTGTGTCAGTGGGCGCACTTGTTGATAGGCGGTGAGGAATGTCTCTGCTTTTTCCATATCCAAATGTGCCTGCGGATAACTGGTACAGAAATCATTGATGCTAATGGCAATATCAAACAACCATTCATCTTGGTTGAGCTCATAAAAATCGAGGATACCGTTGAGTTGACTGCCCTCAAACAGGGTGTTATCCCGAAATAAATCTGAGTGAATAAAGCCTGTTGGCCGATCTGGATATTCCTGACTAATCACCTCAAATAGCTGAAATACCTGATCTAAAAGTTGTTGGTCTGCTAGGGGCATCTTGGAGCGTAGTTGGCTGGCAACCTCTGACCAATAGGCATGATTGCGATTAAAATCACGTTGTAATGGAAAATCCTGCAAGGCCAGATGCAGTTTGGCCTGCGCCTGCGCAATCGCCTGCACCTGCTCAATGCTGGCCTGCTCAGGATGCTCACCCATTAAGCGTGGCGCAATCTGGGCAGGTTTGCCTGCAATGCTATGGATAGCCTGACCGTGATGTTTCAACGGCACTGCAACGGGCACACCCGCCTGTCCCAAACAGTCCAGCACAGGCACCAGTTCCCCCGCCCCCTCGGCATCCAGTTCCTCAAAAACCGTTAAAACATACTGTTTCTGTGTATGATCCACCAAAAAAAAGTTGGTGTTTTGAATACCGCCCTGGATTGGAATCAGGTCAATCACCGCCAAACCATAAGGCTCGGCAAATGCCTGCACTTCTTCTAAACTCAACGGGGTATAAACCGACATGGAAAACCTGCAAAATATCACTCTGATTTTGATAGAATACCCGTTCCCTCCATGAAGGTGTAGCACCAGAGTCGGTCTCCTTTCTCTCTTGGCGATTTTTTGGAAAATTTTATGCTCGCAAAACGTATTATCCCTTGCTTGGATGTTGATAATGGCCGAGTCGTTAAAGGCGTTCAATTCCTTGATATTCGTGACGCAGGTGACCCTGTTGAGGTTGCACGTCGCTATAATGAACAAGGCGCCGATGAAATTACCTTTTTAGATATTACTGCTACCCATCATGGACGCGATACGACTTACCGTACGGTAGAACGTATGGCTGAAAGCGTGTTCGTGCCTTTAACTGTGGGGGGTGGCGTGCGTAAGGTTGAGGACATCCGTTTACTACTGAACGCAGGTGCCGACAAGGTTAGCATCAACTCGGCTGCGGTGTTTACCCCTGAGTTTGTGCAGGAAGCCTCACAGCGTTTTGGCGCACAATGTATCGTGGTTGCCATTGATGCAAAAAAAACAGGTGAGAATAAGTGGGAAATCTTTACCCACGGTGGTCGTAAGCCAACAGGAATTGATGCGATTGAATGGGCTGTGAAAATGGCTGACTTCGGTGCGGGCGAATTGCTGATTACCAGTATGGATGCCGATGGAACCAAAGCGGGTTATGACATTGCCTTGATGCGTCAGATCAATGATCGTGTCAATATTCCGACCATCGCATCAGGTGGCGTAGGCAATTTACAACATTTGGCTGACGGAATTTTGAAAGGCGGTGCAGATGCGGTACTGGCTGCTTCAATTTTCCATTTTGGTCAGCACACCATTCCAGAAGCTAAGCAATATTTGGCTGAGCAAGGGATTGAAATGCGTCTTTAAACGCGAGTATTACTCAAAAAACCAACCTCTCAAAATCATCGTTTGAGAGGTTTTTTATTCACTCAACATTTCCTCAGGCAAAAAAATACCTTGCCTAAGCAAGGTATGGAAACTGCGTTTATACAACGCTAGAGGGTAAACGTGAATTTTGTCATTTTGAAAATTCTGTGCATTTCAAATGCTTGAATCAAAATAGCTATAAAATGAACAAAAATATTGACATTAAAAACAGATTTTATTGACAATTCACGACATGGACGACTGAAGTATTGTCGTGATTCGTCAAAATTTTGGTGCTTTATTGTCACACTTCGCATTTTTCACTAAGCAACTGATTCTTGTTGCTCCGCATCGGCTACAGGTGGTGTCACTAACTTTGGTTTTTGCTCAACCCACTTCGCAGGGAAAACCGATTCAATCGCTTGAGTCAGCGCTTTGGAAAGTGGCGCAGGTAGAGGTAAACCGAGTGGATTGGCTTCTTTTAAATCAGCAGATGAAACCACGCGTGTGCCCATGACATAATCAAACCATGGACGGGTCACACACCAATTCGCATCTTGATTTGAGTTCATGTGATGATCATAATGCCAGGGAATACGTTTTTTTGCCCATTCTGGCTCTAAATGAGAACGGCGATGCACATAATAATAATTACCTGCACAATACCAGAATGACAGCGCCATCCCTTTGGAGAATGGATAGGCTGCCGCACTCAACACGGTTGCAACCACAGCCAATGACATAATTTCATTACGTGTACGCCAACTGTCTAGACCTTCCACATAACAATCATCAGAAAAGTCTTGTTTACGGACTTCACGATGATGTGCCCAATGCGATTCCATCTGTTTTGGCGTTGGACTGAAACGTGGCTTGCCTTTACGGTGTACCCCATGCAATAGATATTTATGAGCAAACCATTCATATGCATTTACAACTGCCAAACCTGCAACAAAACCCTTCAACATGGTTTTCTCCAAATGTTTCCTTATTTTTTTAAAGATATAAATTTTTGTAGGCGAAGTATTGACGATACGATATATTTATATTGACAAAACACGACAGAATAAGGAGTAGACAGGATGTCCCAACTCAAGAACTATACAGGCTCTGTTTATGGCGGATTAGGGCATTTATTAAAGGCTTATTGCGAAACAAAAAATATTGAAATTCCTGAGCAATTACAACAAGTCCAAAATCTTGAACGTTTTGATTACGTCATTTGGCGTGACTTACTTGAAGATCTTAATCGTTTAAATCCCAAGACAGGTTTAGGCTTAGAAATTGCAGAGCACGTACAACCTAAACATTTAGGAATTATTGCTTATCTCGCACTGTCATGTGAAAACTTGGGCGAAGCATTGGCGCGTTATCATGATTTTCATCGCTTAATTTATGATGGTAGCCCTCTCGTCGTTGAATTTAACCCACCCTACGCATCAATCCGCTGGGAAGCTCCAGAACCCAACCCAACCCAATTAACAGATGAAATTGCAATTGCGCTGATGGTGCAATTCCATAAGTTATTTCTGTCAGGTGAAGATCTCAATCTACACGAAGTGCATTTTGTGAATACCGCACCGAAAAACATTATGGTTTATGAGCAGTATTTCCGTTGTAAAGTCCGTTTTGATCAGCCTAAAACTCAGCTACTTCTACCTGTTACCGAAGCCTTTAAGCCACTTCGAACAGGAGACCACACCTTACAGCAACTGCTTTTACAGCAGGCACAGGCACTTCTGGACAAGCTACCCAACTCGACCCAACTCGACCAACGCTTGCAGCACGCCATTTTGACAGGCCTGCAAAAGAACCAATACCAGATCGACTTTATTGCGAGGAAACTGGGAGTTTCGGTTCGGCAGTTACAACGCCACCTGCAACAGCAAAATGCCACTTTTCAGGAACGGGTACAGGAAGTTCGCTTTATGCTGGCAACTGAATATCTAAAAGACCCACACCTGAGTTTACAGGAGATTGCCCTGCTGCTTTGCTATTCAGAACAGAGTGCCTTTCAGCGTGCATTTAAGTTTTGGACTGGTTTAACCCCACAACAGTGGCGGAAGAACAATACCATTTATAGTTCTTAATCAAGTTGATAAGGAAACGATGGTTTCTTAAAGCATTTTTTATAGAAATGGATTTTCGATTTCCTGTTCAGGTTGGCGCTGAATTTTTTCAGGGAGATTTTCCTGTTCCAGGGCTGCCACCAGCTCATTAATAAAGGCTTGCAACTTCTTGGCAGCCTGTAAACCGACCTGATCTTTGGTTATTTGCAGATTGCCATATAGGCTCACACAATCGACCTGATTTTCCAGAGTCAGGTCATAGATTGCTGAAGACTCATTTCCATTCACAAAAGGCTTAAACATCTCGTTCCCCATTATTATTCTCTTTTCATCACACTGAGCTAAACATAGATGATTTGCAAGATGCTCTACATTATCTCAACAATTGTAAAAAATACTGCACCAGCATATCCACCAACTGCTTGATCAGCGCCTGCTTGGTTTCCTCATCAATCTGTGGCAACTTACTTTCAGCAGTCTGGGGCTGTCCTGAAGCAAACTGCTTTTGTTGAGCCTGTATGCTGGCGGTATCGGCTTCTTCCGCACACTGGCTTTCCGCATCCCAACGCATATATTTAATGTCTTGATTGGCTTTAACCTGAGCTGCGGTCAACGGTAATTGATAGATGTTACGCTTCTGCTGCTCGGTCAGTTGCGGGAATAAATTAACCCCCAGCTTCTCTTCCAGATAACAGATACTGACGACCCTGACCTGCTGTGAATCATTGTTAGGTGCATAATAGGCACCGCTAATCCCCTGTTTGGGCAGATACACCGCCTTATACACGGCCGTTGGCACAATCACGCCATTCCCAATGGTTTTGAGCCGCTTTCCCTCAAACACGGGACCTGTGACAATATAGGCATCCCTATGCTGTTTGGTCACAATCGCGCGCACGGCCTCCTCCAGCTTACGCCAGACTTCCTGATTATTTTTAGGGGCCTGTGGCACCATATTAGCTAAAGAGAAACTATCATATTGTGCAGCGGTGTTATTCATATCGCCATTTGGCGCCATGTGCCCACGGTCATAGCCTGAACCACGGTAGTCTGTCAGCAATGCACGATGCGCCTGTTGCACCCGTGTTTCCTCATGGAAATTGTCTTCGCGTTTAATCTTGATGCTTAAACGTTCAGGTGTCAGATATTCCGCTGACCACAATGGTGTTTTTGAAATACCTGAATACATCACGTTAAAGTCATTAAAGCACAGCGCATAACTATCTTTTTTTAGACTTTCTTTTGTAAGTAAAGGAGGAACATCTCGATAAAATTGTTCTAAACAAGCCCCATGACTCGATGGCAAAGGAATTAATTTAGAAATTTTTTCATTACCAAATGCAATTGCGAAACTGCCTGTTGCGATCAAAGCAAGAACAATTTTTCCAATATTCTGGCTTAAAAAATTAGCTTGAGTTTTAGCCTTTTTGCTTGGTTTCTTTGCCATAACCACATCAAGATCAACATGAACGCGAAGCTTAACAATTCAGGAGCATGCTGTATATTGCGCTACCGCTTAGAACGACATTTTATGTCGCAAAACTGTTCGCTTGATCAGCAGACAATAAAAAAGGCACTCGAAAGTGCCATTTTTATTTGTATTTTCACTAGATCTCGATCTGGCTACCCAGTTCTACCACACGGTTGGTCGGAATCTGGTAGAAGTCACTCACAGGGCTAGTATTACGTTGCATTGAGATAAATAAGCGTTCGCGCCACGGAGACATACCATCTCCCACACTATGAACAATACGATCACGTGAAATAAAGAAGCTAATTTGCATCAAATCGTATTCAAAGCCTAATTCTTCGTAAGCTTGAATCAAGGCTTTTGGCACATTAGGTTCATCTTTAAAACCATAGAAAATTTTGATGCGATAGAAATGTTCATTCAACGTTTCAACACTAATTCGCTCTTCTTGAGGGACAAATGGAACATCTTCAATCACAACAGTGACTAAAATATTACGCTCATGTAGTACTTTATTGTGCTTAATATTATGTAGCATCGCATGTGGAACAACATTAGGCGTTCCTGTTAAAAAGACTGCATCGCCAGGTACCCGATGAACATTGTTCCCAATACTTTTCACAAATAAATCGAGTGATAGAGTGTCATGTTCAAGTTTAGCAAAAGTAAGCTCACGCCCACGTTTCCACGTCATCAAGATCATAACGGCGACTGCACCGATCAATAACGGTACCCAACCACCTGAGAACATTTTTAATGATGCTGCTGCGACCAGTACGGATTCCAAAATAAAGAATGGAATAATCAACAGCATCACCTTTGGTAAGCTCCATTTCCATGCATAGTATATGAATACAGCAACCAAAATCGTGTCGCATAACATGGTTAAGGTCACAGCCAAACCATAAGCACTTGCGAGGTTTGAGCTAGTTTTAAAAATTAGAATTAAGATGACGATCGCAATCAGCAATAACCAATTCAGAAATGGCACATAAATTTGTCCTTCTTCAGAATCAGAAGTATGTTTAATGCCTAAACGTGGTAAATAACCCAATTGGATTGCTTGACGTGCTAATGAGAAAACCCCAGAAATAACGGCCTGCGATGCAATCACAGCTGCCATCGTTGCCAAGATAATCATTGGGTACAAAGCCCAACTTGGGACTAGTAAATAGAATGGATTTTCAATCGCCGCAGGATTGCGAAGTAACAGCGCACCTTGTCCAGCATAATTTAATACAAGGCAAGGCAAAACGACACTAAACCAACCGAAACGAATTGGACGTGGTCCAAAATGCCCCATATCTGCATATAAGGCTTCACCACCTGTGACCGTTAAAACAACAGCACCCATAATAAAAAATGCTTGTACAGGATGAGTGAAAATAAACTGAATTGCCCAATGAGGACTAACCATACCGAGTACGATTGGTGTTTGTACAACGCTAATGACGCCCAAGATCCCTAATGACAAAAACCAAAGTAACGTAATTGGCCCAAAAAATTTACCAACAAACGCGGTTCCGTGTTTTTGCATTAAAAATAATGTCGTTACAATCACGATTGCAATTGGCACAATAAAAGGATCAAGTACATTGGTTGCAATTGATAGACCTTCAACAGCGGAAAGTACTGAGATTGCAGGCGTAATAATACCGTCACCAAAAAATAGCGATGCCCCAACAAAACCAATCGCAATTAAATAAATCTTTTTACTGTCGGATATTTTTGCTTTGCGTAGATTCAAAGCAAGTAGAGCCATGATTCCACCTTCACCATTGTTATCCGCACGCATAACAATCGCGATGTATTTAATACTAATAATCAGCATTAAACACCAAAAAATAATCGACAAGATTCCTAATACATTTTCAGGTTGAATTCCTAGCCCATGTGCAGCATGGAAGGATTCTTTCAAAGCGTACAAAGGACTAGTTCCAATGTCTCCAAATACGACCCCTAAGGCTGCCAGCGTCATCGCAGGCAATGCGGCTTTTTTTGCAGGACTTTGCATACTCAATCTTCAATATTTGAACAGTATTTTTGCGCCATATTAACATTAAGTTATTTTTTTTTCTGCAAATCAATTGTTTTAAGCTTGGCAGCATGTCTTTTTTTAGCTATTATCGCTCGCCTTGGTGAGGTGTCCGAGTGGCTGAAGGAGCACGCCTGGAAAGTGTGTATACGTTTACGCGTATCGAGGGTTCGAATCCCTCTCTCACCGCCAAGATTCTGTTTTAAAAATACCGAAACATACCTTAAAGGCTTAAACTACAATAGCTTAAGCCTTTTTTAATGTTCTTTTAAATCCTTGGCTATCCTTGTACTCCTGAAACATCATGGGGGACAAGTGGGGGATGATTTGGTTATACTATAAATCGTCCCCCAAATTCCAAAGAAATAGCCAAAAATGCTGACAGATGCTCACGTTAGAAAAATAAAACCGCTTGAGAAGAAAAAGCGTTATACCGATGAAAAAGGGCTGTACCTTGAGGTCACGCCTTCAGGTGGAAGGTTCTGGCGATTAAAGTATCGCTTCAATGGTCGTGAAAGTACTTTAACTATTGGAAGCTATCCTGAAATCTCATTAGCTCAAGCTCGTCGCACTCGTGATGAAGCTCGTATTCAGCTTTATAAAAATATTGACCCTAATACCATAAAGAATGACCGCCTTCAGCAAACTGATGAAAGTAAGCTATTTAAAGTTCTTGCGATGGAGTGGATGGAAGATCGTAAAGCCGTCATTAAAGAAACAACTTATCTACGTGATTTATCTGTTTTCGAAAAAGATATATTCCCTGCATTGGGTAACATGCCCATTGATCAGATCAAAGGGAAAGATGTACTTGCCTGCGCTAAAAAAATTGAAGCACGTGGTGCGCAAGAAATGGCAAAACGCTCTATTCCTTTGACTGGGCGTATTTTCCGTTTTGCGATTCGTAAAGGATTAATTGAGAATGATCCAACACCTCACCTTCACGAAGCTTTAAAGCCTCGTAAAGTGAAGCATATGGCTCGATTGGATATTTCGGAGTTCCCTCCTTTTCTTGAACGCATGGATCGTTACCATGGTAATCCAGTGATCAAAACTGCACTTCAGTTAATGACTCTTACTTTTGTACGGACTGCTGAGCTCAGAATGATGGAATGGTGTGAAATCGATTTTGAGAACAAGATATGGCGTATACCACCCGAAAGAATGAAAATGGCTTTGCCTCATCTCGTTCCACTATCTAGGCAAGCAATTGAACTACTAGAGAGTTTATTACCACTCACAGGCAAAAAGCAGTATGTTTTCTACAATCACAGCACAGCCAAACCTATGAGTAGTAATGCAATTTTGTGTGTAATCCGCACAATGGGCTATAATGGTAAAATGACTGGGCATGGTTTCCGTGGACTTGCATCTACCACCTTACATGAACAGGGCTACATGCATGATGCAATTGAAATTCAATTAGCTCATAGAGTCGGTAATGCGGTTTCGCAGGCGTATAACCATGCTCAGCATTTAGAGTATCGAACGAAGATGATGCAGGAGTGGTCTGATTTTATTGATAGTTTACGTAATAAAATTGTGCCTTTTACTAAACATAAAAGTGCTTAAGTAAAAAGTACTTCTCTCATCAAGGTAATAGAATTTATATAAAAAAGAGACTAATGTATACTTCTCAGTATTAGGCCATACTAAGAATAGAATACATTTATCCAAGATGGTTTATTAACCTATACCTTATTATCTATCTATATAAAGAATACCTTGTCTATTAATATGACGAGATAATTTTGACTGTATATCTGCCAATAATGTTGATCTTAAACGGAATAGTAAGGTTCCTGTTATATCTTGAGTATGTATCGTATTTCTTGTAAATAAAAACCTATAATCAAATACCAAAAATACATTTTTATCTTCATAGCTAAAAATTGGAGAAATATAAATAGCTTCAGAATTTTTATCAATATATTCTAGAAAACACTCTTCTAAGATTACTCCTTGTATAAATTTAGAATGAACCAATTTATTTTGGACATAATCACATAGTGGATCAATACAAGTTTCTATTAAATATATAGAGTTATTTATATATGTTTCTTCACTCTCTTTTTTCTTTGATTTCGATAGTTGACCAATTTTGATAGAATATACCGTTTTTTGTAATTCAGTAATTATCTCCCGTTTGTATGCTCTTTTTTCACTTATCTCTAATGCATCAAAATGTTTGTTCTCAGAAATGCACTTATCAGTGCAAATTTCCGTTTGCATATTTTGATTTAAATCACAAAATGGAATTTCATTGAGATCCCACTCAGAAATTATTGAAGTCACATTTGATGTCAGTATTTTACTCAATATCATTTTTTTCAAATTTTCATCACTCGATGTTATAACAACACCTGGATAAAAAACGTCTTGTTTTACTATAGTACCTGTTAATAATTTGGTATTGATTTTCTTTTTTGATAATTCATCACTATATGTAGTATTAGAAAGATCAATATTCTCTTTAGTTAAAGCATAGAAGTGAGTTTCAAGTTTGTCCATAAATAATTGATTGATCACTTCATAGGAAGAATTCAATTTTGTACTGTTATCTGATGTAGAAAAATGATTTCCTATACTCACTTGCGCAAATAAGCTAAGTATATTCCTTGTATTTAAGGCCCAATCTTGATAAGAGCCTTGCAAGTTAAAAATTTCTGATGAAACCTGATGAGCAACATTATTTATAGCATTTTCCCATTGTAAAATAGACTTTAACTCTGGAAATTGTTGAAGCTCTGTTTCTATTAAGGTTTTTAATTCATTGAAATCTGAACCTACTACCTCTGTCCCATCTAGCTCATAATAAGAAAGCTTATTTGCAGAGATAATATGACAAGGTTTTTTAAGATTCATTCCTCCAACTTCATCAAAAACATAATCTTGAAGCTCGCTTATCTTTTCTTCATGCCTTGACCAGATAACCAATAAATAAGGGTGTGATACACTTTCAATAATACGATTTAATACAGCTTTAATTTTAGAAAAGTGCGTCCTATCAGGTATGGAATTATCAACTAAATTTAAGTCTAAAAAGATTAATCTAATATCAGTAAAACCTTGTCCTTGATCAGGTAAATTACTTAGCTCACCATTAAAGTACTTAAACGGAAATCTATATTTAGATAGATAATTAATTAATGGTAATGCTTGATTAATTTTATCATCAACAATAATTATTCTTCCTGTTTCAGGTAAACTCATTATTTGACCTCATTCTTCTTACTAAAGCTAAGAGCTATAATTGCTCCATCCTTGAATTCTTCAGGAATTTCAAAATCATGAAAATCTGGAAACTCCAAAATCCCATTACTCGCAATCAATGCTTGACTAGCAATATGTAATCCTAATCCCATACCTGAATCATTTGGTTTATATGATACAAATGGCTCAATAAGTAATGATTTATCAGCACTTAAAAAACCTGTACCATTATCAGCAATAATAAGATGATATTTGCGTTCACTTTCTTGGAAATCGATAAAAATTTTCTTATAACCTATTGATTGATCTCGATCATCATATTTTCGACCTAACCAATAGAAAGAATTATCTAGGATATTTTGCAAACTCCCTAAAACTAAATTCTTGGAAATTTTAATTTTAATATCTTCACGTTTTTTATATTGATTAATAATTTCAACAGAATGTGACATTTGACGAAATTCGGTATTAAATAACGCTTGATCAATAATATCACTTAAGGATTGTACTTTTTGAGAAGATTTTTTTAATAACTCGGAATAACCATCAATCATTGAAGATAAATGTTTGACTAAATTTTGTGCTCTTTCTGAGCTCCCTTCTTTTTTAAGAATTTTTTCTACTTCATAAATAATTTTTTCTACTTCATGAACTACGATTGATAAACTCAAACCCGAACCAGCCGCATGCAATAGATTCTCTTTAACCAATTTATAATCAGAATCAATTTTTTGAAGATATTTTACAATTTCTTTTCTAACTGGCTCATCTTTGACATTCTTCTCAACATAATTTTTAGTTTCATTAATTACATAATCAACCGTTTTAGATTCTTTTTTTCCACCAAATTCAAGTCTTAATTTAAGTTTGTCTTCCACTCTAAGAGCTTCAATCAGATCCAATACATGTAAAACTGCATCTTTAAAAACGTGATACGCTTCATTCTCAGTATTGGCGGTGTAATCGCTAAACCTTTGATCATGTTGTTTGTCCTATAAATAAAATTTTACTGATTACCCCTTGCTATGTAAGTAAACAGAAATATGAAAAGCTA
>OGQD01001821.1_pt1 | contig 12878 bp, 13 predicted proteins | sample 1553091 | NCBI WGS metagenome assembly OGQD01 (sample SAMEA2580290, study PRJEB22360) | human gut metagenome | biome: human gut; feature: human-associated habitat; material: faeces | place: Denmark | collected 2008/2010
CTTATTTTTTAAGAGAAGATTATTTAGGTAAAAAAAAATATTTTGATAGTTTAAGAGTTCATAATGAGGATTTATATATCGAAGAGAAGACAAAAGCCCACAACGAAATTTTTAATCATCCTGAAAAATTTTGCAATTTGTATATAGATTCTACTAAAAGTAAAAACACAGATTTTGCAGCAGATAGTATTGAAGATAATATAAAATACATAGAAAGAAAAAAGGATTTTTTTAAAGACTTTTCTAATAGTCCAGATATTAAAAATTTAAGCATACGAAGTACTATAAAAGCAAATCAATTTAATTTGTGTACCGCAAAAGTCCTAGATCTGGCAGAGTATGATAAACATACAAATGAATGTGAGATAGGTGTTGTCTATTTTTCAGAGATTGTATTTGATCCTTCTAAAAGAAGTGCATTAGTTTTTGTTGACCATCGTATAAAAAAAGATTATTACGGTAGAAATGCTATATTTAAACTAAGATTGCATGATAATTATTGGGAAATAGAAGATGTTATGTTAGTGTCAACTTCCTAATTCTCGATAGCGCGGATTTGTAATCCGTGTCTGTAATATCAACAAAAACACCTGATAGCGCGGATTTACAATCCGTGCTGTACTTCCAAGCTCAAAAATGCTTTGGTTATATCCCATTTCTTCATAAAATCCTATACAAATTCTTCTCTTTCTATGGAAGATTTCCTGATTTTCGGAACAGTAACTTTATGGGACGTAAATCATTTTTTCGCATTCGTATAAAACGAATAATAATAAAAAACAGGATACTTTTCAAAAGTTTCAGATTTACCCATCGTGTATGCATCATGTTCATATATCTTTGAAAAATCAAGGATAAGAGATTTCTTTTCTGGGAAATTGAAGATGAACTTTATTAAACTGCTTACAGCAGTTTCCGTCTCATAAGTAAATAAAAGTTGTTTTCCGTCAGCGCTGTATACTTTCTTATTATAGACTCTCGCATTCAGTTTTTTATCCACACCAGTATCGTTACATTTTACCTTGTACATCAATGTTTCCTTACCATTCTTCATAATGTATACTTCTGCATTTTTATAACTATTATCATACTTAAAAACAACAGCTTCATTGATTTTCGTAATCATATCTGTGAATTTTTCTTCATTAGGGATCGACTGCGTTTCCGTACCTGCAGGCATTTCGATGGGTCCTGATTTTGAAGCTGCTGCCGGTTTCTTTTTTTGTGCATTGACAGTAATCCCGAAGAATACCATTGCAGTAACAACGGAAATAAATTTGAAAATTTTTTTTGCAATGTTATGTAAATTATTTTGAAATGATCTTATTATTTATTTGAAATCTAATCATGGTTGAGTGCCTTATAGAATGTAGAAAAAATCTGTCCATAAAACTGTGTTTTGATTGGGACAATAGAATTTAATTTTGGAGCTACATCATTGTAGAAATCTATATAATCACTCGTTGTTTGTGCCTTACAGTTATAAATAAAAAATAAATTTATAGTAAGAATGGTTTTTATTAATATTGATTTCATACCATATATTTTAGAAAAAATAACCCACCAAACAAATGGTGGATTTATTTTATTTTCCAGAATAATCATCATTATCATAACCTCTAACACTGACAAATTTTATTTTCTCAATTTTCATATTAGCAAAAAATTGAATCATATTATAGGTCCATTGTGAGTTTGATTGCTCAACCATAGTTTTAATTTGAGGAGGAATCTCGTCTTGAAATGTAATTGATATCCAAGGGTACTGATAATCATTTTTATTTGTGAAAGACCACATATCCGTAAGCGCAAAGAATAATCTTAGTACATAATATTTAGTTCCAGGATCTGTTTTTGAATCATAGTCTATTATAATAACATCTAAATTTTTATTTTGTAGCTCGTTATAAAAATTTGAAAAATTCTGTCCATAAAACTGTGTTTTAATAGAAACTATAGAATTTAACTTTGGTACTACATCATTATAAAAATTTATATAATCATTTGTCGTTACTTGTGCTTTACAACTATAGATAAATATGGATATTTATTATAATTAAAGTTTTTAAAAGTATTGATTTCATGCTATTTGTATATTATAAAACCACCAAAATAAATGAAATGGTGGTTATGATTTATTCAGACCAATCTTCAATATTATATCCTTTTACTCCAACAAAGTCAATTTTCTCAATTTTCATATTTAAGAAAAACTGTTGAACATTATAAGTCCATTGCATATTGTTTTGCTCAGCAAGAGTTTCAATCTGTTGTGGTATTTCATTTTTGAAAGTAATTACAACTTTAGGAAATCGAAATGAATTTTCTGATGCGATTGACCACATATTATTGTCACTAAAAAATAATCTTAAAATATAATATTTTGTTCCTGGGTCTGTTTTAGTATCATAATCAAACAAAACAATATCTATATTCTTATTTTGTAATTCATTAATAAAATTTGAAAAATTTTGATCATAAAACTGTGTTTTATTTGGTATTATAGAATTTAGTTTAGGAACCAAATCATTATAAAAGTTTATATAATCGGTAGTAGTTTGTGCTTTACAGTTATAAATAAAAAGAAAGTTTATAATTAATAAAGTTTTTAATAATAGTGATTTCATAATATTTATATTTAGTTTTTAATTAGGGCATTTTGAAACTTTAGCTCTTTCATCATTAGGAATTTTTTCGGTAATAGCATTAATTTTTTTTAAATTACCATTAGCATCTACTTTCGCAACACTTATTCCGGCACCTAGTTTCTCTAGCATATATGCTAATCCTACAGCACGCGAATTGTATGATTCACCAGAAGTATCTATTGCTGTACTTTTATTTTTATAAAGACTTTTCATTTTATCAATTGGTTCACTAAGTTTACTTCTTTCTTTAAACCCATGAGTCACAGGATCATAATTTTCACTTCTGGGGTATTGTGCTAAAAATGCAACAGCTGCTGCTTGATCTGTTACTGCTAAAGCGTAAGATTCTGTAGCAGTACCAGATACTCCATATACAAATCTAATAAGATAATTTGTATTTCCTCCTGCAATTATTTCCAGCATACCATACAGATCTCCGGCAGAAGGGACAGCAGGATCTCCCGAATGACTGTGCCCGTCTCCTACATACGTATTTTGTCCTAATAATCCAACAGGAACATTAGATGAATGCTCAGAACCTTCTACAGAAGCCGTAGCATGATATTCATTATTAAAATCTTTTCCTAATGCCAATGACCATTCTTTAGATAAAGGGGCTTTTGCAATCAGATCACTTTTCATATTTTGTCCCGCTGAGCTGTGTAAAATATCGTTAGCTTTATCAATTGAAGGTTTTGCCTTCGTACAGGGATCATCAGGATCAGGAATTTCTACATTTCCGCCACTTCCCGAACATCCGGGAGCCAATCTGTAAAATGCAGTATTCAAAGAGCAAGGATCTTTCGGAGGCTGTGGTCCGGGAGTTCCTCCACCACCTCCGCCGCCTCCGCCGCCGGACGATCCTGTAGAGCCCGGAAAACCTTCGTCCGGAATATAGATCATAATGGTGCTGCAGGATGTGGAATAGCACGCTGCACAGTGATCACAATTTTTCCAGCTTTCATGGTTTTTACAAGACCAGTAGTTGCCACAGCTTTCTATAAAAAGCATCTTAGAGGTACTTCCTTGCGCCTGGTGTCCTGCTGCAAGATCTTTTAACCAGATCCGCCCGTAGTCGGTATCATATTTTTTTCCTGAAAACAAATCTTTAGGAATTCCTGTAAACTGCTCTGTCCCGAATGTTTTATTATCCATATACATAAATGTATAAAATAACTTTTCGCGAAGATCTTGATTTACATTCGCATTATACACGATATCTTGTAGAAGTTTATTATCATAATCTTTTACTCCCGTTACTTTGTTTTCGTCGTCTAAAGTAGCAAAAAGTACAGAACTCATCGTTTCATTATCGTGTGACAGCGGTATCATGAGCCCCGTTGTGTTATCGGTATCTATTACCTGCATCTTATCCCAGATAGGCATCCCCTGCTGATCCGGCATGGTAGTAAGGAAATCTTCTTCTCTGTTGTAAGCTTCTAAAATACTGATGTAATCTACACCCGACTTGGCATTAATCCCCCCTTTTTGGGTATGTTTAAAGAAATTCGCATTGTTCCTTTGAGGTTCGGCTTCGCCTTTCGCAAAATCTTCATTGTGACAGGACCATAGAACGGTCAGAAAGACTATCAGTACCGATAGCCTGAGAATAATTTTTTTTCTCATAGATGTTTGTGTTGTTTTTTTATGGTTTAAATATAATTCTTTTTTATATATAGATGCAGTATTTAATAAAAAGGTTGGAAAGGATGTAATCTTTTTTTGTCCTTTTTCGTTTTCAAATATGTAAAAAATAAAAATAATGGCAATGCCCTATTTTTGATGCACATTTATTTTTAGAAAAAAATTATATTTGTTCTGTTCAAATTGATACAGCTATGAATGCAACTATTGGAAAAAGAATAAGAAAGTACAGAGAAGAAAGAGGTTTTTCTCAGGAAGAGCTTGCAGAAAAGCTACACATTTCCCGATCTACCTACCAAAGAATAGAAAATGGAGAAACAAATTCATGGGTAAATCATATTGAAAATATCTGTACGTCTTTAGATGTCAATATGGACGAGATTTTAAAACCGGAAGAAGGATATATGCAGGTTAATAATAACAACGAGTCCACAAATGATAACGGAAGTGGTGTTATTCAAAATCAAACTATAAATTATAATGCTTCAGAAAAACTCATTGAGCAATACGAAGAGCGCATCAAAGAATTAAAAGAACAGGTTCAGGAACTTAAAGAAGATCTAAAAAAATACAGAGAAAAATAAGTGCTTTCCATAACAAATATTTAGTTTATGCTCCTAAATAACCATGCCCCTCGCCTCACCGCGAGGGTTTCCTATTTAAAAATTTAACATAATATCCTGACTACAAAATATTTACCCAAAAATAATGACCATCTCAAAATAAATTTTAAATTTGAAAGAATTTAAAAAAACACAAACATTTATGTCTTCAAGATCAGAAATAGGGCACGCCAAAAATGTGGCGAACCTGCAAAAATTAATTCAGCAGATTTCCGTTTATCCCCTTTACAATCCGCCGGTTCCCGAGCTCACCATCGATAGTCTCCAGAACCTGTACACGACTGCCAATGCGAAACTTACGGAAGTCGAGGAAAAACGCAATGCCAACAAAAATGCCATTGCTCTTCGTCAGGACGCATTCAAAAACCTCAAAACAAACTGTACCCGAATTACCAACCGTTTAGAAATTCTCGGGTTATCACAGGGAACCTTAAATCAGGCAAAATCATTGAACCGCACCATACAGGGGGCAAAAAAGAAACCTGCCACAACACCCGAGGAAGGCAAAGAAGCACCCAAAATCATTTCCTCTTCCCGACAGTCTTACACCCAGCAAGCTGAAAACTTCGGCATTCTTGTACAGTTGCTCGAAACCATACCCTCCTATACACCGGAGGAAGAAGAACTGAAACTATCAAACCTCAATACCTACAAACAATCATTGGTAACCACCACTCAGGCAGTAGACCAGACCGAAGCAGAACTTAACCTCAAGTTCATCGAAAGAAACAGAATACTGTATGCAGAAGGAACCGGACTCTATCCCATCGTCCAGAACGTAAAAAAATATGTAAAAAGTCTTTATGGAGCCACCTCTCCCGAATACAGCAATGTAGCGGCAATTAAATTTTCGATGATAACGGAATAACATCCTTCTAAAGAATAGAGGATTAAAACCAAAAATCTTTTCCTAAAAGTTAACAACTAAAATCAAAACATCCTGACGAATATTCAGTCAGGATGTTTTTTATATTTTGATCGCTGAAAGTTATATTGGAGCAACTGAAAATTAAATTCTTTCAACTGTAACCAATATTCTTACTCCTGAAAGTTATATTCGATCAACTGAAAATTATATTCTTCCAACTGTAAACAATATTCTTACTCCTGAAAGTTATGTTCGATCAACTGAAAGTTGTATTCTTCCAACTGTAAACAATATTCTTTATTCCTTCAATTTAAATTTTAAAGTCAAACGTATACTTCCTCCTTAAACTGCTCCTACGGAGCAATATCTGTGTAGAAAAACCCTTCCATACAACAACAGAACTCCGGAGGAGTTCAATATCGCCCCTCCGATATCATCACAACACAATCTGAAACCTCATTTTCCCTATCTCCACCGACAAACCCCATAAAAAAACCACCGGAAATCCGGTGGTTTTCATATCTGTTAATATCAGAATAATCTTAAGCTTCAGATGAAGGATTATTATCTCCCGCAGGTTTTTCACCTTCCGGTCTTCTCTGTCCTTCCGGTCTGTTTGGTCTTTCAGATCTGTTGTTCTGCCCTTCCGGTCTTGGTCCTCTTTGTTCACCTTCTTTCTTCTCAGGTCTTGGAGGTCTTGGCAACAAAACTTTTCTGGAAAGCTTCATTTTCTTACGGTCATCATAGCCCATAAATTTCACTTCCACTTCATCACCTTCGTTATAAGGAACTTTGTCTAAACGAGCCCATTCGATCTCAGAAATATGAAGAAGACCTTCAGTACCTTTAGCAATCGCTACGAAAGCACCGAAATCCATTACCTTCACAACCTTACCTTTGTAAACTTCCCCTACTACAGGAACAAAAGTAATCTCATTGATTTTTGCAATCGCTTCGTTGATTTTTTCTCTGCTGACACCGGAAATTTCGATTCTTCCGATTTCTCCAATTTCTTCAATTGCAATAACAGTATCTGTATCCTTCTGCATTTGCTGAATGATTTTTCCACCAGGTCCGATTACAGCACCGATGAAATCTTTAGGAATTTCCATCATTACCATTTTCGGAGCGTGAGGTTTCACATCTTCTCTTGGAGCAGCAATTGTTTCAGTAATTTTATTTAAGATATGGATTCTTCCGTCTTTAGCCTGTAAAAGCGCTTTCTCCATAATATCCATTGATAATCCCTGGATTTTGATATCCATCTGACAAGCTGTGATTCCGTCTGCAGTTCCCGTTACCTTAAAGTCCATATCACCTAAATGATCTTCGTCTCCTAAGATATCAGAAAGTACCGTGAATTTCCCTGATTTTACATCAGTTACCAACCCCATTGCAATACCCGAAACTGGCTTTGTAATCTGAATACCCGCATCCATCAATGCCAATGTTCCGGCACAAACTGTCGCCATTGAAGAAGAACCGTTTGATTCTAAAATATCAGAAACGATACGGATCGTATAAGGATTTTCTTCAGGGATCATATTTGCCAAAGCTCTCTGAGCAAGGTTTCCGTGGCCAACCTCTCTTCTTGAAGTTCCTCTCAAAGGTCTGGCTTCACCCGTTGAGAACGGCGGGAAGTTATAATGTAAGAAGAATCTTTCGTCATAGTTTGCCATTACGCTGTCTACCATGTTCGCATCTTTTACCGAACCTAAAGTTACAGCCGTTAAAGATTGCGTTTCACCTCTTGTGAAAATTGCAGAACCGTGCGCTCCCGGTAAATAATCGATTTCGCTCCAGATCGGACGAATCGTTTCAGGATCACGACCATCAAGACGGATTTTATCATTCAAAATCATCTGACGCATCGCTTCTTTTTCCACATCGTGGTAATATACTTTTACGAAAGGAGTTACTCTTTCAAGCTCTTCTGCATCTTCTGCATACTGAGCAAGGAATTCTTCACGGATCGCCTTGAATTTTTCTCCTCTTTCTTCTTTGCCTGAAGGAGTTTTCGCTACTTCATATACTTTATCGTAAGTTTCTTTCCAAACTTTTTCACGGATTTCCTCGTCATGAGTTTCGTGAGAATATTCTCTTTTCGGGAATGATTTTCCTACTTTTTCAGCTAATCTTTCCTGAGCTTCAACTTGTTTTTTAATTTCAGCGTGAGCGAAAGTGATTGCTTCAAGCATTTCCTGCTCAGAGATTTCTTTCATTTCACCTTCCACCATTACGATAGAATCTTTAGTAGCTCCCACCATGATATCAAGATCAGAATTCTTAAGATCTTCGAATTTAGGATTAATAGAAAGCTCACCGTCAATTCTTACCACTCGTACTTCAGACATCGGTCCGTTGAAAGGAATATCTGTAATGGCAATCGCTGCAGACGCCGCCAAACCTGCTAAATCATCAGGAATCGACTGTCCGTCATAAGAAATTAATGAAATCATTACCTGAACTTCCGCATGGAAATCTTCAGGGAACAAAGGTCTCAAAACTCTGTCTACCAAACGCATCGTAAGGATTTCCTGATCAGATGGTCTTGCTTCTCTTCTGAAAAAGTTTCCGGGGATTTTACCACCTGCATAGAATTTTTCTCTGTAATCTACTGTTAAAGGTAAAAAATCTACACCAGGATTGGCTTCTTTGTTGGCTACAACAGTTGCTAAAAGCATTGTTCCGCCCATTTTTACGACTACAGATCCGTCAGCTTGCTTAGCTAATTTCCCTGTTTCAATTGTGATTTCTCTGCCGTCTGCAAGAGTAATCAGCTCTGTAATTGCTTGAGGTACACTCATAAATTGTTTTGTGTTGTACTCCGTATTGAGTACTTTAATTAATTATATTTCGTCTAAATTTTCGTTTGCAAAGATAATGTATTATAATGATTTTTTTAAATTTTTGCCTGTAAAATCTTACCTGTCTATCACATAATTTCCATATATTCTGCACCGAAAATCACTTCTGATTACGAAAACAAAAAAGCAACCTCTTCCGAGATTGCTTTTTATGTGAAAATCTTTGTAGATTATTTTCTTAAACCTAATTCAGCAATAATTGCTCTGTATCTTGCGATATCCTTATTTTTAAGGTAATCTAATAAACTTTTTCTTTTACCTACCAGTTTCACCAAAGATCTTTCTGTGTTGTAATCTTTGTGATTGCTCTTTAAATGAGCAGAAAGGTGGTTGATTCTGAAAGTGAAAAGTGCAATTTGCCCTTCAGCAGTTCCTGTGTCCTGTGCAGATTTTCCGTGTTTTGCGAAAATTTCCTGCTTTTTTTCTGTTGTTAAGTACATTCCAATATTGTTTAATGATTATTATGTAACGGGTGCAAAAGTACGACTATTTTTTTATTCTGCCAACATTATTGATTTCATTTATTGATTTTGATAGAAAAAAATGTTAAAAATTTCTTAAAAAAATTATGCTACTCCACTAAAAGGCAGTAATTTTGCATACGAATTTAGTGATGAGAAAATTAATAACATTTACCACCTTTACTTTAGCTCTTTTTGCAGGTTTTTCTTTATTAAAAGCTCAGAAAAACCATGAAAACAAGATCAAAAAAGTTTTATATTTCAATCCTGAGGTAGAACCCGACCTTCAGGAAATTAAAGAACCTACCAATACGGCTTTCTTCAGCGCAGTCTCCGATAATTTAAGCGAAAGAAAAAACAAAATGCTGAGAACGGAAACCCAGATTTCTTTTGACAGCATCGACAAGCAGACCGTTTGGGATTACTGTAAAAACAACGATGCCGATTTTGCCATTGTTCCGAAAGTAAAATATTTCAAAGTAGGAATCGGAAAATATGTTTTTTCCAATCAGGTCGTGGTAAGCATGAAACTATTTGATGCAGAAGGCAATCTGGTTACCGAAACGGATTATGACACGTATAAAAAGAACATGAGATTGCTTGGTTCCACTGTAAATTCTGTAAAGATAGGAACCAACGGAGCCATCAAAGGAATTTTAAAACAGCTAAAAAAAATTAAACCTTCTGCAGAATCCGGATTTTAATTTCCGGCAGTTAAAACTATTATGCAAATCATTGAATCTTATAAAATTAAATTCATCCCTGTGTGAATAATTAAAAATATTTTATTAATTTAGTCTGAAACAATTCATTCAAACTATCTCAATTGAAATTTCTTAGCATTTGCAGTTTTTGCAGGTGCTTTTTTTATTGAATTGTTTTTATTTAAATATATTCATCAGTAATCCAACATATTAAAATCAATTAATTTTCATTTATAAGTGAATAATTAAAACCTTTTTTGTATTTTTAGCTTACATTAAATCTAAATAATATGAAAAATTCAAACCTGAAAAAGCTCACCAGAAAAGAGCAGGAAAAGATCAACGGCGGAGGTCTTCAGAAATGTCATTACCATTTTGAATGTCCGGGAGGATCCTGCTGTCAAAATGTTTGTGTCTATTACAACTGTCCTGAAGTTTAACCCAAAAAGATTGTTATGAAAAATCTAAAGAAACTAACGAGAAAAGAGCAGGAGAAAATCAATGGAGCCGCTTTGGTACAGTGTACAAAAAATTCGCATTGCTTCGGCGGATATTGCTGCAATTATGCATGTTATATGTATGCCTGCATTGAACCTTAGTGTTTGAGAATGTATGCTGAATGGCAAAGTTCAGCAATGACGTAAAAAAACAATAATCTATTACTTTTGAAATTTAATTTTTTCAAAGCATCCGCTTTTTTGCAGATGCTTTTTTTATTCTCAGAAATTTAAATAATCCTTAAATTTTGCAGTTCTTTGGGCAATTTTAAAAATTTGGGCTATTTTTGCACTACTCTTAAAAATTTGACGTTTTGAATTCTAAAGACGAACTTATCTTCAACCCTGCCGATATTGCCGAAACTCTTAGCGAACTTCACGCGGACGAGAGGCTTTTGGCATTCCTGAAAGTTCCGAAAGAATACAAAGCAGATGTTTTTTCGCATCTTGATCCCGATTTTCAGGAAGAAACGATCAGAAGTATCGGGAGCGATGAGGTTTCAGAAATCCTGAATGCGATGACGCCGGATGACAGAACAGCTCTTTTTGAGGATTTTCCGGATGAGCTTATTAAGTATTCCATCAATCATCTTAATCCACAGGAACGCAGAATAGCCCTTAAATTATTAGGCTACGATTCTGATTCTATTGCCCGTCTTATGACGCCTTATTACATCCAGATCCGTAAAGAATGGACAATTAAAAGATGTCTTCAGCAGATTAAAAAAGTGGGAAGTAAGGTAGAGACGATGAATTATCTCTACGTTGTGGACGAAAGAAACCGGCTGATCGATGATATTGCTTTGGGAAGTCTTTTGTTGGCAGAAGAAGAAACTTTGGTTTCAGAAATTACGGATAATCATTTTGTTGCGATTACCACAACGACGACTAAAGAGGATGCTGTACAATATTTCGAAAAATACGACCGTGCTGCACTTCCTATTATTACAGAAGCGGGAGTTCTGGTAGGAATTGTAACGATTGATGACATTCTCGACCAGATCGAACAACAGAATACGGAAGATATCCAGAAATTCGGGGGATTGGAAGCTTTGGACGTTCCTTATACGCAGACTTCTCTTATCGAAATGGTAAAAAAGAGAGGAATGTGGCTGATTATCCTATTTTTCTCTGAAATGCTTACGGCTTCGGCGATGGGTTATTTTGAGGATGAAATTCAGAAAGCGGTTGTTCTCGCACTTTTTGTTCCTTTGATTATTTCCAGCGGAGGAAATTCCGGTTCACAGGCTGCAACTTTGATTATCAGAGCAATGGCACTTCAGGAAATTACTTTAAAAGACTGGTGGTACGTGATGAGAAAAGAAATTTTCACAGGTTTATCATTGGGCGGAATTTTAGGGATCATCGGTTTCCTGAGAATTATGATCTGGCATAAAGCAGGTTTTTTCGACTACGGAATTCACTGGGCTTTTGTAGGGTTAAGTGTAGGGGTTTCTCTGGTGATGATCGTACTTTGGGGAACACTTTCGGGTTCTATGGTTCCTTTCATTCTTAAAAAATTAAAACTCGATCCGGCAACTTCTTCCGCTCCTTTTGTGGCAACGTTGGTAGATGTAACGGGATTAATCATTTATTTTTCTGTTGCAGGACTTTTCTTAACGGGTAAACTTTTGTAATTTTAGGCGACATCTAAAATAGTACAATGAAGGTAGTTTCTTTGGTTCCCTCGATTACGGAGGCTTTATTTGATTTGGGTTTAACTGAAAAAGAAGTGGTCGGAAGAACGAAATTCTGTATTCATCCCGCTGAAAAGGTAAAAGATGTACCGGTTATCGGCGGTACAAAAAATATCAATATTGAAAAAATAAAGGCTTTACAGCCTGATCTTATTTTAGCCAATAAGGAAGAAAATGTAAAAGAACAGGTGGAAGCTTTAATGCAGGACTTCAAGGTAATCGTCACCAATGTTGAAAATATTGAGGACAATTATTATATGCTTAAAAATTTAGGCAAAATCTTTCATCAGGAAGAAAAAGCACAACTTTTTAATCTTAAAATCTATGATGTTCTCAACCATTCAAAAATTGAATTCCCCATAAAAGTTGCCTACTTAATTTGGAATAATCCTTATATGACGATAGGTTCCGATACTTTTATTCATAAAATTCTGGGTGAGATCGGTTTTGAAAATATTTTTAAAGATCGGAAACGTTATCCTGTGATTCAGACGGAAGATCTTGCGGAAGCAGAACTCATAATGCTGTCTTCTGAACCGTTCCCTTTTAAAGAGAAACATATTAAGGAACTAAAGAAGTTTTATCCTGATAAAAAAATAATGATTGTAGACGGAGAGGCTTTTTCCTGGTATGGAACGCACATTGCGAAGTGCGAAAATTATTTTAAGGAACTTATTTCTGATCTTAAACACGAATTTCACTAATTTTTTCACGAATAGCAGTCACTCTTTTTTTATAGATTTTCTAAGTTTTGGCTGAAGCCAATTTATTCGTTTGTTTATGAAAACGGACTAAAGTCCGTTTCTATTGATCCCATTTCGAAAGGAAATTTTGATCTATCCTATCATATCATATCATATCATATCATA
>OGQD01001825.1_pt1 | contig 12859 bp, 13 predicted proteins | sample 1553091 | NCBI WGS metagenome assembly OGQD01 (sample SAMEA2580290, study PRJEB22360) | human gut metagenome | biome: human gut; feature: human-associated habitat; material: faeces | place: Denmark | collected 2008/2010
CGGCAGGCGGCGCATCATGCCGCCGCTCCCGCATCGCCGCCCAGCGCATCGAGCTTCTGTTGCAGGATCTCGCGCGCCGGCCCTTCCAGTTTCTTGCCGCCCGCGTCTAATGCCGCCTTATAGGCGGCGCGCGCTTCGGCCGCCTTGCCCTGGGCATTCAGCACGTCGCCCTTCAATTCCTGGGCGCGCACCGCGAAATCGGCCTGCGTCACGGCATTCAGGCGTTGCAGGGCTTCGTCGTAGGCTTCTTCGTCGATCAGTACTTCACTCAGGCGCAGGCGGGCGATTTCGCGCAGTTCGTCCTTGCCGTTGTCGGCCACCCAGGCGAGTTGCGCCCTGGCGGTTTTCAGGTCACCCTGGTCGAAGGAATGGCGCGCCGCCAGCAAGGCGCCCAGACTGGCATAGGTGCTGCGGCCGAAATTTTCCGTCAGTTCGCCGGCGGTGGCTTTGATGCGCGGCGCATCGCCCGCTGCCACCGCCTGTTCCAGCGCGGCGAAAACGCCCGCCGCCTGCCCGGCCTGCTTGTTCTGATACCAGTTCCACGCCTGCCAGCCGAGCACCGCCAAGGCGGCTACGGTAATCAGGGAAGTGACCAGATTGCCGTACATCTTCCACCAGGTTTTCAGGGTGTCGATCTGTTCCTGTTCTTCGAGATCGTAATGCGCCATGTTTTATTCCTCCTCGCCGGCGTCGACCATAGTGTCGATGATGGCGCCGGCTAGTTCATCGACTTTCATTTTACGTTGCTCCCAGCCGGCTTCGCGCAGGGCCTTCAGTTGCGCTTCGCCGCTGGCCGCTTCATCGTCGCCGATGATGACGGCGAAACTCGCGCCGCTGCCATCGGCTTTCTTCATCTGCGATTTGAAGGAGCCGCCGCCGCAGTGCAGCAGCACGTCCAGCCCCTGATCGCGCAGACCTTCGGCAACGCGGAAAGCCAGCCGCCCCGCCGCTTCGCCCTGATGCACGACATACACGTCCGGCGCCGGTTCAGCCGGCGCGCCGTCCGCCTCGCGGATGAGGGCGATCAGGCGTTCCACGCCCATGGCGAAGCCGCAGGCCGGCGTCGGCTTGCCGCCCAGTTGCTCGACCAGACCGTCGTAGCGCCCGCCGGCGCAGACCGTGCCTTGCGCGCCCAGTTTGTCGGTGACCCACTCGAACACGGTGAGATTGTAGTAATCCAGCCCGCGCACCAGGCGCGGGTTGATGGTGAATGGCAGCCCGGCATCCCGCAGAATCTGCTGCACGCCCTCAAAGTGCGCCAGCGATTCGGGGCCGAGGTAGTCGATCAGTTTCGGCGCGGCGGCGCAGATGTCTTGCAGGGCCGGATTCTTGCTGTCGAGAATGCGCAGCGGATTGGTATAGAGGCGGCGTTTGGCGTCTTCATCCAGACTGGCCTGATGCTGCTCGAACCAGGCGATCAGGGCGGCGCGATGCTCGGCCCGTTCGGCAGGCTGGCCCAGGCTGTTGATCTGCAATTCGATGCCGTCCAGCCCGAGATCGTCCCACAGGCGGGCGCACATCAGGATCAATTCGGCGTCGATGTCCGGCCCGTTCATGCCGAAGGTTTCCACGCCGACCTGATGGAACTGCCGGTAGCGGCCCTTCTGCGGGCGCTCGTGGCGGAACATCTGGCCCATGTAGTACAGGCGCTGCGTCTGGCGCGCTGCCAGATTGTGCTCGATCACCGCCCGCACGCAGCCCGCCGTGCCTTCCGGGCGCAGGGTCAGCGCCTCGCCGTTCAGGCTGTCGACGAAGGAATACATTTCCTTCTCGACGATGTCGGTCACTTCGCCGATCGCCCGCTTGAAAAGCGGCGTCGGCTCGACGATGGGCATGCGGATCGGCTTGTAGCCGTAGCCTTTCAGCCAGCTACGGATGGCGTCCTCGAACAATTCCCAGAATGCCGCTTCTTCCGGCAGGATGTCGTTCATCCCGCGCACGGCCTGCAATGTCTGACTCATGCGGATAACTTCTTCTTGTAAGTGCGCGCCACATAGCGCTCGATGACTTCCTTGAACTCGCTGGCGATGTTGTCGCCCTTCAAGGTGATGGTTTTCTGGCCGTCCTCGAAGACCGGCATGGCCGGCGCTTCGCCGGTGCCGGGCAGGGAAATGCCGATGTTGGCGTGTTTCGATTCGCCCGGCCCGTTGACGATGCAGCCCATGACGGCGAGCGTCATGTTCTCCGCGCCGTCGTATTGCAGTTTCCATTCCGGCATCCGCTCGCGCACGAAATCCTGCACTTCGCCCGCCAGTTCCTGAAACAGCGTGCTGGTGGTGCGCCCGCAGCCGGGGCAGGCCACCACCATCGGCGTGAAGGCGCGCAGCCCCATCGTTTGCAGGATTTCCTGGGCGACGATCACTTCCTGCGTGCGCGCGCCGCCCGGTTCCGGCGTCAGCGAAATGCGGATGGTGTCGCCGATGCCTTCCTGCAACAGCACGGCCAGCGCCGCCGTCGAGGCGACGATGCCCTTGGAACCCATGCCGGCCTCGGTCAGCCCCAGATGTAGCGCGTAATCGGAGCGCTCGGCCAGTTTGCGGTAGATGGCGATCAAATCCTGCACGCTCGACACCTTGCAGGAAAGAATGATCTTTTCACCCGCCAGACCGATTTCTTCCGCCTTGGCTGCGGACTCCAGCGCCGACACCACCATCGCGTGACGCATCATTTCGGTCGCGTCCAGCGGCTGCGGCAGGCGCGAATTCTCGTCCATCAGGCGCGCCAGCAATTCCTGGTCGAGACTGCCCCAATTGACGCCGATACGCACCGGTTTGTCGTATTTGCAGGCGAGTTCGACCATCTGCGCGAACTGCTCGTCCTTCTTCCTGCCGAAGCCGACGTTGCCGGGATTGATGCGGTATTTGGCGAGCGCCTCGGCGCAGCCTGGATGTTCGGTGAGCAGGCGATGGCCGTTGTAGTGAAAATCGCCGATCAGCGGCACGGCGCAATGCATGCGATCCAGATGCTCGCGGATCAGCGGCACGGCGGCGGCGGCTTCCGGCGAGTTCACCGTGATGCGCACCAGTTCCGAACCGGCGCGCGCCAACTCGGCGCACTGGATGGCCGTTTTCAGATAATCCGCCGTATCGGTATTGGTCATCGACTGGATGACCACCGGCGCATCGCCCCCCATGCGGACATGGCCGACCTGCGTGACGCGCGTGGGGCGTTTTGCTGCAAAACTCAAGACTTACTCCAGAACCAGGCGGGCCACGTCGCCCCGGCTATGCGGCGCGAGATCGACGGGTTTGCCGCGCCAGAACAGCTTGACGCCGGGCGCGTAACCCACCGTCACCGACAGCGGCCCCTGTCCGTGCACCTGCGGCGCAACACCCGCTGCCACACGCTGCGAAAACACCACTTTCTGTTCATGATCGCGCACTTCGATCCAGGCTTCCTGGCTGACCACGAAACGCACGGGAGCAACCGGGCCTGCGGCCAACGCGGGCCCGGGCGGCGGCGCTGCCACGGGTTGGGCCGTCACCGCAGGAGCGGGTGGGGCAACCGGCACAGTAGCCGACATTACAACCCGCCGGGTGGGGCGGGCGCCCCGGCGGCGGGGCGGGCGGGGCCGCCGGTGCCACAGCCGGTGCGGGAACCTGCACCGCCGGTGCCGCCGCCGTTACCGGGGCGTCCGCTGTTTCAGCCGCATCTTCCGCTGCTTCGGATGCGGGCGCGATCAGCTCCTGATTGCTTGCCCCTGGCGGATACAAGGGTTCCGGCTGCTGCTCCGGTACAGGGGCGACCGCGACCGGCGCACGCGACGAAAGCAGTTCCTGGATGCGCCCCTGCAACACGCTCAAATCGCCCGGCAGCAGGAAGTACCCCAGCACGGCCAGCAGCAATACGAACAGGCCCAGCAGCATCACCGAGCGATCCTTCTTCTTGCTGGTGCCCGCCATCGGCTCCGTCGGCGAGGAAGCCGGAATGTCGAGCCTGGCCACGGGTTTTTCCAGTTGCCGGTCCAGCGCCTCCATCAGCGGGCCGGCGTCGAGCGCCAGCAGACGGGCGTAGTTGCGCACGAAACCGCGCACGAAAGTCGTCCCCGGCAAGGCCGACCACTGATCGGCTTCCAGCGCAGCCAGTTGGCGCTCACTCAGTTTGAGCGTGCGCGCAATGTCGGCAATCGGCAACTGCCGCGCCTCGCGCGCCTCGCGCAGGCTTTGTCCTACCGACTGCGGGGCATGATCGACGATGAGCGTCACTGCGTCATCGACAAGCGCCTGTGTTTCACTCATTCGAAATTTCCCTTAAGGAATTGTTGATATTCCTCGGACGTCGGATAGCGGCTGCGCAATTGTGCCGCATAGCCGCTTTCTGCCTGCCTGTTGCCCGCCTTGCGCTCGATCCGCACCCCCAGCCACAGGGCGGCAGGGCTGGCCGGTTCCATCATGCGCAAGGCGTCGTTCAAATAGATGCGCGCTTCTTCGCTGTTGCCCTGGCGAAAGAAAATATCCGCCAGCCCGAGCCGCGCCGGCACGGCACCGCTGCGCGACACACGCACGGCCTGCAGGTAGTGGCGCTGCGCCCCGTCGGTATCGCCGACGCGCAGAAGGCAGTTGCCGAGATTGGTGTGGGCGCGGTCCGGCGTTTCATAGAGCGGATCGCGCAATGCACGCTCGAAATAAGGCACCGACTCGCGCACCTTGCCGGTTTCACAGAGGAACCAGCCGTAGTTGTTGTTGATTTCCGGGTTATCCGGCGCGCGCGACAAGGCGCGGCTGAAATCGGCCTCGGCCTTGGCAAATTCCTTCAGATCGGCATACACCAGCGCCCGCACGCTCAAGGCGGTGGAGTAATTCGGATCGATGCCGATCGCATTGCTCAGATGATCGATCGCCGCTCCCGGGTTGCCCTCCTGAAAATACAGCGAGCCCAGTTCGGTGTGGATGCGCGCCCGGGTGCGCGGATCGGCCGGAGTCGGCTCGCTGCTGCGGCTGTCATTCATTGCCGGCCCGCTGCTGCCGCTCGTGGGCACCTTGGAAAAATCATATTGCGCCTGCGCGCCGGCAGGCAGGCACACGGCAAAAGCAATCAGCGAAAAACAGATACGCAGCGAGGGCAAGCAGTTCTTCATGCACTGGACTCCATGACGGAAATGGTTTTCTCCAGCCGGCGACGGGTTTTGTCCTGCACCTGGCCGGCCAGTTGACCACAGGCGGCGTCGATGTCGTCACCGCGCGTCTTGCGCGTGGTGGTAACGATGCCGCCTTGCAGCAGGATTTCGCCGAAACGGCGCACCCGTTCCGCCGGCGAACGGCGGAACGATGAACCGGGAAAGGGATTGAATGGAATCAGGTTGAACTTGCACGGCACGTCGCGCACCAGCGCCAGCAGTTCGCGCGCCTGCGCGTCGCTGTCGTTGACGCCGGCCAGCATGGTGTATTCGAAGGTGATGAAATCGCGAGGCGCCTTGGTGAGATAACGCTGGCAGGCGGCCAGCAGGTCGCGCAGGGGGTATTTCCGGTTGATTGGCACCAGCTCGTCGCGCAGCGCGTCGTTCGGCGCGTGCAGCGACACGGCGAGCGCCACCGGGCAATCCTCGCGCAGGCGGTCGATCACCGGTACCAGCCCGGAAGTCGATACCGTCACCCGGCGGCGCGACAGGCCGTAGGCGTTGTCGTCCAGCATCAGGTGCAGTGCGGTCACGGTGTTGTCGTAATTGGCGAGCGGCTCGCCCATGCCCATCAGGACGACGTTGGAAATCACCCGCTCGTCACCATGCACCGCCCCCAGCGCCTTGTTCGCCTGCCATAGCTGGCCGATGATCTCGCTCACCGTCAGGTTGCGGTTGAAGCCCTGCTTGCCGGTCGAGCAGAAAGCGCAGTCGAGCGCGCAGCCGGCCTGCGTCGAAATGCACAGGGTGCCGCGCTCGTCCTCGGGGATGAACACCGTTTCAACGGCATTGCCGTTGCCGACGTCGATCAGGAACTTGCGCGTGCCGTCGTCCGACAGTTTGTCCGAAACGACGGCTGGCGGAGATACCGCCGCCAGCGCCTTGAGCTTGTCGCGCAGGCTCTTGGCGAGGTCGGTCATGGCATCGAAATCTGCCACGCCGGAACGATGCATCCAGCGCAATACCTGCTTGGCGCGAAAAGGTTTTTCACCCTGTTCGGCAAACCAGGCAGTCAGGCCGGCGGCATCGTAATCCAGCAGATTGACAGTCATGTAGCGCGGTTTCGCAGTCTCAGCGACCGGAATAGGTGTTCATGCCGGGGAAGAAGAAAGCCACTTCCACGGCGGCGGTTTCCGGGGCGTCCGAACCATGCACGGCGTTGGCGTCGATGGATTCGGCGAAGTCGGCGCGGATGGTGCCTTTGTCGGCCTTCTTCGGGTCGGTGGCGCCCATCAGTTCGCGGTTCTTGGCGATAGCGTTCTCGCCTTCCAGGCACTGGATCATCACCGGGCCGGAGGTCATGAAATCGACCAGATCCTTGAAGAAGGGGCGTTCCTTGTGCACGGCGTAGAACTGGCCTGCTTCCTGTTCCGACAGCCAGGTCATGCGGGCGGCGATGACCTTCAGGCCGGCGGCCTCGAAGCGGGAATAGATCTGGCCGATGACGTTCTTCTTGACGGCATCCGGTTTGATGATGGAAAGCGTGCGTTCGATAGCCATGTTTACTCCAGTAAGGCGGTCGGTTAAAAACGCGAAATTCTAGCAGATCGAGCGTTCAGCGCGTGGCATCCGGTACGATTTCCGCTGACTGCAAGGGTTCCCGCAAACGCGCAAAATCGCGCGGCGGCACATACTGCAGCAATTCCTTGCCCTTGGCATCGACCACGATGTCCAGCCCCCTGTCGGCGTACAGGAGATGCACCCGCTCCGCCGATACCGGCAAACGCTCGTCCGGCGCGCCGAAGCGCTCGATCAGGGTCGCCTCATCCAGATTGACCGTGGGAATCACGCTGATCGACTGCACCGGCAGGGTTTCCGCCAGCGCGCGATCGTCCGCCGCCAGGCGGATCTTGCGCGTCGTGCTTTCCATGTATTCCGCCTTCGGCGCGCGCTCAATCATGCCGGCCAGCATCTGCGGCGTCACTTCCACCGTCAGCACCACCTTCGCCAGCACGAAGCCCAGGCGCAATTCGCTGTAATAGGCTTCCAGGCTCCCCGCCTCGCCCGGCGCGGCGACGATCGCCAGTTCCGGCTCGCCGCCCAGAACGTGCAAGGCTTCGCCCAGGCGGTCGCGGCCCAGCGCGATGCCGAAAACCCGGCTGTTGCCCGCCTCATCCACCTCGATCTGCCACGGCAGGCCGGTATTGTGATCCTCCCCCGCCTGCCGGCCGATGTCGGTGAAAAAGAAAGGCAACACCAGCGCCAGCAGCATCAACCCCAGAATCAGGAAGGCACGTTTCATGATTTGACTCAAAAAATTTGAAGATGGCATTGTGCCACAGGCCGCCGGGCGGCCCGCCCGGCCCGCAGGTTACCTGGCGCGATCCGAAAACGCTTCCAGGCGGCGGATGCGTTCCGCCGTGGGCGGATGGGTGGACAGATAGCGCCACCACGCCGCCTCATGGCAGCTTCCCGGCCCGGATTTTTCTTCATCGGCGCAGTTTTCCGCGCCGTGCGCCTGTTCGAGCCGCTGCAAGGAGCGCCCCAGGGCGGCGGGGTTCATGCCGTTCTGCCGTAACACGCCAGCCGCGTGGCGGTCGGCCTCGAACTCGAATTCACGCGAATAGCCCAGTTCCGTCAGCACCACGGGAATCGCCGCGATCAGCGACGACACCGAGGAAACGTCTCCGGTCAGCACCATGACGGCCAGACCCAGGGTCGATCCCTGGATCGACTGGCGCAGGGCATGGCGATGCTCGATGTGGCCGATTTCGTGGGCCAGAATGCCGATCAGGGCCGCGTCGGCGGCACCCGGCTCCTTTTCCATCAGGCGCACCAGTTGATCGGTGAACACCACCACGCCGGAAGGCAGCGCCAGCGCGTTGGGGCCGATCGACTTGCCGGCATCGCGGAATTCGAGCCGGATCGGCACGCCCGCCGCGGCCTTCGCCATGTAGGGCGCGAACAGCCGGCGCAGGCGCCCCTGCTCCGCTGGCGGCAAAGCGCTCGGTTCCAGCAACTGCCTGTCGAGCACGTCCAGCACGCCGTCGCCCAGGTGGGTCATCGCGGACGGCGGCAAGGACTCGGCGGCGACCTTGGCGAAAGCCGGCACGCCATAACGCGCCACGCCAAACACGAAAGCCACCGTCACCAGAATGCCGATGACCACGTAGCGCAGCCGCGACTCCAGGCGATGCGCCAGCCCGTGCCGGGGATGGCGGCGGGCCAGCAGGGCGTCGATGGCGGCGTTGTCGGCGGTTTCGAACGCGCCGCCCGCCGCAAAGCGCACGAAGCGCGGCGTGTTGCCGACCCGGGGGCTGATTTCCAGCGCGTCCAGCGACAACGGCCCGAGCAGCGCGACACCGTCCTCCCCCACGAGGCGCAACGCATCGGCGTCGCCGCACAGGCGGGCGGCAGAACGCGCCGAACTGCCCGGCGCGAAGTACATGCCGTCGATGGTCGCCTGCATGGTCGCCATTGCGCCGCTCAAAGGCCGATTTCGATGTCGAACAGATCGGCCATTTCGCCGCCCGTCGCCGTCACGCCGTCCTGCTGCGCGGCGACGAAGCCGTCCAGACTGCCTGCCACCTGCACGGCGATGTGATCCGCCGCGTAACGCGCGGTGCGCACCTTGGCCCAGGGATAGAACAGGCCCAGGGTGAGCACCATGCCCAGCAGGTTGCCGAGCATGAGCCAGACGTAGGATTTCAGCTCGTAGCGGGAAACGAAACGATGCTCGCCCAGCACGCTGTTGCCGTACACCAGATTGGTGTAGCCCGTATTGAACACAGCGAACAGCAGCAGATAGGTCAAGGCCATGACGATGGCCGACAGCGACGCAACCCCCGCCCACACCACCATGCCACTCAGCGCACCGCCTGCCAGAGCGATCAGGATCAACCACAGGAACAGCTTATAGAACGGAACAGCCCCGGCAGTGAAATCAAAATCCGTCGTGCCATAGCGCGAATGGTTGATCAGGAAGCGCTGCTGGCGCTGCAGGGCGAGCGGCATCAACAGCCCGAGCGTCAGAATCCCGGCCAGCGGCCAGAGCAGAAAGGCGACGACCGCGCCGCCGACCTTGCCGGTAAAACCAAAACGCACGCCGCGCCAGGCGCTGTGCCGGTTGCGGAAAGCCAGGGCGCGCACGATGATCCACGGCATCGCCAGCATCAGCAGCAGCGCCATGGCTATGCCCACGAGCGGAAGCGCATTCCCCACGATCGTATAAATCAGGAAGAAAACGATAGCGATCAGACGGCCCTTGAGAATCTGCATCGGCGTCGCCATGTACTCGAAACTGCTGCCGTCGAGCGAAGTGTTGCCGTAGAAATAGCGCATCGTCCGCACCTTGGCCCAGGCCGAATAAATGCCCAGGGTGACGATGCTCAGCAGCACATTGACGATCCAGATGCGGAAGAACTCGGCGCCCTCCCCCTGGAAGCGGAAAGGCAGCACCCGCGACTCCGCATCGTCCTTGGACGGCAGATTTTCCGCCACGGGCGGGTTTGCCGCCGGCGGCGCCTCCGATGCGGCGGCCGGAACCGGCGCTGGCGGCACCTCTCCAGCGCGCTGCACGATGCTGACGACGGCCCCCGCCTCGCGCAGCAGATCGCGGCAGCGCTCGGCTTCCGCCAGACTCAGGCCATGCCGCAAAATCGCCGGCAGCCGCTGCGTGAGCCGCCGCAGGCCCTCCATCTCCAGCCCCAGCGCGCGGGCCATGCCCGCTTCCACCTGCGCCGGCTCGAAACCGGCAATGTGTTCCCCTGAATACAGCACGGCATAAACTGCTTCGGTCATCTTTCCCCCTGGATTTTTCCGGGTGCATACCCTCTGCATGCCCGTGAAGAATGCGCATGGTATCAGATGTACCAAACAACGCAGCAGGCCACAGCACCCCAGGGCGGGAGCAGCCGCCGCTCAACAGGCCGTGAACGAAGCGGCGCGCGGCTCCGGCAGGCCCGGCGCATGGAAGGACAGGCGGCTTTTCCCCTCGTTCTTGGCGGCATACATGGCGGCATCCGCCGCCAGCATCAGTTCCGCCTCGCTCTCCCCGTCATGCGGATAACAGGCGATGCCGATGCTCGCGCTCAGGCGCAGGTTTTCCGGCAAGGCCTGATAGGGCAGCGACAAGGCCGCGAGCACCTTGTCACCGACGTTGCGTGCCCCGGCGCTGCCCACGGTCAGAGGCAGGATCATCACGAACTCGTCGCCGCCAAAACGGGCGATGGTGTCGGTTTCCCTGACGCATCCGCGCAGGCGATCGGCGACTTCCATCAGGACGAGATCGCCCCGGGCATGTCCGAACTGGTCGTTGACCTGCTTGAACCCGTCGAGGTCGATGAACAGCAGGTAAAACATCTTCTGCTGCCGGTGCGCCAGAACGATTTGCTGGCGCAGACGATCCGACAACAGCATCCGGTTCGACAGGCCGGTCAGCATGTCGTGATAAGCCATGTCCTGAATCCTGGCCCCGGCGGCCTTGAGTTCCGAAATATCCGACACCACCCCGAGAAAAACCTCCTTCTGCGCCAACGGATCGAATATCACGCTGCCCGAAAGCATGCCCCAGAACAGCGAGCCGTCGCCCCTCCGGTACTGGCACTCCATGCGCAATTCGGCGGCTTCCCCCCGCAGCAGACGGTTCATGGACAGGGCCGCATCGCCCGTTTCCGCCGCGCCGAGCAGCGCGGGATAAGGCGTGCCGACCAATCCCTCCGCCGAATGCCGGAACATGTCCGCCATGTGCTGATTGGCCAGCGTGATTTCCCATTCCCGGTTGGTGACGAATATCGATACGTTGCTCGCATTGAATATCCTGTGCAGCAGCGCCTCCTGCGGCGCGCTTTCCCCGGACGCGGCATCCCCGCCGTCGCGCTGCGATTTCCTGAAACCCTCCCGCCCCGCAAGCGCCATGATTTCCAGCGCAAAGCCGATGACCAGCAGGGAACTGCCCAGCGCCGCCGACAGGATGTCCGGGACATGGCCCCGCATCGCAAGCAGAAACCAGGCGCAAGCCTGCACCGCCTTGGCGCGCAAAAGCGCCTTGCAGGCGAGGGAACGGCAAGGCAAGACGACCAGAACGATCGCCAGAACAGAATTGAACGCCCAGAGCACCCAGAGTAATGTTCTTACCTCCAGATGAAATTCATAAGACATCAGCACGACCCCCCGCTACGGCCCGGGTCATGCAACCCGGGAATCAGGACTGAAGGCGCTGCTCCCCCACCCCGTCGCACAAACGACAAAAGAATATATTGTTTTTCATATGTGAAGCAAACACCGTGGATGCAAAGTTATCACAAAGATAACTTGCAGTCATGTCTGCCAAGCCCAAGCCCCCTGCGGAACTCCCCTGTCCAAAAAATCTGCGGAGCGTGCTGGCCTTCAATGTCAGAGCGCGGCGAGTCGAACGCGGCTGGTCGCAGGAAACCCTCGCCATGCAATGCGGCCTCGACCGCACCTACCTGTCCGCCGTCGAACGGCAGAAATGGAACGTCTCGCTGTCGAACATCGAAACGATCGCCCTGGCGCTCGGCGTGCAGGCCTGGGAACTGCTGAAGCCGCCGGATTGCGGGGAGTGAAGCCATTCAGCCCTGCGCCGGCCCCACAAAAAAACCGGGCTTGCGCCCGGTTTTTTTGCTCCTGCGTCACGAATCTCAGCCCTTCTTGTGCGCGCCTAGCCGCGTCCAGGTGTCCACCACGGTATCCGGGTTCAGCGAGATCGACGAAATCCCCTGATCCATCAGCCATTCCGCCAGATCGGGGTGATCCGACGGCCCCTGGCCGCAGATGCCGATGTATTTTCCGGCCTTGTTGGCGGCGGCAATCGCCATGCCGAGGAGCATTTTGACCGCCGGATCGCGCTCGTCGAACAGGTTGGCGACGAGGCCGGAATCGCGGTCGAGGCCGAGCGTCAGTTGGGTCAGGTCGTTGGAGCCGATGGAGAAGCCGTCGAAAATCTTGAGGAATTCGTCGGCGAGCAGCGCGTTGGACGGGATTTCGCACATCATGATGAGCTTCAGGTCATGCTCGCCCTGCCGCAAACCGTGCTCGGCCAGCAGATCGACCACCGCTTGGCCTTCGCTGACCGTGCGCACGAACGGCACCATCAACTGCACGTTGGTCAGGCCCATCTCCTCGCGCACCTTCTTCATGGCGCGGCATTCCATCTCGAAGCAGTCCTCGAAGGTCTTGGCGATGTAGCGCGAGGCGCCGCGGAAGCCGAGCATGGGGTTTTCTTCTTCCGGCTCGTAGAGTTCGCCGCCCAGGAGTTTGCGATATTCGTTGGACTTGAAGTCGGAGAGGCGCACGATGACTGGATTGGGCCAGAAGGCGGCGGCGATGGTGGCGACGCCTTCCACCAGTTTCTCGACGAAGAATTCCTTGGGATTGGCGTAACCACGGGCGCGGCGCTTGATTTCCTCGCGCTTGGAAGCGGGCAGGCGATCCACGTCGAGGATGGCCTTGGGGTGGATGCCGATCACGTTGTTGATGATGAACTCGACGCGGGCCAGACCGACGCCGGCGTTCGGCAGCTGGGCGAATTCAAAGGCCAGTTCGGGGTTGCCGACGTTCATCATGACCTTGAGCGGCATGTCCGGCATGGCGGAAATGTCACGCGTGCTGATTTCGTAGTCGAGCGAGCCGCGATAGACGTGGCCGGTATCGCCCTCAGTGCACGACACGGTGACGATTTCGCCCTCGTTCAGCGTCTCGGTAGCGTCGCCGCAGCCGACGATGGCGGGAATGCCCAGTTCGCGGGCGATGATGGCGGCGTGGCAGGTGCGCCCGCCGCGGTTG
>OGQD01001829.1_pt1 | contig 12835 bp, 9 predicted proteins | sample 1553091 | NCBI WGS metagenome assembly OGQD01 (sample SAMEA2580290, study PRJEB22360) | human gut metagenome | biome: human gut; feature: human-associated habitat; material: faeces | place: Denmark | collected 2008/2010
CAAAATCGGAAATTGCTTTTTCGATAAATTTGCTGTCATCATTTTCCTTGAACGGCTCGAAAACCTCATCGTCCGTCATAAAGGCTCTGTAAGCCATAGAACAGCATAATTCATCAATTGATGCGACATACGCCGACCTATGCCTGTAAATCGGCTTCACAATATCCGAAAAATCGACTAAAAGCCAGTCGCCGTGCGAATTTGCAAAGTATGAGCGTGTAAGCTCGGTAAAAACCGCCGATTTGTCGTCAATATAGCTCAGATCAATATCCGCAGGTTTCTCCGAACACACTGTAAGAGCCGAATAACCGCTTATCACACTGCCCTTTACCGCACCGTCCGCAAGCTCCGAAATGTCGCCGCCGTCCGCCCTGCCAAAAACATCAAGAATCACAGGTCTGTGTTTTTCGTAATATTTACGGGCAAGCTGTGCCACCGCATCCTTGTCTGTGCCTGCCATCCACAGCCTTGCGCACTTGAGATAGAAGCTAAGATCCTTAGTTGAAAGCACGCAGTTTCTGATAATTCCGTTTCTGTTGTAAAATGATTCCAACGTCTTAGCGAGATCGCTTTGCGCATATAATCCGAGCCTTATGATCTCATCAATATCCGCATTCGCAATATCGCCTCTGCGTATAGCGCAGATGCCGTTATAAACCCGCTTCAACACTGCGTTTCTGCCGAAATCATAGCAAGCCCTTATCTCATTGAACGTGACAAGCTCACTGGTTTTCAGCCTGAGAATGTCTTTGAATTCCGCACAGATAAAGTCACGGCTCAGCCTGCTTATAAAGTAGTCTACTGCATTATTTGTGCTAAAGAAGAAGCTGTCCGCCTTGCTGGCCTTTATTATATCAAAGTTTTCAGCCACTTCCGTGAGCCATATTTCAGGGTCGTAGGCAAGCGAGTTGACATAGTTTGCCTTATTGCCGGAGCATATACTTTTGGCAATCAGCGAAATGTTATTGCGGAAATGCTCGTCACGGCATACCGCATAGCTTCTTCCCCTTTTGTTTATCACGCCGGGATAGAACCGTGATATGTCGATGACCTTCGGGGAAACACGTCTTATAAAGTAGTTCTCCATATCAAGAAGAAGTCTGAAGTTGCACGAGCGGTCTGTCGAGCGTACATATCGTCCGTTGACATAGTACAGCTTGGGATCCGTTATGCGTACAAGTATAATCTTCTCCCTGTCGTACACAGCGGTAACCGAATCAACGAACTTGTCAAGCAGAGGCTTCCACACCGCTTCATCCTTTATATCGAGCCGTTTCAGCCGACTTTTGTTTTCCTCGTAGAAGCGTGATTGTATAAACGCTTTTCCGCCCGAATAAAGCGAATCTCCGAGCCTGTAAACAGGCGTGGAAACAGCGTAATAAAGGTCTGTTATAAGCGCATCCGCCTTGTTTTCGGCAAGGTATTCGTCATAGCCTTTGGAAAGGTTGTAGTAAAGAGGCACAACACCGTCACGGAAGTATTTCTCGTCAACATCGCAGTGCGCTCCGTTCATAGTAAGCTGAGATATGAACAGATGCGAACGGTCGGTTTCAACATCGTTGTCGTCCTTGAAAAGCTCAGAAATCAGTGCCGAGCCGAGAAGTGCAAACGAATGCTGCTCAGGCTTCTCTGCATATCTTGCAAGCTCTATTTTACTGCCGAGTGCCGTTGCTACCTGCTTTTTAAGCGTATCGTATATCGACAGACCGAAATAACGTGCATTATCATCGGACAAAAGCACCGCTCTGTGTTCCGTGCCGTAATCCTTGAACGCATAAGGAATGTATCCGCAAAGGTCGGTATTCACCTTACCTGTTGCGGTATCACGCTTGAGCCTTACGCAAAGTAACGCTCCTATCTTCTCAAAGCGTGTCGCAGGGTCAGCGGGAATAAGCGAGCCGAGCGAATAAGCCACAGGAACACGTCTGCCGTCTGCGCACTCTATAACATCATATTCCGCAATGGCGTTAAGTCCGTTGCCGATAATTATATCCGCTCCGCTCTCCGCAGCCTTTACCGCCTGATTTCTCCACTTAGGCTTTACCGCGGGCGTATGACGTTCATTCCACGAGCAGAAGAAGAATATGTACTCTGCCCCCGCTTTTCTGAGCTGTGACACATACTGTGAAATATCCTTGTTCACTGTCGCAGAAATGAATCCGACATTTATATTGTTGATATTTACTATGCTGAACTTTTCTCCGCCCTGTGTGCAGTCGTTCTCGGTTATAACCGTAAGCGGATACTTTTCGAGCGACTGCGGCGCTCTCTGCAGAAGTCCTGCGTTGACAGCAAGTGCGTCTATTCCGCTCTTGCATACAGCGTCGGCAATCGTTGACGGGCAGTTGATAACACGGCTGTCCTCGAATGTATACGCCTTTTTATCGTTAATATCCGTATCAAGCATCACAACGGAAAAATCAAACGAACCGAATATTCCGCCGAGCGATGAAAAAGCCTCGTCAAAAACAGGCATTCCCTTTGCCGCATTTTTCTGCATTTCAGCCGAAACGGTAATATCGCCGCCTATCATCACGGTGCATTTATGGTGATCGTTGCAAAGCCTTCCGTCCTTGCCGGCAAAGCGCCTTGCATTATAATCGCCTGCCGTTTTTCTTATCATCGAATGGTCGAACTGCACTGCCTTAGTGCCTTTGGATTTGGGAAGAACGGCTTCGGCGGGAGCAGAAGAAACGCCCAGCTTTTCCATATGCCCTGTCATTATAAAACTGCGTACAACAAACGAAACCTTACCGCTTTTTGTGAAGCTGTCAAGCCTGCAGGAATTCTTTCCGCTGTAGCACACAAAAGAATATTTTCCGCTTTCATTCGAATCGGCATAGATCTTGAATCCGTCACACTGCGAGTTGTATCTCCATGACAATGTGCATATACCGTCGCTTCCGACTATTGCGGTAAGTCTGCGTGGGGTTTCAAGCGGACACGCTATGACGATTTCGGACTCTCCGAAAAAATTATCCGGACCGTCCGCTATTCTGAACGCCTTGACCTTATACTGCATAGGAACGCCGTTTGCACGTTTTTTCATAACGGCAGTAGTGCCTTTTACGTTAATTACACCGACAAAATGATTCTTGCCGACAGGCGACGCAAACACACGGTAGCCGTCAGCATATTCAATTTTATTCCAGATAAGCTCTACTACTCCCTCTCCCGTCTTTACGGTAACGGGGAATTTCGGCTGTCTTTCACGAAGTTGCATGAAGTTCATAAGCTATCCTCTCAAAATCAGATATTGCTGAGTATCCAGTTGACAAACGAGGCTCTCTCGCTGTCTACGGGCGTTTCGCTCTGCCGTGTTTTCGGCTTATCTGTGATTTGCTTGTAATATTCGTTCAGCTTGTCAAAATTTCTGTAGAAATTATAATAACCGCCGATATAATGCTGAACATCGTCTATTCTTATTCTGTAGCTGTCATGACGCACGCAGAAAGTGTATACTACCGATTCCGGCACCTTCATATACATTGCTATCTCGGGATAGAGATAGCCGCCAAGCATATAATGCGCACGTCGGTAAATCGTCCTTATAAACGCTTCAAAGTTGAATCTCTGCATATATGACACATATATATTCTTCTCTTTTATTCTCTCATAAAGGCTGAAAGCCGCCATAAGAAGCTCAAGAAATGTATGGAATGTCGTATCCTGATTGAAAATCTTGTTCAGATTATCGTTTGCGTTCTTAAGTCCGAAGTTCAGATAGCGTTCCTTCGGGTCGTGGATTGTGACCTCGTTTACCGCATACGCTATCCAGTGGTCGCAAAAACGTGTATAATCATTCTTGATGAAATAATCAAGCGCTTTTTCTGCGGCTTCAAGATAACGGCTGTCTTTTGTGATACTGTACGCTCTTGCAAGCGCAAATGTCGCCTCGCCGTCATAGTACACGATTCTGTCACGTTCCTTGCGCTGAAAATCGGGGAAGGATAAAACGTGATAATAGCTTCCGTCCTCTTCCTGCATATCAAGAACAGAGTTTGCAAGAGCGGCTATCAGCTTATCATACCTGTCGCTGTCAAATACGGCGGCATAGGTGGACAAGGTCACTATAGCGATAGCGTTACCGCCGAGCTTTATTTCATCCGACTTGCGCTCTACAAGATAGGCGTGGTCGCTGTCGGAATATTCTATGCTCTTCATAAGGAAGTCTATCGTGCTTTCAATCTTCGGCACGAGTTTTTCATCCTTTGTGGTATCGTACTGCATTATAAGACTCCAGATAGTACCGGAATGACGCAGTATGTTATATGTAACGAAATGAAAATCGTTCACGGGATTTACGCCGTAATCAAACTGTCCGTTATCTTTGACAGCATTCGCAAGATATACGGATGACGTTTCTATGACCTGCTTAATATCGCCTTTTGTCAGCTCCGGCACAATTCTTCTGCCGTAGTTTTCCTCATCGGGATATAGCTTGTACAGCTTTTTGTTTTCGTCACAGATATATCCGACGGTTGTAAACGATAACACATTGTCGGGGATTGATTCAAGGGTGGTGCGGCTGCTGAGGAAATCCCTGATTTTATTATCGTCAAGAGTGCCGTTCTTATAGTTTATAAGTCCGCAGCAATTGAGCTGTGCTTCAAGAAGTGCGGTTTCAAAGCCTGTATCGAAGCTGACGCCTTTTTTGAAGAAAAATTCACGGCTTGAGCGTATTTCTTCCTCAAATTCCGCACGGGTACAGATCTTACAGCTGTTTACACAGTCAACCTTTACCCACAGCGGAACAATATCATTATCCGAAACGTACTTTTCAGCACTGTTCATAGCCGAGGCGAATGCCGACAAAAAGTCCTCACCTTCTCCGGTGAACAAATCGGCGGTATGGCTCCCGTCTGTTATGCTGATAAATACAATGTCGTGTCTGAAAAGCGTGCCGTGTTTATAATTGCCCAGTTCTCCCGAAAGATAAGGGTCATTGGTTATGAAATCCTTAAGAAGCTTTTTCTTTGCTCTGAACAGCTTTAAATTACTGCCGATAGGGGTTTTTGCACTCATAGGGTATCCTCCCTGAAGCATATAGATATTTTAATTAGTATACCATGCTTCACAAAAAATGTCAAATGAATTAATTGACCTTTTCGGCTCGGAGTAGTATAATAATGATACAAAAACAAAAGGAAGTGTCGGAATGGATAACAGTAAATACAGAAATTTTGCGGAGAAAAACAAAGAAGATATTATTTCTCTGCTGTCAATGCTTGTAGAAGTGCCGAGCATAGAAGGAAAAGCGGAAGAAAATTTTCCCTTCGGAAAAGAGCCTGCAAAAGCACTCGGAATAATACTTGACAAAGCCGAAGAAATGGGCTTTACGGTAAATAACCGTGACAATTATTACGCAACGGCCGACTATCTTCCCGACGGCGAAAGCAAGCCTTCTCTTGCGGTGCTGTGCCACCTTGACGTTGTTCCTGCCGGAAAAGGCTGGACGTATGATCCCTTCAAGGTCACCGAAAAGGACGGTATTCTCTACGGCAGAGGTGTTACCGACGATAAAGGACCTGCGGTATCCGCACTTTACGCTCTGTACAGCATAAAAGAGCTTGGGGTAAAGCTGTCAAAGGGTGTACGGCTGATATTCGGTACAAACGAGGAAAACGGCTCTGCCGATATTGAATACTATCTCAGAAATGACGAAATGCCTTCGATGGTGTTTACTCCCGATGCATCCTATCCGCTTATAAACTGCGAAAAAGGTATGGCAAGGACACAGTACACGGCACAAATGAGCAATGACGACGTTTTGAAAATCAGCGGCGGACAGGTGATAAACGCCGTTCCTGCCGAGTGTTACGCAGTTCTCGCTTCAAAGCACGAGGAGGCTGTTTGTTCATATATTGTCAACAATAAGAACAACTGTTGCTTTACCGCAGAACAGACAGAGAGCGGTATAAAAGTTATCTGCAAGGGCGAATCTGCTCACGCATCTACTCCGCAAAAGGCGAAAAATGCAATAACGGCAATGCTCGAAATGCTTGTGACGCTTGATATAAAGAACGAAACAAAAAAACTGCTCGGTGATATTCTAAAACGTTATCCATACGGAGAAACAGACGGTTCTTCATTAGCGGTTGCATGCGAGGATAAATCGGGTGCGCTTACCTGTGTTTTAAGCCTTATAAACGCTGAAAACGGCAGACTTACTTTTAATACCGACATAAGATTCCCGATGAGCATGATGTTATCTCAGCTGAAAAGCAAGCTGGAAAATGCCATAGACGGCACGGGTATTTCAATAGCGGAGTTTACAGGCACAAACGCTCATTATGCCTCTCCCGACAGCTTTCTTGTAAAGACGCTTCTTGATGTATACGAGGAGCATACAGGCAAAAAAGGCGAATGTATAGCTATCGGCGGAGGAACTTATGTACACGGAATCGAGGGCGGTGTCGCTTTCGGCGTTGAACATCCCGACACGGATTACAGGATACACGGTGCGGATGAATTCGTGCCTGTTGAGGAGCTTCTCGACAACACGGTAATTTTTGCAAAAGCAATAGAAAGGCTCTGTCGGTAATTTTAAGCCCGTCACTTTCATAGAATGTAAAAACTCTTTGAAAGGACGGGCGTTTTATGTGCTTGAATTTTTGCAGATTATTTAAAGCGGAAAGCAAGGAGCATACTTTCAGCGAAGCCGAAGAAATGCGTTCACGGCTGGAGTATCTTCAAAGCAGGCTCGAAAAGACACGTCAGCTTTTCGATATGGAAACAGACCCCGAAAAAATCGAGGCAATCGTCTATGAAGAAAAGGCGATACTTATAAGACTTGACCATCTGATAAAGAACGCAAAGGAGCGTAATATTACCATAAGCTACTGCGACAGAATCTGAGATTTCCATTCGGATATGAGCCGTTCAAGCGAGAAAGCGGCGTTTGCGGGGCTGGTTGAAGGCAGTTTTACGGCTTCTATTCCGACACTGTCACGGCAATATCGCTTATACATATTATAAGAGGTCGCACCGTTTGCAAAAATTCTTGTAACGGAAGTTTCAGCTACAAGTCCCGCAATATCGTTAGGGACTACCGAGCTTATGGTGGCATCGGACGAGCCTGTTATTTCACACGAACCGATAACATCCCATACGGCGATATTATGACTTAACAGCATCAGTTTCTTCTGCTGTACCGTTACAGGCAGGTCGCAGTCAAGAACCGCCGACATCACCTTCCAGAAACGGTTCTGAGGGTGTCCGTAGAAAAACTGTGCCTCCCGTGACTTCACGGACGGAAACGAGCCTAATATAAGTATACGGCTGTTTTTGTCGTACACGGGCGGGATATTGTGATATTGCGTCATAAGCGTTGCTCCTTTTACTATTCTAACATTCAGAATAGCACAAAACAGCATTAATTGCAAGATGAATCGGGATAAATGAGATTACATATTACCGAAAATGCGTTTTTACAGCGCTTTATCCGGCTTTTACGGCTGACATCCGATAATGAAACGGTAAAAGAGCCTTACGGCAAAAACAAAAGCATAACGGCAAAATATCAAGAAAAACGCACTTATTTGCAACAGACGGAAATAAAGTGAAATCGCAAGAGAGAAATAGAGAGAAACAGCGATATTTAAAGAGATTTAAAGAGAAATAGATATATATTTAGATTTTACCCGAAAAATCGTTTGACAAAAGGCTGACGGATGGCTATAATATTAAACGTTGTGAAAATAATCAAACAGAGGTCAAACCTCAAGAGTAATTGAAAGGAAGAATCAGAATGTCAACATTTATGCCTAATGCTGAAACAGTTGAACGTAAGTGGTATATTCTCGATGCAGCAGGAAAGCCCCTCGGCCGTGTTGCTGCAAAGGCTGCTCACATTCTCCGTGGTAAGCACAAGCCCACATACGCACCTCACTGCGACTGTGGCGATCATGTAATCATAATTAACTGCGCAAAGGCAGTTTTAACAGGCAACAAGCTTGAGAACAAGTACTACAGATGGCACACCGGCTACATCGGCGGCCTTAAGGAAGTACAATACAGCAAGCTCATGAGCGAGAAGCCCGAAAAGGCTATGCAGCTCGCAATTGAGGGTATGCTCCCCAACAACACACTTGGCAGAAAGGCCGCAACAAGAATGCGTCTTTATGCAGGTGCAGAGCACAAGAACGGCGCTCAGAAGCCCGAAGAATTCAAATATTAAGGAGGGATAACAATGTACGAATCAAAGCCTTATTACTACGGAACAGGTAGAAGAAAGCACTCAGTTGCCAGAGTACGTGTTTATCCCGGCAGCGGTGTTATTACTGTAAACGGTCGTGGCATCGACGATTATTTCGGTCTTGAGACATTAAAGCTCATCGTTCGTCAGCCTCTCGCTCTTACAGGAACAACAGAGAAGTTTGACATTGTCTGCACAGTTGCAGGCGGTGGTGTTACAGGTCAGGCAGGCGCTATCCGCCACGGCCTTTCAAGAGCTTTACTTCAGTACAGCGATGAACTTCGTCCCGTACTCAAGAAGGCAGGCTTCTTAACTCGTGACCCCATAATGAAGGAAAGAAAGAAGTACGGCTTAAAGGCTGCACGTCGTGCTCCCCAGTTCTCAAAGAGATAATCACTGCCCTATACATCGGGTTTTATCGGATGTGGGCTTTAGGATTTACTCGTATCGGATGCGAGACAATTTAATGACAACTACCCTCTCCGGGATTTCGGGGAGGGTTTTTGTTTTTACCGTTGACATAATATTTGAATTGTGATATAATTTTTAAAAGATTTAATTTCATAACGGAGCGAAATAATGAATGTTATAAGCTTGTTCTCCGGTTGCGGAGGGCTTGATTTAGGCTTTGAAAGAGCCGGATTTAAAATTCCTATAGCTAACGAATATGACAAAACGATATGGGCAACTTTCAAAGCTAACCACCCTAATACCCGCCTTTTAGAAGGTGATATAAGAAAAATAGACGAATCCGAATTTCCCGAAAACATAGATGGCATAATAGGCGGTCCACCATGTCAATCTTGGTCTGAAGCTGGTTCACTAAAAGGTATTGATGACGCACGAGGTCAGTTATTCTATGATTACATACGCATATTAAGAAAGGTGAAGCCTAAATTTTTCTTAGCGGAAAATGTAAGCGGAATGCTAGCCAGCAGACATAATGAAGCCGTAAAAAATATCATTAAACTTTTTGAAGAAAGCGGATATAATGTATCTGTTACACTTGTTAATGCCAAAGATTACGGCGTTGCTGAGGAACGAAAACGAGTTTTCTATATAGGCTTTCGAAAAGATTTAAATATCAATTTCAGATTCCCAGTCGGTTCTACGATTGAAGATGAAAAAAAGCTCACATTAAAAGATATAATATGGGATTTACAAAACACAGCCGTTCCGGCCACTGAAAAAAATCATCATAATCCCCTGGCTATCAACAACAATGAATATTTCACCGGAGCATTTTCTCCGATATTTATGAGCAGAAACCGTGTGAAATCTTGGGACGAACAAGCTTTTACCGTACAAGCATCTGGCAGACAGTGTCAACTACACCCACAAGCGCCGAAAATGATCAAATACGGAAAAAATGATTGTCGTTTTGTTGAGGAGCAGAAACATTTATATCGCCGCATGACTGTTCGTGAAGTTGCAAGAGTACAAGGCTTTCCAGATGACTTTAAGTTTATCTATGATTGTGTCAATGACGGTTACAAAATGATTGGAAACGCAGTACCTGTTAATCTTGCATATGAAATTGCTGTAGAAATCAAACGTTCTTTAGAGGAGAATTAACTATGAGTTCCAAAAGTAACGACCAAGGCAGAGCTTTTGAATATGCTTGTATTATCGAACTTAAGGACAGAATAGAAGATGTACGTCCTGTTATTATTAACGAAGAATCGGTTATTGCATCACAAAGAGTATGGAAAACACTGACCACAGATGAACAACAAACCTATCTTCGTGCCGCTGATGCATTTACCGACACTTTATTTTCAGCAGAACCATTAATACTTGAATGTGACGGTGATAATGACATAATAGTTCTTTCAATTAATAAAGATTCAGAAGCTGAAGGCGGAGATGTACGTGATATTATAATTGCAAGAAATTCTATACGGTGGGATATCGGTCTTTCAATGAAGCATAATCACTTTGCGGCAAAACACTCCAGACTAAGCCCCACAATAGACTTCGGACTGAAATGGTACAAGTCGCAATGCTCAAATGATTACTGGAATGCTGTCAACCCGATTTTTGAAAGATTAAAAGAACTTAAAAACAGCAAAATTGTTTGGCACGATATGAGTGACAAAGAAGATAGCGTGTATTTACCTTTAATCTCTGCTTTTATTAATGAGCTTCAAAACGCTTATGCGAAAGATAAAACAATTACTACAAGGTTGATTTCGTATCTTCTCGGTGTCCGTGACTTTTATAAAGTAGTAGCAATTGATAAAAAGCAACTCACAGAATTTCAAGCGTTTAATCTCAGAGGAGAATTGAACCAAAAAGGTAAAAGAACTACGGCTACGCTTCTGATCCCTAGGGCTGATTTACCGACCGAGATAATAGCGTTACGTTTTAAGCCCGGCTCCAAAAGTACAGCAGAGCTGTATCTGAACAACGGATGGTCTTTGTCGTTCAGGATACATAATGCTTCAACTATCGTAGAACCATCGCTGAAATTTGATGTTCAGTTTTTGGGAGTGCCTAAAAATATTGTTACTGTTAATTGTGTGTGGAGGTAAAATTAATGATAGAAATTAAAAAGTTTGAAAGTGAAATATTCACAGAAAACAAAAAATACCAATCGCAATATAGCAATGCTGAATTAATTAATGAAAAATATATGAAAGGTGAAACTCGACTAGTCACTGAACAAGCACGATACCCACTTCCGACTTTAAACGAATTGTTTAGTAAAGGAAATGCTTATGAATTACAACCTGACTTTCAAAGGCGAAAAGGAAGATGGTCGATCGAAAAAAAATCCAAACTTATCGAATCATTTATAATAAATGTTCCAGTTCCACCTGTATTTTTATATGAAGTAAGTTATGCAAATTATGAAGTAATGGATGGATTGCAAAGGATATCAACAATAATTGATTATTATAATGACAAATTTGAACTTGCCGGATTAATTCAGTGGTCTGAATTAAACGGAATGAAGTATAGTCAATTACCGGATAAAATAAAAGAAGGCATTGATAGAAGATATCTATCATCTATCATTCTGCTAAACGAATCAGCTTCTGACCCAGAAAAAGCTATGCAAATGAAACAGCTTGTTTTCGAGAGACTCAATACTGGCGGTGAAATGCTTTCTGGTCAAGAAATAAGAAATGCAATATATAACGGCAAAATGAACGACCGTTGTATTAAACTATCTGATAACGAAATTTTCAAAAAATTATGGGGATTAAAAAATGATAATGCATCAGCAGATGAAAAAGATCCCTTATATAGAAATATGGGGGATGTAGAACTTGTTCTGCGATTCTTTGCAATGCGCTTTGTGGATAAATTCACAGGCAAACTAGATATATTCCTAGACAATTATCTAAAAAGCGCCAATATGTTCCCAGAAAAAACACTAGATATGTTAGAAGAGCAATTTTTACGAAATATAGCAGTTGCTTATCATCTTTTAGGTGATAAAGCATTTAAAATCTACAAGCATCGTTATGTTTCTTTAGATTGGAGTTCAGATGCGCAGCGTACAGTATACGATCCTATGATGATTGCACTTACACAATTGCAATTAACTGATGCAGAAATCGAAACGTCAAACAAAATCGAACTCGTGAAAAAACTTGAGAAATTTTATGAAGATCATGAAGACGATTTTGACGGTAAAAAGCAGTCCAGATCAGATATTCAAAACAGAGCTGAAATCTTGTATAATTTTTTGTCTTCATGCTTTAACAGAAAGGTTTAGAATGCTAGATTCATTTAAAACACCATATCAAAAACTTTCTCAGAATTTAGATGAAATTTCTGAATTTATTGATAGCATATTAACTTCAAAAATTTCACGTTCCACAGTATCATATAATGCTGTAATCATAAGTATTTATGGTTGCTATGAAAATTTTGTAAATTTGCTTGTAGAGGAATTGTTGATGCAAATATCTAATCACTCAGATAAGCATACCGATATTCCAACAGATATGAAAATCAGAAACATTCATTTATCTTCTGACTATTTAAATTCAAAGCAACGTTATAAAAATTTTCGGTTAAATGACGAAGAAGTAATCAATAATATATACACTGGTAGAATCACAAATAAATTACTATTAAAACATAGCGGCAACCTTTCAGCAACAGCTATAGATGAATATTTTAAAAATTTAGGAATTAAAAATGTTACGCAATCTATAAAAAACTGCAATGAATTTTGCCAATATTATTCTAATATCAAAACGCTTCCCATCAAAGAAGCAAAATTATATTTGAATAAAATTGACACAAAGACAACTTTTAGTTTATTAGATGATATAATTATACAGAGAAATGCTATCGCTCATTCATGGAAATCGGATGACAAGGTAGATTATAATATTATAAAAGATGAATGGATTATATTTATTCGCGTTTTTTGCAAGTGCCTATTTAATATAGTTGTTGAGTACTATTCTGAATGGCTTGTCAATCATAATAAGTTACTGTGTCTATCCAATTTTCATATTTATGGTTCATCCATTATTGGTTTTTACGGAGTAATTCCTCATTACAATAGTACTAATGAAACTGCAATAGTAAAATTAAACGAAAAAATCCATATTTGTGATATCAAAAGTGTCAAGATTTACGAAAATCATAAAGCATCAATGAAAATTGTAGGAT
>OGQD01001830.1_pt1 | contig 12833 bp, 12 predicted proteins | sample 1553091 | NCBI WGS metagenome assembly OGQD01 (sample SAMEA2580290, study PRJEB22360) | human gut metagenome | biome: human gut; feature: human-associated habitat; material: faeces | place: Denmark | collected 2008/2010
ATTTGTCGAGCCCCGCGGCCTCGGGCGGGCCGCGCGGGGGGGAGCCGCTGGCGCAGAAGGAATGCCCGGCGCTCCTCTGCGCGCTGTGCGATGCCGGCTACGACGTCTGCCTGGAAACCTCAGGCGCGCTCGACATCGCCGCCGTCGACCCGCGCGTCTCCCGCATCATGGATCTCAAGGCGCCCGCTTCCGGCGAGAGCGAACGCAACCTGTGGGCCAATCTGCAACACCTGACGCCGCGCGACGAGATCAAGATCATCATCGCCGACCGCGCCGACTACGACTGGGCCTGCCGGCAACTGGCGGCGCACCGTCTGGCCGAACGCTGCCCGGTGCTTTTTTCGCCCGCCCAGGGCGATCTGGAAGCCCGCCAACTCGCCGAATGGATTTTGCAGGACGGTCTGCCGGTACGCTTTCAACTCCAACTGCACAAGCTCCTTTGGGGTAACATGCAGGGAAAATGACCTCCCTCGAGATGCTCAAATGGATCAGAACCGCCGGCAATTCACCCGCATCAACTTCCGCAGTCCTGCGCGGCTGATTCTGCCCGACGGCGTGCACACCGTCGACATTTCCGATCTCTCTCTGAAAGGCGCTCTGGTCAGCCCGAGCCAGCCCCTGGACGCGCAACTCGGCACCCACGGCGTCCTGCGCGTGCAACTGGACGATGCCAGCACCGAAATCCGCATGAGCGTCGCCATCGCCCATCGTGACAAAAACTACTATGGCCTCGCCTGCCGCGAAATCGACCTCGACAGCGTCACCCACCTGCGCCGCCTAGTCACCCTCAATGCCGGCGACGATGCCTTGCTGACGCGGGAAATCAGCCTGCTGTCGAGCGTTTGACCGATGCCGCAGGCCGGTTGCCGCCGGCTTGCCTTGACGCTGGCGAAACGCCTCCCTAAGATGCGCCGATTCTGAAAAAGGCCACAGGCCGTAAATTTGCACACCGTGACTCTGGAAACACTTCATTCCCTGATCGAACCGGATATGGCCGCCGTCGACGCGGTGATCCGCCGGCAACTCCACTCCGACGTCGTCCTCATCCGCCAGGTCGCCGAATACATCATCCAGAGCGGCGGCAAGCGCATGCGCCCGGCGCTGCTCCTGCTGGCAGCCGGCGCGGTCGGTTTTCAGGGCAAGGAAAAACACGAACTGGCGGCGGTCGTCGAATTCATCCACACCGCCACGCTCCTGCACGACGACGTGGTCGACGAATCCGAACTGCGGCGTGGCCGGGAAACCGCCAATGCCGCCTTCGGCAACGCCGCCAGCGTGCTGGTCGGCGATTTCCTGTACACCCGCGCCTTCCAGATGATGGTCGCCGTGGACGACATGCGCGTCATGCAGATTCTGGCCAACGCCACCAACATCATCGCCGAGGGCGAAGTGCTGCAATTGATGAATTGCCACGACGCCGACGTGGACGAGGCGCGCTACCTGCAAGTCATCCGCTACAAGACGGCCAAGCTGTTCGAAGCCGCCAGTCAGTTGGGCGCGCTGCTGGGCAAGGTCGATCCCGCTACCGAACAGGCCCTCGCCGCCTACGGCATGCACCTCGGCACGGCCTTCCAATTGATCGACGACGTGCTCGACTACTCCGGCCAGGAAGCCGCCACCGGCAAGCACCTGGGCGACGATCTGGCCGAAGGCAAGCCCACCCTGCCGCTGATCTACGTCATGCAGCACGGCACCCCGGAAGAAGCCGCCTGCGTGCGCCAAGCCATTGAAAGCGGCGGGCGCGACGATTTCCCCGCCGTACTCGCCGCCATCCAGCGCAGCGGCGCCCTGCAACACGCCCGCGCCTGCGCCGAGAACGAGGCGAATCTCGCCAGAACGGTAATTTCAGCGCTGGGGGATTCAGTTTACAAAAAAGCTCTGCTAGAATTGTCAGTCTTGGCTGTCGAGCGAAACAACTAACTCAACAGCAACGTCGGAGTGTAGCTCAGCCTGGTAGAGCACTGCGTTCGGGACGCAGGGGCCGGAGGTTCGAATCCTCTCACTCCGACCAGAAACACCGGAAAAAGCCCTTGGTCGCCAAGGGCTTTTTCTTTTTCCGCGCTCTTTCTCCGCAATCGCTTTTTTCCGGCGCTTCTTGCCGCGCTTTTCTTCCCGCCCTGCTGCGGCAAGCCCCCGGCGCAGTCCGCACCCCTCCGGTAGAATCCGCTCCCATGTCGCGCCGCCTGATCTATTTCATCGTATTCATCGAAGGTTTTGCCTCGCTCGGGGCTGAAATCGTCGCGCTGCGCCGCCTGCTCCCGCACATCGGCAGTTCCATCGTCGTCACCGCGCCGACCATTGCCCTCTTCCTGCTCGCGCTGGCGCTCGGCTACGCCGCCGGGGGCCGGGTCAAGACGGCGTATCTTGGCGCCGTCGGACGCAATTTCCTGATCGCCGCGCTGCTTGCCGGCTGCGGCCTGTCGGCGATGGCGGTCGATGCGATTTTCGCCGCTTTCCCGACCGGCTTCGCCTACCTGTTGCTGGTCGGCGGCATCCTTTGCCCGATCGCCTGGCTGCTCGGCCAGACGGTGCCGATCCTGACCAACCTGATGCGCACCGAAAGCACCGGCGAAGCGAGCGGGCAGGCGCTGTTCTGGTCGACCCTCGGCTCCTTTCTCGGCGCGCTCGGGCTGTCGCTTCTGGTCATGCAATGGCTGGGCGTCTCAGCCGCCGTGCTGCTGGTGGCCGCGGCGCTGCTGGCCGGTCTGCCGGTGCTCGCCAAACGGCGGCGGCGCGCCGTTCTGATCGCGCTGGCGGCACTGATCCCCGTTATCGCCACCAACCTGCCCGCAAGCCTGGTAACCGATACCGCCTACGCCGAATACAAGGTCGAAGCGCTCACCCGCAAAGGCGACGTGGACGCCCGCGCATTCTGGGTCAACAAATCGCTGGCCTCGCTGACCGACGCCTCGACGCCGCCCCAAACCACCCGTTACATCGCCCACCTGCGCAACATCCTCATCGAAGAACTCGATTTCCGCGATCGTGACGTGCTGGTGCTTGGCGCCGGCGGTTTCACGCTGGCCCAGGACGAGCCGCGCAACCGCTACACCTACGTGGACATCGACCCGGCCATCCGCGCCATCGCCGAGGAACATTTCCTGCGCCAGTCCGCCGTCGGCGAATTCATCGTCGATGACGCCCGCCGCTTCATCACCACCACCGAACGCCGCTTCGATGCCGTCGTAGTCGACGTCTACAGTTCGCACACGGCGATCCCCGGCCATCTCGTCACCCGCGAATTCTGGGCCGGCACGCGCCGCGTCCTCAAGCCGGATGGCGTCGTGCTCGCCAACCTGATCCTCGACGGCAAGCTCGAATCGCCTTACGCGCGCAATCTGCTGGCCACGGTGGAATCCGTCTTTGGCCGCTGCGCCATCGACGTGCTGCACAAGGGCAAGCCCATCGCCAACGTCGAACTGACCTGCTTCGCCAGCAGCCAGCCGAACGCGGCACGCATCTACGTCGATGAAAAGAACCGGGTCGATCTCGACCGCATTCTGAGCGACTGAAAGCTGAAATGGAAAAAGCCGCCAAGTCAGAAACTTGGCGGCTTTTCGTATCTGGTAGGCCGTGTAGGGGTCGAACCTACGACCAACGGATTAAGAGTCCGCTGCTCTACCAACTGAGCTAACGACCCAGATTTTTCGTACCGGCTGCGAAAACCGCCGACCAGCAGGAAAGGCTGCGATTTTACGGATTGACGCGGCGCACGTCAATATTTCCCGCCCATTTTTTATCCGGCCGATTTGCAGCGCCCGCCTGGGCAAGACTCAGCGGAACACCACCGTCTTGTTGCCATGCACCAGCACGCGGTCTTCCAGGTGGTAGCGCAGGCCGCGCGCCAGCACGGTTTTCTCGATGTCCTTGCCGTAGCGCACCATGTCCTCCGGCGCATCGGAATGGTCGATGCGGATCACGTCCTGCTCGATGATCGGACCGGCGTCGAGTTCGCTGGTGACGTAGTGGCAGGTCGCCCCGATCAACTTGACGCCGCGCTCGTAAGCCTGATGGTAGGGCTTGGCCCCGACGAAGCTGGGCAGGAAGCTGTGGTGAATGTTGATGATGCGCCCGGCCAGCGCATCGCACAGTTCCGGCGACAGAATCTGCATGTAGCGCGCCAGCACCATAGTGTCGCCGCGCACGTCGTCGAAGATACGGGCGATTTCGGCGTAGGCCGCGGCCTTGTTGTCCTTGTTCACCGGCACGTGGATGAAGGGAATGCCGTGCCACTCGATGAAACCCTTGAACGTGTCGTGGTTCGAAATGACGCAGGGAATCTCGATGTCCAGTTCCTTCGACTGCCAGCGCGCCAGCAGGTCGTAGAGGCAATGCTCCTGCCTGGACACCATGACCACGACGCGCTTTTTCACGGCGCTGTCGGCGATCCGCCACTCCATCGACAGCGGATCGGCAACCTCCGTCCTGAACCGCTCGCGGAATTCGGCGAGCAGGAAAGGCAGCGAATCGGCCTTGATCTCGATGCGCATGAAATAGCGCCCGGTCACTTCGTCGGCGTGAAAGCTCGATTCGAGAATCCAGCCGCCATGCTCGGCGATGAAGCCGGTAACGCGGGCGATGATACCGACCTGATCGGGGCAGGAAGCGGAAAGGGTGTAGAAGCGGTCGCGGTGCATGGTGGCCGATGCTTGATGAGTTGACTAGCCCCCTCGGGGGACGGTGAGCGTAGCGCGCGGGAGTGGTGCAGATGGCCGCAAGACTTGCGGTCGCGCCATCAGGCGCGGGCGAAAGCCTTGTCGATTTCAGCGCGCAGCGCGGCGTAGTCGCGCACCACCGGATATTGCGGGAATTCGCGGATGACGTTTTCCGGCGGGTGGAACAGGATGCCGCCGTGCGCTTCGCCGAGCATGGCGGTGTCGTTGTAGGAATCGCCCGCCGCCACCGTCTTGAACTTCAGTTCCTTGAAACGCTTGACGGCTTCCTGCTTCTGGTTCGACATGCGCAGGTGGTAATTCACCAGCATGCCGTCGGCGTCGGCTTCCAGCGAGTGGCAGAACAGCGTCGGCCAGCCCAACTGGCGCATCAGCGGGTGGGCGAATTCGTAAAAGGTGTCGGAGAGGATGACGACTTGGTAATCCTCGCGCAGCTTGTCGAGAAACTCGCGCGCGCCGGGCATCGGCCCCATCTCGCCAATCACCTTCTGAATGTCCGGCAGGCCGAGCTTCTTCTCGCGCAGGATGTTCAGGCGGTAGGTCATCAGCGTGTCGTAATTCGGCTCGTCGCGCGTCGTCCGCTTGAGTTCCGGAATGCCGGTGCGCTCGGCGAATTCGATCCAGATTTCGGGAACCAGCACCCCTTCGAGGTCAAGACAGACGATTTGCACGGCAACACTCCCAGAAATGACGCATGACGCGGAAAGGGCGGATTCTAACCGAAGGCAGGAAGCTGCGCGCCGGCCGACAATGCCAGAAAGCGTTTAATATTGCGAAGATGGCATGAGGTAAACATGAATTCACAAACTGACGGCAATTCAGAAAACCGTATGGACGACGTCATTCGCCGTCTCACTTTTCTCAAAGACCTGCATAATCTGACGCATCGCGTCCATGCCACCAGCAATGTGGACGAAATCATGCTGGGCCTGTCGCCAGCCATTTGTGAATTGTTCGCCTGCGAGCGGCTGACGCTCTACGCCCTGAGCGAAGACGGTGCCAGCATCGTCGCCAAGGTCAAGACCGGCCTGGATTCCTTCGCCAGCCTGAAATTGCCGATCGATACCCAGAGCGTGGCCGGGTATGCCGCCGCCGAGCGCCGCCTGGTCAACATTGCCGACGTTTATGATGAAAGTACGCTGCAGGCCATCGATCCCGAACTGCGTTTCCTGCGGGCTGTGGATCAGCGCACCGGCTTTCGCACGCGCGAGGTGCTGGCCGCGCCCATCGTCGATGCCGGCGATGGCAGACTGCAAGGCGTCATCCAGCTCATCAACAACCGTAGCGGCCGTCCCTTCACGGCAACGGTCGAAGAAGGGCTGCTGGAACTGTGCAAGACCCTGGCCATTGCTTTCAGCCAGCGCCGCAAGACCGCGCCGCCATCGCGCTATGCCGCGCTGGTAGGCGGCGGCCACCTGAGCCAGGAGGCGCTGGCCGAAGCGCAGCAAGCCGCCCGGCAAAGCGCAACTTCGCTGGAATCGCTGCTGCGCACGCAATACGGCATCGGCACCGCGCTCCTGGGCTCTGCCCTGGCCGAGCATTTCCACATCCCCTACGCCAATTTCGACGCCCAACAGCCCAAGCCGCAGAATTTATTGCGGCACCTCAAGCGCGATTACCTGCAGCAAAGCCAGTGGCTGCCGCTCGATGAAAACGAAGAAGGCATCGTCATCGCCAGCCTCGATCCGGAACAGACGCGCGGCAACCGCCTGATCAATCAGCTCTTCCCCGGACGCCGCCTCATCTACCGGGTCACCACCGAACATGAATTCGCGCAGATGCTGAACGCCTTTTTCGGCGAAATCGACGCACTGGCCCTGGACGACACCGCAGTAGGCGACCTCTTGTCCGGCCTGGAGGAAGAGGAGGACAGCAACGAATCCACGGCGCAAGCCGTTTCTGCCGCTGCCGACAACGAGCTCGTCAAGCTGGTCAACAAAATCATCGTCGATGCCCACCAGCAGGGCGCCTCCGACATCCACATCGAACCCGCGCCGGGCAAGGGCAAGGTGCTGGTGCGCTTACGCCGGGACGGCTCGCTGAAAAAATACATCGAGATTCCCGCCAGCTACCGCAACGCCATCGTCGCCCGCATCAAGATCATGTGCGACCTCGACATCGCCGAAAAGCGCCGGCCGCAGGACGGCAAGATCCAGTTCAGGAAATTCGGCCCGCTCGACATCGAGCTGCGCGTGGCGACGCTGCCCTCAGCGGGCGGCGTCGAGGACGTGGTAATGCGCATCCTGGCTGCCGGCGAACCCATCCCGCTCGACAAACTGGGCGTGCTGCCGGGTAATCTGGCACGCCTGAAAAGCGCGGTGGAGAAACCCTACGGCCTCTTTTTCGTCTGCGGCCCGACCGGCTCCGGCAAAACCACCACCCTGCACTCGGTGCTCGGTTATCTCAACCGCCCGGAAACCAAGATCTGGACGGCGGAAGACCCGGTGGAAATCACGCAAAAAGGCTTGCGCCAGGTGCAGGTGAACAAAAAGGCCGGTCTGGATTTCGCCACCGTGATGCGCGCCTTCCTGCGCGCCGACCCGGACATCATCATGGTCGGCGAAATGCGCGACGCGGAAACCACGGCCATCAGCATCGAAGCCTCGCTCACCGGCCACCTGGTGTTCGCCACCCTGCACACCAACAGCGCGCCGGAATCCATCGTCCGCCTGCTCGACATGGGCATGGACCCGTTCAATTTCTCCGACGCCCTGCTCGGCATCCTCGCCCAGCGCCTGGCCAAGCGCCTGTGCCCCGCCTGCAAGGAAAGCTACGCGCCAGACGCCGCGGAAATGGCGGAATTCATGGCCGAATACTGTAGCGAGCTGCAACACACGCCGGCTTTCCTGGCCGCCCCCAAAGCCGCCGAGAACGCCGTGCGCGAACGGCTGTTGGCCGAGCACGGCGTCGACGGCAAATTCGTCCTGCACCGCGCCAAGGGATGCCCGGCTTGTGACGGCAGCGGCTACAAGGGGCGCGTCGGCCTGCACGAGTTGATGCTGGGCTCGGACGCCCTGAAAAAACGCATCCAGGAACACGCCCGCGTCGCCGAATTGCTCGCCCAGGCACTTTCCGACGGCATGCTCACCCTGAAAATGGACGGCATGGAAAAAGCCCTGCAAGGCATCACCGACCTCAAGCAGGTCCGCACGGTCTGCATCAAATGACGCACAGCACATCACCGGAGACGCCATGAACACCAGCAGCCAGCTCCTGGAACGCCTCGAACAACTCAACCGCATCGGCGTGGGCTTGTCGCGCGAGCGCAACATCGATCGCCTGCTGGAAGACATCCTGCTCGCCGCCAAGGGCATCACGGGTGCAGACGGCGGCACGCTCTACCGCATGAACGAAGCCGGCACGCACCTGCGTTTCGAGATCATGCACACCAATTCCCTGGGCCTTGCCCTGGGCGGCACCACGGGCAAAGCCATCGAACTGCCCGATCTGCCGCTGCAAAACGAGGCGGGCGAACCCAATCTCAACCTGGTTGCCGCCTACGCCGCAATCAAGGACGAAACGGTCAACATCGCCGATGCCTATGCCGAGGAAGGCTTCGACTTTTCCGGCACCCGCCGTTTCGATGCGCACACCGGCTACCGCTCGCGCTCCTTCCTCACCGTGCCGATGAAAAATCACGAAGAACAGATCATCGGCGTGCTGCAGTTAATCAACGCCACCGACATGTACACCGGCGAGGTGTTGCGCTTCTCCCGCGAAGATCAGCAAATGGTCGAATCGCTCGCATCCCAAGCGGCCATCGCCCTCACCAACCGGCAACTGATCGATCAACTGGAACGGCTTTTCGAGTCCTTCATTGGCCTCATCAACCTGGCGATCGACGAAAAATCCAGCTACACCGGCGGCCATTGCCAGCGCGTCCCCATCCTCACCATGCTGCTCGCCGAAGCGGTCAACGCCACAGCCGACGGGCCGCTCGCCGATTTCCACATGAGCGACAAGGACCGCTACGAACTGAAAATCGCCGGTCTCCTGCACGATTGCGGCAAAGTCACCACGCCGGTGCACGTAGTGGACAAGGCGACCAAGCTGGAAACCCTGTTCGACCGCATCCACCTCGTCGACACCCGCTACGAAATCCTCAAGCGCGACGCCGAAATCCGCCTGCTGCGCGCCCAACTCGCTGCCGGGCAGCCGTTCGACGCCGGTGCCGAGGCCGCACTGGCCCGGCAACTGGCCGAAGAAAGCGCGCAACTGGACGCCGAGCGCGATTTCCTGCGCCGTGCCAATACCGGCGGCGAAGCCATGCGCGAGGAAGATCGGCAAGCCGTACGCGACATCGCCGCGCGCCGCAACTGGCGCGACCCGACTGGCGAAGAAAGCCCGCTGCTGAACGCCGACGAAATCGCCAACCTGACCATCCGCGCCGGCACCCTGACGGCGGAAGAGCGCGAAATCATCAACCACCACATCGTCGCCACCATCCGCATGCTGGAACAACTGCCCTGGCCCAAGCACCTGCGCCGGGTGCCGGAATACGCTGGCGGCCACCACGAGCGCATGGACGGCAAGGGCTATCCGAAAGGGCTGAGACGCGAAGAAATGTCGGTGCAGGCGCGCATCATGGGCATCGCCGACATCTTCGAAGCCCTCACCGCCCGCGACCGCCCCTACAAACCGGGCATGAAGCTATCGCAGGCGATGGGCATCATGGCCAATTTCGCCCGGGGCGGCCACATCGATCCGGACCTGTTCGCCGTATTCGTGCGCCAGCAGGTCTATCTGCAATACGCCAGAATCCATCTGGCCGAAGCGCAGATCGACGCCGTGGACGAAGCCGCCCTCCTGCCCGCCACGGATTGAAGCGCGAACTTCACACCAGCAGCAAGCGCAAACCCAGGCCGATGAACACGAGGCCCGCCAAGCGGTCCAGCCACAAGGCCCAGCGCGGGTGGCGCTGCAGACTGGCCCCCAGGCGCCCGGCGCTGGCACCGATGAGGCTGAAGATGAGCGCCCCCTGCACGGTAAACAACAGGCCCAACTGCACGATCTGGTAACTCGCCGGCGAACCCGCGCTCACGAATTGCGGCAGGAAAGCCAGGAAAAACAGCACCACCTTGGGATTCAAGGCATTGGCCAGCAGACCACGACGAAAAAGCTGCCAGGGCGAAGCCCTGTCGCTGGCATCGGGACGCAGCAAAGCCGCACCACTACTGCGCAGCGCCTGCCATCCCAGCCAGATCAGATAGGCCGCCCCCAGCCAGCGCAACAGATTGAACAACAGCGGCGACGCCGCAATCAGCGCACTGACCCCCAGCGCCGCCAGCAAGGTGTGATTGAGGCAACCCAGCGCGCAACCCAGCCCGAACGCCACCCCCGCCCGGCTACCGCGCGCCATGCCCAGCGCCAGCACCAGCAGATTGTCCGGCCCCGGTGCCAGCGTGAGCAGCACGGCGGCGGCGAGAAAACTCAGGGCAATGTGCGGTTCGAGCAGGAATTCCATGAATATTGCGATCTCGGAAAACGACGGGAAAAGTCAATCGCGCCCGGTCAGCATACCGCACATGGTCTCGACGATTCCCATCAAACGCTGCCGCTCATCCGGCGACAATGACTGCATCAGCGCACTGATCCGCTGCGCCTCCGAATAAGCCTGTTCCGGATATTCGGCCAGCAAAGCGGCAACCGTGGTCCCCAGCAGCACCGCCAATTTTTCCAGCGTCGCCAGCGACGGCAAGGTCGCACCGCGCTCGAAGCGGGAAATGGATTCGGGTTCCATACCCATCCGTTCTGCCAGTTCTGCCTGCGTCAAACCCCGCGCCTTGCGCTGTTGAGCAATGTTGATGCTGAGACGGGCGGGGAGCGGCGGCTGCGGAGGAGAGTCAACCATAAATGTCGTTTTCCATGGTCTTTCATGGTTGACCTTGGCTGCCTGAAGGGACAGAATTCGATATGTTGTTTCATATAGTCATTTGATGTTGCATCGACCACTTTAGCATCTCGATCCCCCCTCTCTCCGAACGTAAAAATCAGGCGAGTGGAAGAAGTGTCGAAATGTGGAGATCGTTTTTCCCAAGGAGATGAAATGCCATTGATAGAAAAAATATTTGCCGCGACCCAATCGGGTGACCTTTCGCAGCCCTTCACTGCTGACTGCCTAAAGAACTGGATGACAAAAATGAAAATCGCCAAAAATGATGGCAGTCCATATGCTCAATCGTCAATCGATGCGATATTGTCAAACTCGGACATAAAAAACGCCCCAACGTCAAATAAAAACAGGAAAGTTTTACAAAGCCGTGTCAATAGCGGGGGCAAGCATGAATATTGGTTCTAGTTCTTTCCAAAATAAATTGGGCATCATCGCAGCAACGGCAATTTCATCTTTGTTCATCACAACTGCTTTCGCAGGCCCGAATCAACTGGATATTCTGGGTCTGGTTCCGGGTATATCCGAGTTATCGCACGTAAAACAAGTCGGCTTTTATCAGAAAAACAGTTATAGTGATGTTGGCGCTATCAGGCTGGAAATTGGCGGCCACAAAATGACATGCCCCCTGAAGTTTCTGAATGGCAAATTAGCCAGCCTCACTTGCCTCACCGGTAAAGGGAAAGAAATATACGAGCAATATACCGCGGCATCAAACACTGAAGTGCATTCAACTCTAACAAGCGGATTCATGAAGAAATTCGGAAAGCCGGACTCCGTAATCAGAAATCCCGTGCGGACTCGTGTAGGCGTCGAGCATGAACAGCAACTCGTAACGTGGAAAGATAAGCGAGGCAACACGCTGCAACTTCTCTCAATAGTTGACACCGTCAACATGGGAATGATCTCCCTTAATTCAGCGGAACATTTGAAGCAAGAAGCAGAAAAAAAAGCAGCAGAAGAAGCGCGAAAAAAGTTCTAGAAAACGGCAAATTGGGGGCAGACACGATTTCCCTGACTACCGAAAGACCGTGCCTGCCCCCACCTTACCAATTACGCACAACTTCAGGGTTGCCAATATGCAAGAAAGCCTTGGTTATCACCTCGGAATCGCTATCGCAACAGCAACGCTCGTTGCTATTATTGCCTTCTGGCTTTGGAACAGAGCTTCTATTCGCAAAGACAAAGCACTTGCTGAGCAACACGGAAGAAACCGCGAACTTGAAAAAGAAATCCATATTCGTGAACGCGATTTTTTGGCGGAGCGCAACAAGCTCGAACTCGAGAGATTGGAGATGATACGGATCGCCCAAGGGGAGGCTTTTGAAAAAGGCAAGCAACAGGGTCTCGCCGAAAACAATGCCACCCACATCACCGAACTCACCAACCAACGCTATGAACTGCTAAAGCAAGCTGAGCAAGAGCGGGAACAAGTGGTCGAGGAGGCACGAGAAAAGCTGCGCGCCGAATACGAACTACAGACGAAACTCTTTACAGTAAAAATCACCCCTTACGTAAGCATCAAAGAGAGCAAAGGCTTCATTCAGAACGAGTTCGAGACGGTGGCTGGCTACCAGTACCAGCTTCTCGTCAATGGAATTCCCGCGTTCTCTCCACACGTCGTACCCGAGCACACCGAAGTGAAGCGTTCGCTAAACCCAGAAGTGGAAAAAGCCCTGATACAAACAGCGCAGCGAGCGGCAGATTCAGCGATCGATATGTATTTGGGTGGAAACGGCCAGTTTGCAAAACTCGCTGAGCCGATCATAAAGAGGCTTCCGAAATAAGGCGATCTACAACGCTCAATTTTGCTTTCTGCCCCCAAACCCGCCTGTCCACGCTCAGTCCGGCACGGGCAGGGCTTCCAGCGCATCCTGCAATTCCAGCCAGCGCAATTCGGCAGCTTCGATCATTTCGCTCAACTCGGTCGCACGCCGGTGCAGGCGCTCACTTTCTTCGCGGGCCACCTGACCATAAAAATCCGGATCGGCAAATTGCGCGTCGAGCGCTGCTTTTTCTTCCTGCCAGCGGGCCAGTTCCGCTTCGATCTGCTCGATTGCCTTGCTGAATTTGCGTCGCTCGGCCAGCAGCGCCTGGCGGTTGGCTTTGGCCTCGGCGCGCTGTTGCAGGCGTTCTGTTTTGTCGTTGGTTTGTGCACTCGCCGTTTGCGACGATTCCTGCGGCGCGGCGGTGCGGCGTTCGGCCAGCCAGGCGGCGTAGTCGTCGAGGTCGCCGGTGAACAGGCTGGCGCGGCCCGCGTCCACCAGCCA
>OGQD01001833.1_pt1 | contig 12822 bp, 12 predicted proteins | sample 1553091 | NCBI WGS metagenome assembly OGQD01 (sample SAMEA2580290, study PRJEB22360) | human gut metagenome | biome: human gut; feature: human-associated habitat; material: faeces | place: Denmark | collected 2008/2010
CCGCGAACTGGGTTCCAGAAAAGCGGGGGCGGCCGTCGCCACGGGCGACGAAGTACAGGGTCCTGCCCTCCGCCGGGTGCAGCGCGGCGTGGATCGCCTCGCGGCCGACCAGGGCGATGGGGGTCGGCGGCATGCCGGCGATCACGTAGGTGTTGTAGGGCGTCGCCTCGAGCAGGTGGGCCCGGGTGAGGTTGCCGTTGTAGCGCTCGCCGAGGCCGAAGATCACCGTCGGGTCCGTCTGCAAACGCATGCCGAGGCGCAGGCGGCGGATGAACACGCCGGCGATCTGCCCGCGCTCCTCGGCCACGCCGGTTTCCTTCTCCACCATGGAAGCCATGATCAGGGCGTCGTAGGGCTTGCGGTAGGGCAGCCCCTCGGCGCGCTTGCCCCACTCCTCCTCCAGCACAAGGTCCAGGCGATTGCGGGCCTGCTTGAGCAGGTCAAGGTCACTCATGCCGCGCACGTAGCGGTAGGTGTCCGGGAAGAAGCGCCCCTCGGGGCTGACACCCGGCAGGCCGAGCTTCTCCATCAGGGCCCGGTCGTCCAGATCGGCCAGGCTCTGCTCCAGCTTCTCCTGACGGGCCAGCGCAGCGCGCACCTGGCGGAAGCTCCAGCCCTCGACCAGGGTCAGGCTGTACTGGACGACCTCGCCGCGCACCCACAGGCCGATGAGGTCGCGCACGTTCTGCCCCGGGAGGAGACGGTACTCGCCGCTGTGCAGCGCCTGGTTCGGCAGGTTGAAGCGCCAGTACAGGCGCAGCCAGAAGGCACCGTCCAGCACACCCTCGCCTTCCAGGCGATTGATCACGCCACCGGGCGTATCGCCGGGCACGACCTCGATCAAGCGCTCGCCCTCCACCTGGAGTGGCTGGTTCAGCGCTCCGTGCAGGCGCCAGCCGGCCAGCGCCAGGGCCAGCACGACCAGCGCCAGGCCGGCAGCCAGCAGCAGCATCAACTTGCGAATCACGAATCAGGAATCCAGAAGACTGCGAACGATGGCCTGCAGTTTACGGGTGAGCGGGCCGGCCGGCCAGACACACCCGGCCAGTTCGCGCACCGGCCAGATGCCATAGAGGCCGTTGCAGACGAACACCTCGTCGGCCTGAGCCAGTTCCTCGAAGGCGATATCGCGCACCACACAGGGAATGCCCAGGCGCGTAGCCTGCTCCAGCAGCTCGGCACGCATCACCCCGGCGACGCCGCAGCGCGACAGGTCGGCGGTCAGCAGCACGCCGTCGCAGATCAGGAACAGGTTGCTGAACACTCCCTCGATCACCCGCCCGGACACATCCCGCATCAATCCCTCGGCGAAGGCCGGATCGCCCCACTCTCCTCGCGCCAGCACCTGCTCCAGGCGGTTGAGATGCTTGAGGCCGGCGAGCAGCGGCTGCTCGGCCAGGCGCGTGGCGCAGGGATATAGACGGATGCCCTCCTGCACATGGCTCGCGGGGTAGCCGGGCAGCGGACTGCCCAGCAGGATGCGCCTCGGGCTGGAGGATTGCGGCGGCGCATAGCCACGCAGGCCATCGCCACGGGTGATCAGCAGCTTGGCGACACCGTCGCCAAGCTCGGTGAAGAAGGCCAGCAGCTCGACTTCCAGCGCGGCCAGGTCGAGGTCGATGGACAGGCGGCGCAGCCCCTCGCCGAGGCGCGCCAAATGGCGCGGCAGCAGGATCGCCCGACCGCCACGCACGGCGATGGTCTCGAACAGGCCGTCACCGTAGGCCAGGCCACGGTCGCCCAGCGGCAGTTCCGTGGCCGGACGGCCGTCGACCCAACTCGGCATCAGCCGTTGAAGCGGCGGAACACCAGAGAACCGTTGGTGCCGCCGAAGCCGAAGGAGTTGGACAGCACCGCGTCGATCGCCAGCGGCTTGGCCTGGTGCGGCACGAAGTCGAGGTCGCAGCCCTCGTCCGGCTCGTCCAGGTTGATGGTCGGCGGCGCCACCTGGTCGCGCAGGGCCAGCACGCTGAAGATCGCCTCCACCGCGCCGGCGGCGCCCAGCAGGTGGCCGGTCATCGACTTGGTCGAGCTGACCGACAACTTGTGCGCGTGCTCGCCGAACACCGACTTGACCGCACAGGCCTCGGCCTTGTCACCGGCCGAGGTCGAGGTGCCGTGGGCGTTGATGTACTGCACCTGGTCCGGATTGAGGCCGGCATCGCGCAGGGCGTTGGCCATGCAGCGGGCCGCGCCGGCGCCATCCTCGGGCGGCGAGGTCATGTGGTAGGCGTCGCCGCTCATGCCGAAGCCGATCAGCTCGGCATGGATGGTCGCACCACGGGCCTTGGCATGTTCCAGCTCCTCCAGCACCAAGGCGCCGGCGCCGTCGGACAGCACGAAGCCGTCGCGACCCTTGTCCCACGGACGGCTGGCCCGAGCTGGCTCGTCATTGCGGGTGGACAGCGCGCGGGCCGCGCCGAAGCCACCCATGCCCAGGCCGCAGGTGGCCATCTCGGCACCGCCGGCGACCATCACGTCCGCCTCGCCGTAGGCGATGTTGCGCGCGGCCATGCCGATGCAGTGGGTGCCCGTGGTGCAGGCGGTGGCGATGGCATAGTTCGGCCCCTGCAGACCCAAGTGGATCGACAGGAAGCCGGAGATCATGTTGATGATCGAGCCCGGCACGAAGAACGGCGAGATGCGCCGCGGGCCCTGCTCGAAGAGGGACTTGCAGTTGTTCTCGATGTTGGTCAGGCCGCCGATGCCGGAACCCATGGCCACGCCGATCCGATCGCGGTTGGCGTCGGTGACCTCCAGGCCCGCGTCGCGCATCGCCTGGAAGCTGGCGGCCAGGCCGTACTGGATGAACAGGTCAAGCTTGCGCGCCTCCTTGGCCGACAGGTACTCCTCGACGTTGAAGCCCTTCACCGAACCGCCGAAACGGGTGGAAAAGGCCGACAGGTCCATATGCTCGATCAGACCGATGCCACTGCGACCGGCCAGAATGCCCTGCCAGCTGCTGGCTACATCGGTGCCCAGCGGCGACAGCATGCCCATACCGGTAACCACGACGCGTCTACGCGACACTGCACAATCCTCTCTTCTCGTTGAAACGGGCCGGCCCGATAAAGAAAAACCGCACGCCTTTGAGGGGCAGTGCGGCTTTTCTGGGCCGAAAACCGGCGATTACGGGCGCTTAGGAATGCGCGGTGATGTAATCGATGGCTTCCTGAACGGTGGTGATCTTCTCAGCCTGCTCGTCCGGGATCTCGGTCTCGAATTCCTCTTCCAGAGCCATCACCAGCTCGACGGTGTCAAGGGAGTCGGCGCCGAGGTCTTCGACGAAGGAAGCGCTGTTGGTCACTTCGTCCTCTTTGACGCCCAGTTGCTCGGCGACGATTTTCTTGACGCGTTCTTCGATGGTGCTCATGTCTTGTTTTCACTCCTATGGAAAATTCCGTGCAGCTGGGCTGCAGTGTATAGAAAGGGTTTTCTAAGTTTCAAGCCGGTTGCCCGGACCCTTTCCGAAACCGCCGTCTTTCGCCGGTCGCACTTTTGTAACGGACTTTAGACTGGTTCTATGACAGTTGGCTGAAAGGCCGAGTCACATTCAGCTCATGTACATGCCGCCATTCACCGGAACCGTGGCGCCGGTGACATAGGCAGCGCCGTCGGAGGCGAGGAAACCGACTACCTTGGCGATCTCTTCGGCCTGGCCCAGGCGGCCCAGCGGAATCTGGGTCAGCAGCGCCTCGCGCTGGGCTTCCGGCAGTTCGCGGGTCATGTCGGTATCGATGAAGCCCGGCGCCACCGAATTGACGGTGATGGCACGGGAGCCGACTTCACGGGCCAGGGCGCGGCTGAAGCCCTCCAGGCCCGCCTTGGCGGCAGCGTAGTTGGCCTGACCGGCGTTGCCCATCGCCCCGACCACCGAGCCGATGCTGATGATGCGCCCCCAACGGGCCTTGGTCATGCCGCGCAGCACGGCCTTGGACAGGCGGAACAGGCTGTTGAGGTTGGTGTTGATGACGTCGAACCACTCGTCGTCCTTCATCCGCAGCATCAGGTTGTCGCGGGTGATGCCGGCGTTGTTGACCAGGATGGCCACGGCGCCGAAATCCTTCTGGATCTGCTCCAGGACGGCGTCGACCGAGCCACTGTCGGCCACGTCCAGCATCAGGCCGGTGCCCTGGATGCCCTGCGCCTTGAGCGCCTCGCCGATGCGCGCGGCGCCGGCTTCGCTGGTGGCGGTGCCGATCACCACGGCGCCCTGGCGACCCAGTTCGAACGCGATGGCCTGACCGATGCCACGGCTGGCGCCGGTGACCAGCGCGACCTTGCCTTGCAGACTCATGATGCTCTCCTTGTAATCAGGCCAGCGCCGCACGGGCGGCGGCGAAGGCTTCCGGGGTTTCCAGATTGTGGGTGTTGATGCCCTTGACGCAACGCTTGTTGAGCCCCGCCAGCACCTTGCCGGGGCCGCACTCGACCAGATCGGTGACACCCTGGCCGGCCATGTGGACCACGCTCTCCACCCAGCGGACCGGGCTGTAGAGCTGGGCCAGCAGGTCGCGCCTGAGCACGTCGAGGTCGGCCGGCACGGCGGCTGTGACATTCTGCACCAGCGGAATCCGCGGCGCCTGCCAGGCCAGACCGTTGACCGCCTCGGCGAACTGTTCCGCAGCCGGGCGCATCAGCGCGCAGTGGGACGGCACGCTGACCGGCAGCGGCATGGCGCGCTTGGCGCCACGCGCCTTGCAGGCCTCGATGGCGCGCTCGACGGCGGCGGCGCTACCGGCGATCACCACCTGGCCCGGCGCGTTGAAATTGACTGCGCTGACCACATCGCCCTGGGCGGCCTCGGCGCAGGCGGACAGCACATCGGCATCTTCCAGGCCGAGGATGGCGGCCATGCCGCCCTGACCGACCGGCACCGCCTGCTGCATCAGTTGGCCGCGGCGCTCGACCAGCCGCACGGCGTCGACGAAGCCGATGGCGCCCGCCGCGACCAGCGCCGAATACTCGCCCAGGCTGTGCCCCGCGACGAACGCCGGGCTCGGGCCGCCCTCGGCCTGCCAGAGGCGCCACAAGGCGATGGAAGCGGTGAGGATGGCCGGCTGGGTCTTGTCGGTTTCGTTCAGGCGCTCTTCCGGCCCCTGCTGGGCCAGCGCCCAAAGGTCGTAGCCGAGCGCGTCGGAGGCCTCGCCGAAGGTATCGCGGATCAGCGACTGCTGAGTGCCGAGTTCGGCGAGCATGCCGAGCGACTGCGAGCCTTGGCCCGGGAAGACAAATGCGAGGGAGGCAGACATCGAAACGTTCCCTTATCTGGTCGAAGGAGGCACGGAAACCGTACCGGAAATTGCAGATTGGATGGCGCGGCGGCGCCTGCGGTCACACGACGGTCAGGCTTGGAGAAAACCCGGCGCACGGAGTTCAGAAGACGGGAAAGCACGCCGACGAGACACCACCATCACAGCAGCAGGTCGCCGAGACGGCCGTGCAGGCGCTGGGGCAGGTTCTCGCGAACCTCGACCACGGCCCGACGAATGGCGCTCTGGAAACCCTCGGCACTGGCCGCGCCGTGGCTCTTCACCACGATGCCCTGCAGCCCGAGGAAGCTGGCGCCATTGTGCCGCGCCGGCGCCAGCTCGCCGCGCAGGCGCTTGAGCAGCGGCAGGGCCACGGCACCCGCCAGGCGGGACACGAAGCCCTCGTTGAACAGCGCCTCGATGCGATCGGAGATCATCGACACCAGGCCCTCGCTGGACTTGAGCAGGATGTTGCCGACGAAACCGTCGCACACCACCACGTCGGCCTCGCCGCGGTACAGGCCGTCGCCCTCGATGAAGCCGGTGTAGTTGAGGCCCTCGGCCTGCGCCAGCAGGCTGGCGGCCAGCTTCACCTGCTGGTTGCCCTTGATGTTCTCCGTGCCGACGTTGAGCAGCGCCACCCTTGGCCGGTTGGTGCCCTGGGCCTCCACGGCCACCGAGCCCATCACCGCGAACTGGTACAGCTGTTCGGCGCTGCAGTCGACGTTGGCGCCCAGGTCGAGCAGATGGCAGACGCCACCGGCGGTGGGCACGGCGGTGACCATCGCCGGCCGGTCGATGCCCGGCAGCGGCTTGAGCACATAAAGGGAGAGCGCCATCAGCGCGCCGGTGTTGCCGGCGCTGACGCAGGCCTGAGCACGGCCGCCGCGGACCAGTTCGAGCATCACGCGCATCGAGGCATCGGGCTTGCCGCGCAGGGCATGGGTGGGACGCTCGTCCATGCCGATCACCTCGCTGGCGTGCTCGACATGCAGGCGTGCGCGATCGACACCCGGGTGACGGGCGATCAGTTCTTCGAGAAGGGAGGTTTGGCCGACGAGGACCAGGTGCAGCGAGGGGAATTCAGCCAGACTGGCGATGCAGGCTGGAACAATGAGATGGGGACCGAAGTCCCCACCCATTGCATCGATCGCGATCGTGGCGGACAAGGATTACTCGTCGGAGCCCTTGTCGATCACTTTGCGGCCACGGTAGAACCCGTCCGGGGACACGTGGTGACGCAGGTGAACTTCACCGGTGCTCTTCTCTACGGACAGAGCGTTGGCCTCGAGTGCGTCGTGGGAACGGCGCATGTCGCGGGCAGAGCGGGATTTTTTGTTCTGCTGAACAGCCATAACTCAATAACTCCTAAACGTTTGGGTCACGCTTTAACTGCGCCAATACACTGAACGGGTTGGACCGCGATACCTCGTCCTCGCTCGACTCGGGTGTTTCGACACCGGCCGGCTGCTGGCATTCCTCAGGGTCATGGGCTGGAACGATGGGCAGAGCGAGCAGAAGCTCATCTTCGACCAACGTCATCAGATCCAGCGGATCCTCACCCACTTCCAGCACGTCATAGCCCTTCGGCAGCGACTGGGTATCCGCGCCTTCCTTCACCACCGCGTAATGACATTCGCTGCGGATCGGCAGGGCGACCAGTTCCAGACAACGCTGGCAAACCATCTTGACCTCAACCTCGAGCTCGCTGTGAATAGTCACAGCGCGGCGCTCGTCACGTTCGAAGACCAGCTTCGCGTGCACCGTGCCGGCGTTGTCCGCCAGTGGGTCGCACAACCGCTCGAAACTGGCCAGCGGCATCTCCCCTTCCAGGGTGACACCGCGATCGGCGAGCTTGCGCGGATCAACGTGAGGTGGAATCGGCCCATTCGACATAGGCGCGGTATTCTAGGGATGCACCCTCCCCCTGTCAAAGGAATTTCCGCCCTGTCCGTCGGCCGCCGTGGCCGCTAGAATCGCGCGCCCAACCTGGAGATCGACCATGCCGCCCCTGGTGCTCGCCTCGAGTTCGACCTACCGCCGCGACCTGCTGGCCCGCCTGCGCCAGCCCTTCACCTGGGCGTCGCCCGATATCGACGAGACACCGCGCCCCGGAGAAGGCGCCGAAGCCCTGGTGCGCCGCCTGGCCGAAGCCAAGGCCCGCGCCCTGAGCGGGCAGCACCCCGCGCACCTGATCATCGGTTCCGACCAGGTGGCCGTACTCGGTGGAGAGATTCTGGGCAAGCCCCACGATTTCGAGCGGGCCCACCGCCAGTTGGCGGCCGCCAGCGGCACCAGCGTGACCTTTCTTACCGGCCTCGCGCTGCTCAACAGCGCCAGCGGCGAGTGCCAGGTGGACGCGATTCCCTTCACCGTGCATTTCCGCCATCTGAGCGACGAACAGATCACCCGCTACCTGCAGGCCGAGCAACCCTACGACTGCGCCGGCAGCTTCAAGGCCGAGGGCCTGGGCGTCAGCCTGTTTCGCGCCACGGAGGGCGAGGACGGCACCAGCCTGGTCGGCCTGCCACTGATCCGCCTGGTACAGATGCTGGACAGGGAAGGCATCGCCATTCCCTGACCGCCCTATATAAAGGAAGGAGTCGGCGCGCCCTGTCAGCGCAGCGCCGGCCCCTGGAAGCCCATCCACAGCGCCAGCCGCTCGGCCACGCTGGTGCCGAGCTTCTTGGTGAAGCGGTCGAAGGGGTTTTCCTTGCGGGTGAAGTCGACGATGTCCTTGGCCCCCACCACCTCGCGCGCCACGTAACTGCTGCTGCCCAGGGCATCTACCAGCCCCAGCTGCAGGGCCTGCTCGCCGGACCAGATCAGCCCGGAGAACAGCTCCGGATGCTCGTCGGCCTTGAGGCGCTCGCCGCGCCCCTTCCTCACGCTGTCGATGAACTGTTTGTGGGTGGTTTCCAGCACGCCTTGCCAGAAGCGGGTCTCGTCTTCCTTCTGTGGCTGGAACGGGTCGAGGAAGGCCTTGTGCTCACCCGAGGTGTAGACGCGGCGCTCGACGCCGACCTTGTCCATCACGCCGACGAAGCCGAAGGAAGCCGCGGTCACACCGATGGAGCCCACCAGGCTGGCCTTGTCGGCATAGATATCGTCGGCCGCACTGGCGATGTAGTAGGCACCGGACGCGCCCAGGTCGGTGATCACCGCGTAGACCTTGATGTCCGGATGCTCGCCGCGCAGGCGCTTGATCTCGTCGTAGATGTAGCCGGACTGCACCGGGCTGCCGCCCGGGCTGTTGATGCGCAGCACGATGCCCTTGGTCTTCTTGTCCTCGAAGGCCGCGCGCAGGCTGCCAACGATGTTGTCAGCACTGGCTTCCTCGTCGGCCATGATCATGCCGCGAATCTCGATCAGCGCCGTATGGTTCTCACCCGAGGCAGAGGCCTTGTCCAGCTTCAGCGCAGGCGAGAACAGGGCCAGGGCGCCGAACAGGTAGACGAAGGCCAGCAGCTTGAAGAAGATGCCCCAGCGCCGCGCCCTGCGCTGCTCGACCACGCTGGCCTGGAGGGTCTTCTCCAGCAGCTTCCAGGCCTTCTCGTCACCCGACGCCTTCCATTCATCAGACATACTCGCCCACCTCGACAGTACTAACGGTCGCGCGCCCTTCCAGCCAGGCGCGCAATTCGGAAAATTCGTTGATCGCCAGCCGCGGCCCGTGGGCACGCAGACTGTCCAGCGGCTGTGCGCCGAAGCCCACGGCCACCGAGTCGACACCGGCATTGCTCGCCATCTGCAGGTCGAAGACCGAGTCGCCGACCATCAGCGCCCGCTCCGGTGTCACGGCGCAATGCGCCATGATCTCGTGCAGCATGCGCGGGTGCGGCTTGCTCGCCGTCTCGTCGGCGCAGCGGGTGACGTCGAAATAGTCCAGCCAGCCATGCCCCTCCAGCACCCGATGCAGGCCGCGACGCCCCTTGCCGGTCGCCACGGCGAGCTGGTAGCCCGGCTCGCGAAACGCCGCCAGCGACTCGGCGACACCCGGGAACAGCGCCGACGGCTCGTTCTCCAGACTCATGTAGTGCTCGCCGTAACCCAGGCGGAAGCGTTCGATCAGCGCCGCCTCGCGCAGTTCCGGATAGAGCGTCTGGATGGCCTCGGGCAGGCCGAGGCCGATGATGCCCTTGATCGCCTCGTCGCCCAACGATGGCAGGCCACAGCCGGCGGCGGCGCGATGCATGGACTCGACGATGCGGCCGATCGAATCGACCAGCGTCCCGTCCCAATCGAAGATCAGCAGCCGATAGTCAGGCACCGAGGCGCTCCAAAGTCCGCTCCCACATCTCGTCCACTTCCGCTTCCAGCTCCAGAGGCTGGCCGTCCGGCAGTTCGATCTTCAACCGGTAAGCGTGCAGGAACAGGCGCTTGCCGCCCAGCTCGCGAATCTCGCGGGTGAAATCGTCGTCGCCGTACTTGGAGTCGCCGGCAATGGAATGCCCGGCATGCTTGGCATGGACACGGATCTGGTGGGTACGGCCGGTGATCGGGCTGGCCTCGACCAGGGTGGCGAACTCGCCGAAGCGGCGCAGCACGCGAAACTCGGTGAGCGCCTCCTTGCCCTCGGGATTGACCTCGACCATGCGCTCGCCGGAGCGCAGGTTATTCTTCAACAGTGGCGCCGAGACCCTCTTCTTCGAGGTCGGCCAGTCACCGCGCACCAGCGCCATGTAGCGCTTGTCCACGCCGTCGCCGCGCAGCGCCTCGTGCAGGTGGCGCAGCATGCTGCGTTTCTTGGCGATCATCAGCAGGCCGGAAGTGTCGCGATCCAGGCGGTGGACCAGTTCGATATCCTTGGCGTCCGGGCGCAACTGGCGGAACGCCTCGATCACCCCGTAATTGAGGCCACTGCCACCATGCACGGCGATGCCGGCCGGCTTGTTCAGCACGATCAGCGCCTTGTCCTCGTAAACGATGGCCCCCTCCAGGCGCTCCAGCAGGCTCTGCGCCAGCGGCGCTGGCTCGTCGCGCTCGGCCAGGCGCAACGGCGGCACGCGCACGATATCGCCGGCCTGCAGCTTGTACTCGGGCTTGATCCGCCCTTTGTTCACCCGCACCTCGCCCTTGCGCAGGATGCGGTAGATCAGGGTCTTCGGCACGCCCTTGAGCTGGGTACGGAGGAAATTGTCGATGCGCTGGCCGGCAAGCTCGGGCGCGACCTCGAGCAGCTGGACACCGGAGGTCGGGGAGGCGGGAGTAGTCATGCCGGGAATCATAACAATTTTTTATGGAATTGAAGCACTTAATCATTGCTGCTATAGTCGCGAACGCCGCCAAAAGCGGCCCGGCCAGCGGGTGATCATCGACAATCTGCCATCCCTGCCGAGCGCAACCCTTTCAGGGCGTCAGGCCGTCCGACGGGACTCTCGCCGCACAGAGCGCGAAGAATCCCGGAAACCAAGCCTTGAGCCAAAGAGCCCCAAGCGCGCAACTCGCGACCAGGCTCGACAGACGCGCAGGCCTAGCCTGCGGTAATGCAAACCCGCTTCGGATTCAGCGAGCGGCACCCGATTTCAGCGATACGTGTAGGGTGGAGATGCACAACCGTCGGACAGCGTAGCTACAGGCATTACCCAGACGCTTCACTTTCGTCCGCACCGACCGGTTGATTCCTCCCCTGACTGAGTGCTTCTGTCACCACAGCAAACAGGAGCGTTGTCGCGGCCCCGCCCACGTTGGCCTGGCCGCTGGACACCGGCGTGATTTACGACCACGCCGTACGCGCCCTGACACCGACCGTGAGAGTCGTGTGTGCCAAACGCCGTTTCCGGCAGCCCGGAAACCATTGGTACAACATGAAAAGAATGCTGATCAACGCAACTCAGCCCGAAGAGTTGCGTGTCGCTCTGGTAGACGGCCAGAAGCTCTATGACCTGGACATCGAGTCCGGCGCCCGCGAGCAGAAGAAGGCCAACATCTACAAGGGCCGCATCACCCGCGTCGAGCCCAGCCTCGAAGCCGCCTTCGTCGACTTCGGCGCCGAGCGCCACGGCTTCCTGCCGCTCAAGGAAATCTCCCGCGAATACTTCAGCAAGTCGCCCGAGGGCGGCCGCGTCAACATCAAGGAAGTATTGAAGGAAGGCCAGGAAGTCATCGTCCAGGTCGAGAAGGAAGAGCGTGGCAACAAGGGCGCGGCCCTGACCACCTTCATCAGCCTCGCCGGTCGCTACCTGGTGCTGATGCCGAACAACCCGCGCGCCGGCGGTATCTCCCGCCGCATCGAAGGCGAGGAGCGCAACGAACTGCGCGAAGCGCTGAACGGCCTCGACGCACCGGCCGACATGGGCCTGATCGTGCGCACCGCCGGCCTGGGCCGCTCCAGCGAAGAGCTGCAACTCGACCTGGACTACCTGATCCAGCTGTGGACCGCGATCAAGGAAGCCTCCCAGGGCCGCGCCGCGCCCTTCCTGATCTACCAGGAATCCAACGTCATCATCCGCGCCATCCGCGACTACCTGCGCCAGGACATCGGCGAAGTGCTGGTGGACAGCATCGAAGCCCAGGAAGAAGCCCTGGCCTTCATCCAGCAGGTCATGCCGCAGTACGCCAGCAAGATCAAGCTGTACGAAGACAGCGTGCCGCTGTTCAACCGCTTCCAGATCGAAAGCCAGATCGAGACCGCCTTCCAGCGTGAAGTGAAGCTGCCGTCCGGCGGCTCCATCGTCATCGACCCGACCGAGGCCCTGGTGTCCATCGACATCAACTCGGCGCGCGCCACCAAGGGCGGCGACATCGAGGAAACCGCCCTGCAGACCAACCTGGAAGCGGCCGAGGAAATCGCCCGCCAACTGCGTCTGCGTGACATCGGCGGCCTGATCGTCATCGACTTCATCGACATGACCCCGGCGAAGAACCAGCGCGCCGTGGAAGACCGCGTCCGCGAGTGCCTGGAAGCCGACCGCGCCCGCGTCCAGGTCGGCCGCATCTCGCGCTTCGGCCTGCTGGAAATGTCCCGCCAGCGCCTGCGTCCGTCCCTCGGCGAGACCAGCGGCATCGTCTGCCCGCGCTGCAACGGCCAAGGCATCATCCGCGACGTCGAGTCCCTGTCGCTGGCCATCCTGCGCCTGATCGAGGAAGAAGCCCTGAAGGACCGCACCGCCGAGGTCCGCGCCCAGGTGCCGATCCCGGTCGCCGCCTTCCTGCTCAACGAGAAGCGCAACAGCATCACCAAGATCGAGCTGCGCACCCGTGCGCGCATCGTGATCCTGCCGAACGACCACCTGGAAACCCCGCACTTCGAAGTCCAGCGCCTGCGCGACGACAGCCCGGAAGTGCTGAGCGGCCAGTCCAGCTACGAGATGACCCCAGCGGAAGTCGAGGACGCCCAGCCGGCCAGCGCCACCCGCACCCTGGTTCGCCAGGAAGCCGCGCTGAAGACCACCCCTCCGCGCCCGGCAGCACCCGCTCCGGCGGCGCCGCTGGCTCCGGCGGCACCCGCTCCGCAACCGAACCTGTTTAAGGGCCTGGTCAAGTCGCTGGTCAGCCTGTTCGCCGGCAAGGAAGAAGAGCAGCAGCCGGTCGCCGAGGCCAAGCCGGCCGAGCGCAAGCCGCGCAGCGA
>OGQD01001834.1_pt1 | contig 12819 bp, 10 predicted proteins | sample 1553091 | NCBI WGS metagenome assembly OGQD01 (sample SAMEA2580290, study PRJEB22360) | human gut metagenome | biome: human gut; feature: human-associated habitat; material: faeces | place: Denmark | collected 2008/2010
TTTCAAATGCAACTGCCCGGACTTGCTTCAAGGCAGTTTGCAAAAATGGTGAAAATTATTGGGATAGCCTATGCTTTACAGGGAATAATTCCTTTATCATGCAGATATCCTGCCATTTCGCGTTGTACGGCTTGGGCTGCTTCACGCGCTGCGTTGGCAAAATTCTCCGTTTTGTCTGCATATATGATAGCACGGGAAGAGTTTACCAGTAATCCGCACTGGTCGTTCATGCCGTACTGAGCCACTTCGGCGAGGCTTCCGCCCTGTGCGCCTACGCCCGGAACCAGCAGGAAGTGGTTGGGAGCGTGTTTGCGGATATCCAGGAACATTTTTCCCTGGGTAGCGCCTACCACATACATCATCTGTTCGTCCGTAGCCCAATCCTGCGACTTTTTCAATACCTTTTCGAACAGCCGTTCGCCGTTGGCATCTTCCGTCAACTGGAAATCGTGCGAGCCTTTGTTGGAGGTCAGTGCCAGCAGGATCACCCAGGCTTCCTGATAGATCAGGAACGGTTTCACGCTGTCTTCACCCATATACGGAGCGACCGTTACGGCATCCACCTTGATATGGTCAAAGAAAGAACGTGCATACATTTCGGAAGTGTTTCCGATGTCACCGCGCTTTGCATCTGCAATGATAAACTGGTCGGGATAGTTTTCACGCAAGTAAGCGACAGTCTTTTCGAACGACAGCATCCCTTTTACGCCTAAACTTTCATAGAAGGCCAGGTTCGGTTTATAAGCCACGCAGTAATCGGCTGTCGCGTCGATAATCGCTTTGTTGAATGCGAAGATCGGATCTTCTTCTGACAATAGATGCTGCGGGATCTTCTTTATATCTGTATCGAGCCCCACGCAAAGGAAGGACTGCTTCTTCTTGATGTTTTCGAATAATTGCTGCTTGTTCATGTTGTTACGTGTAAAAAATTAGTCTAAAAATGATGTTATAGTTCAGACTCTTTCAGTCGTTCAGCGTTCTCGGCCACGATCAGTTGATCGAGGCATCCTTGTATATCCCCATCCATAAAGGCTGAAAGATTATAAATCGTGTAGTTGATGCGATGGTCGGTGATGCGTCCCTGCGGATAATTGTAGGTACGGATCTTCGCCGAGCGGTCGCCGGTGGAAACCATCGTCTTACGTTTGTTAGCAATGTCATCCAGATATTTCTGGTGTTCCTTGTCATATATAAACGAACGCAGGCGCGTGAGGGCGCGTTCCTTGTTCTTCGGCTGGTCGCGCGTTTCGGTACATTCGATCAGGATTTCTTCGCTTACGCCTGTATTCGGGTTCTTCCAGACATAGCGCAGGCGGACGCCTGACTCGACCTTGTTTACGTTCTGCCCTCCGGCTCCACCCGAACGGAACGTGTCCCATTTGATTTCGCCTTCGTTGATTTCCACGTCAAATTCGTCTGCTTCGGGGAGGACGGCAACGGTTGCTGCCGATGTATGCACGCGTCCTTGTGTTTCGGTAGCCGGCACGCGTTGTACGCGATGTACCCCCGATTCGTATTTAAGGGTCCCGTACACCTTTTCTCCGCTCACGGTAAAGATGATTTCCTTGAAACCGCCGGCCGCTCCCTCGCTACAACTGGACAAGGCCACTTTCCAACCCTTCATCTCGCAATACTTCACGTACATGCGATACAGGTCTCCGGCAAAGAGTGCGGCTTCGTCGCCACCCGTTCCGCCACGTATTTCGACAATGGCATTCTTGTCGTCCTGCGGGTCGGCGGGCACGAGGAGGAGCTTGATTTCCTCTTCCAATTCCGGAATGCGCGCTTCGCAGGCAGCCGCTTCTTCGCGGGCTATTTCTCTCATCTCCGGATCGGTTTCGGCCAGGCGGGCCTCTTCCAAGCCGTTGAGACATTGCATATATTCCTTGCAGGCTTTTATGATTTCGTTCAGCTCTTTATATTCTTTCGTGAGCTTGACGTATCTTTTCTGGTCAGCGATGACGTTCGGGTCCGTGATGAGCGTCGATACCTCTTCGAAGCGCGATACCAATCCGTCCAGTTTCTCTAATAGCGTGTTATTCTCAGCCATATATGAACTCACCGAACTCGCTTTTAATAATCAGTTCCTTCTTGTCGCTTTCTTCTACACGGCCGACAACTTGTGCGTCGATATTGAATGATTTGCTGATGGCAATCACTTCTTCCGCATGCTCAGGAGAAAGGTAGACTTCCAGGCGATGTCCCATATTGAACACTTTGTACATCTCGTCCCAGGCCGTACCGCTCTGTTCCTTGATCGTCTTGAACAGTGGGGGAACGGGGAACATATTGTCCTTGACCACACGGCAATTGTTTCCGATGAAGTGCATTACCTTGGTCTGTGCGCCGCCTGAGCAGTGTACCATACCATGGATATTTGGGCGCAAGGCATCCAATAGTTTTTTGACTACCGGCGCATAGGTCCGCGTGGGAGAAAGCACCAGCTTGCCTGCGTTCAGCGGCGATCCCTCTACAGGGTCGGTCAGCTTCAAGCCACCGCTGTAAACCAGTTCGTCGGGGACAGCCTTGTCGAAGCTTTCCGGGTATTTTTCTGCCAGGTATTTGGCAAAAACGTCGTGGCGCGCACTGGTCAGCCCGTTGCTTCCCATGCCTCCGTTATATTCTTTCTCGTAAGTGGCCTGTCCGAAAGAAGCCAGCCCGACGATCACGTCGCCCGGACGGATGTTCGCATTGTCGATCACGTCGGCACGTTTCATGCGGCAGGTAACCGTGCTGTCGACGATGATGGTACGGACCAGGTCGCCTACATCGGCCGTTTCGCCGCCTGTAGCATAGCATCCGACTCCCATTTCGCGAAGTTCTGCCAGCAGTTCGTCAGTCCCGTTGATGATGGCGGAGATCACTTCACCCGGAATCAGCAGCTTGTTGCGTCCGATGGTGGAGGAAACCAATATGTTGTCTACGGCGCCCACGCACAGCAGGTCGTCGATATTCATTATCAAAGCATCTTGCGCTATACCTTTCCATACGGACAAGTCTCCGGTTTCTTTCCAGTACATATAAGCCAAAGATGACTTGGTTCCGGCTCCGTCGGCATGCATGATGTTGCAATATTCAGGATCGCCTCCCAGAATGTCGGGAATGATCTTACAGAATGCTTGGGGAAAGATTCCCTTGTCGATGTTCTTTATTGCGTTGTGAACATCTTCTTTCGAAGCGGATACACCGCGTAGATTATAACGTTGGTCACTCATTGTTTTTGTGAATTTGTCTGCAAAGATACTATTTTTTGTCTTACTTATCTAAGTTTTAGCACATCTCCTTCTTCCGGAATGTAATCTTTGTGCTTTTTATTCATCTTATATAAGCTCTTGATCTGTATTCCGTATTTCTGTGCGATGCTGTGCATGGATTCGCCTACCTGTACGACATGGTCATAATTCGGCTTGTCTGCTTTCTTCTTTTTCTTTTCCAGATATACGATATCGCCTGCCTGCAACGGGAAGTCCTCAGGCACCTCGTTGAATTTCATCAACTGCTTGGCCTTGAATTCCATGCTTCGGGCGATCTGGTCGAAACTGTCGTTATCCTTAGCGTATACATAGATCAAACCGTGGGTACGATAGACTTGATAATTGAACACCGGAAGATTTTGCTTCTTGGTAGAGGTCTTCTTTGTTCCCTTACCGGAGTCAAAGCGGTATAACTCATAATCTTCGATAACCTTGATTAATTTATTCGCGTAAGCACGATCGGTGGCGTAACCGCATTTTTGTAGTCCTTTGGCCCAGCCTTTGTAATCCTTGATGTTTAATTTGAACAGGCGTTCGTAGCGGGAGCGTTCGGCGAGGAAGCGAGAATGGTCATCATAAGAATCCTCTACTCGTTTGTATTTCCGGAAGCACTCTCCCCGCAGGTCGTCATCGTGATAGACCCTGCCGCCCCGCCAGTCCGAATGGCATTTGATGCCGAAGTGATTGTTAGAGCGTCTGGCCAAGTCGCTTTGCCCAGCTCCGGATTCCAGTAATCCCTGCGCTAAGGTGATACTTGCCGGAATGCGATATTTCTTTTGGTGCTGAACCGCCAAATCGCTGTACTTACTGATGTATTTTTGATAGGAAGTCAGCTTGCGCTGGCTTTCCGCCCCCGCGCTTAAACAGAGGAGGGATATAAGCAGTATGCTTAGGATATGAAAAGATAACCGCATATCTTATATATATAAATGTATTGATTCGATTGGGAGGCAAATATAAGGAAAAGAACGTACATGGTCAAAACCTTGCATGAAAGTAATCCGTACTTGTTTATATTCCTCTTTTGTAACCATCTTATTCTTCGTAAGATTAGCCTGTATTCTTCATTCGCCGTCATTGAATGATCGTTCGGTGGCGGCGAATATGGAATATATAGGATCGCAGGAGACTTTATATGCGCAGGGATGAATGTTTTTATTAGGATTGATCCAACTTTTACCTTATCTTTACGACTAAAAATCAATGTTATGAAATACTGGCTGAATCTATTTCTTGTCTTAGCCCTATTGTCTGTTTTTACTGTAGCGAAAGCGCAAATCCCAGTACGTCCTTATGGGCAATGGGAAGCTACTCAGTTTGTCGCGGTAAGCGTACATCAGCCTGAGGACTATGTGACGCTGGATAATAACTGGGAAATATTATACAATTTGCGGACTCCGCATACCTTGGGCGAATTACGAGGGATGGGTGTCAAGTGCTCTGATAGCCAATTGCTGTTATTGAAAGTTGGTGGACTCATCAGTAAAGCTAAAGGTAAATGGCAGACAACAATACCGATTCTCGATCAAGAACAAACCCGTTCTTTAAGGAGTTTCAGCGAAGAGGTCGCCGGATCTATGTACGCAAAGACAAAATCCGATTTTATCTCGCTAACCCAAACGATCCATGATGAGATGGGATTCAAAGACAATGCGCTTTCGCTTATCTTTTCATATCTATTGGATGGAAGGATGTGGACAAAACTTGTCTTGTTTGATGATATAGACAGTCATTTCGGGTGGAGTGGTTGTTATTGGGTATTGTATGAGCCAAGAACTGACCTTGCCTGTGGTACGAATAGCTATGGAGAACAGGATCTGATTCTGACTTACGTCAATAGTGATATCGTCCCCAATGACTCAATAATGGAGCGGTATGCGGAGGAAATAGCTGAATTCGGAAAAATAACGGATACCCAACTTGTCTCAAGGTTAAAACCCTATGGGTTGGTAGATGACAAGGGAGATGTATTAATTCCTATCATCAAGAGACAACAAGACCGTTTTCATCAAATAACAGATAAACTGGTGGATGCTATTAGTGCGGAACTAAAGAGCAATTGTAACTCTTTGGCTACCCGATACGGAATTAAAGATGAAAAAGTGGCGATGGTGATCTTATACCATGAGGTGATGTGGAACTTGGTAGACAAATTGATTCAAGACCAGATAATAGCTATTCCTTCCATTTTTAAGAATGAAGAAGCGAATAAAAGCCGATTAAATGAGGTGCTTTTCTTCATAGAAGGAGGGTTGATGCAATAAAGGCAATAAATCGTAATCAGGTGTTTGCTAGAGTGGTACCGAAAGAGGGTTTTCGGTACCTTTATATTCTTAAAGGTGGGTGATACGTGCCAAATAGTCATAATGTTCTCCTTCCTCTATCTTCTCGGCTTTGAAGCCGGCTTGCCTTGCGTATAGATTGAGCGTGTTGAAATCGATGTATAACCAATCAAATGAATCCCCCTTGATACTCTTATATTGCATACGGAAGTCGATCTCTCCGAAATAATCATCTTCGGGGGCGATATCCAGATTCCCATCCTCATCCTCAAATAAATAACTTAAGTCGCTAGAGTCGAGTAAAAGTTGTCCGTCTCGGGCTAGAACCTCTTTTAGGCGGTGAAAGAAAGCCGGGAGATTTTCCTGTTTTCCGATAATCCCGGAACCGTTCATCAAGAGAAGAATGGTATCGAATGGTCCGGTTAAGCTTTTGTCAAAAAAATTCTGCAAGCGAGCGTCTTTCACACCACGTTTGTTCATCGCTTCTACGGAAAGAGGGGATATGTCGATAGCGGTAACCTCTTTACCCATTTCCTGCAAGGCCAAGGTGTGGCATCCACTTCCGGCACCTACATCCAGTATCTTGCCTGTACAGAGTTGAAGGGCTTTCTGTTCCAAGGAGGGCATTTCTTGGAAAGTCCGGAATAATTGATTCACGGGAATCTCATCCTCATCGAACATGGAGGAGAATACACGGAGCTTGCTCGCTTTCCCATGCGCGAGATAATCGATGATAGCGGCGCCCATCGGGTCTTTATCTGGTGTAAGAAGCATTGAATGCATATGTCTTTGTTCTATATAAATGTATAAGGATTAATAATTCTCTCGTAACCAAATCTCAAAAAACTTGTCGTATATGCTGTAACTGCCGTTGAAGAGAGTGATAAAGTCTTTCTCTAATAGCCCTTTTGCGGCGGCTTGGACAGAACTGGGAGAGGTTAATGAATAGCGTTTTACAAACTCTCCGGAGGTAATAGATTTAGCGTTGCCCTCTTTAGCGATGGCGACAAGCAGCTCTTTTTGCCTTTCGGGAAGACGGAACAGTGTCTCTTGGTAGTTGAATCGGTATGAATCGACCACCGACGCGATAGCGGGCTCTACCATCGATTCGTCACACGTAGCTCCAACGGGTGTAAATGCGAAAAGCACATTGAGCGTCTTTTGCACATACCACGTCACACCATCGAATTTCTCATACACGATCCGAATCGTCTCGGGTGTAATTGTTCGGTCGGCTTTCTTGAAATGGTTGCGCACGAAATCAATGTATTTTTCTATAGCGATACTCTCTAGGTGCATCATGGAGACACTCTGATAGAACGGGCGGGATGCGCTCAGGAACATATTCCCCATTGTATGACGTTGGCTTCCCGCGAAAATAAATTGGGCATTGTTGCAGTGCTGGATGTGTGTTCGAAGCAGAGCTTCTACATTCTTTTCGGAATAGTTCGTTATCTGCTGAAATTCGTCTATGGCAACAATACAAGGTTTGTCTGCTTTTGCGAGGTACTTGAAAATCTCTTCAAGCGTCGCCATCGAATTTTGAATATCTCCCAACTGAATGTTGAACGAAGGGGTACCTGTGAAGTCATAACTTATGCCTGCTTGAAGCGATAAGACGCTATTGATAAAGATCTCAACAGCCTTTTTGCCGAATGGCTTGAGACTTTCGAGAATCACCTTGCTCAGCGAGAAGATAAAATCACGTAGCGACTTGGTCGCATAAATATCAACGAAGAATGTATAATACTCCTTTGAGAGTTCTTTTGAGTGGAAACAGTGTTGGATCAGTCCTGTCTTACCCATTCTACGTGCCGAGATAATAGCGAGGTTATTTCCATTCACGATCTCACGAATTAGCTGCTTACTCTCGATCTCCCTGTCACAGAAGTAATCAGCAGATATATATCCGCTAGTTATAAAAGGATTATTTACTCTTGTCATACCTCATTTTATTTATCAATACACAAATATAATAATTATCTTCCAATAATCATGTCGAGGTAAATCAAGAAAACATATTCGCTGTATCTAATTAAATGTGCGGAGCGTGAATGCTTCTGGTATATTCTTTTTATATTTATAGCCTAATAAGAATTATAGTTAGGTTTCTTTCAAAACATTAAAACAATCAAGAAAATGAAAGAATTGAAATTAGAGACCCGGGTAGAGGTCTATGCGGTAGGAGAATTGGACAATATATATAGGCAATTGTACGAGGCCGCTTTTCAAGCCTCGAAAAAAGCTTATGCTCCTTATTCCAAGTTTCATGTGGGAGCGGCGGTTCTATTGGAGAATGGGGAGATACTTTCCGGAAATAATCAGGAAAACGCAGCCTATCCGTCTGGGCTTTGCGCGGAGCGGACCACCTTATTCTATGCGGGAGCACGTTATCCGGATGCGGCAGTTCAGATTTTGGCGATCGCGGCTATGAAGGATGGGGAACGTGTGGATCTTATCACGCCTTGTGGTGCCTGCCGGCAGGTGATGTTGGAAACCGAGCAACGTTATAACAAACCAATGAAAGTCCTTCTTTGTGGAAAAGAGGAAGCGTATCTCGTTCCGAGCGCGACGGCCTTGTTGCCGTTTTGTTTCAGTAAGTCTGATTTGATCTGATAGAATAAAAAGAGGCAAGAACGATTCTCGCCCTTGCCTCTATATGTAATAATTATGTTCGATTAGATCCCTAAAGAAGCCTTGATCTGATTGATCTTTTCTTCTGCCGCTTTCTCTGCCTCCGGCAATTCATCGATATTCTTTACCTTGGAGTGAACCTCGCAATAGAATTTGATCTTCGGTTCTGTTCCGGAAGGACGGATAGATACTTTTGTATTATCTTCCGTGAAGTATTGAAGCACATTAGAGGTAGTAGGTATATCTAATGTAACGGTTTCGTTCTCTGCATAGTCCTTACCTTTCAATGTAGAGTAATCGTAGAAATAAGTTACCTTAGAGCCTGCGATCTCTGTCAACGGGTTCTCACGGAACTTTTTCATCATAGCCTCGATCTCCTCCGCTCCACTCTTGCCTTTCTTCACGACAGAGATACCTTTCTCCTTAGAGAAGCCGTATTCCACGTAAATCTTCTGAAGCAATTGATACAAACTCAAACCTTGATCTTTTGCCCAAGCTGCGATCTCGGCTAAGATAACGCAAGCGGAAACAGCGTCTTTATCGCGAACGAAGTCCTCGCAAAGGAATCCGTAGCTTTCCTCGCCACCACCGATATAGTTTTTCTTGCCTTCGTTCTCACGCATAACGTTAGCGATCCATTTGAAGCCTGTATAAACATCGTACATTTCTACGCCATTACGCTCGGCGATCGTCTTGATCGTCTCTGTCGTAACGATTGTCTTTACGATATATTCTTTACCATTGATCTTACCTAACTCTTTCCAGCGAGTGATTAAATAGTAAACGAACATCAAAGCGGTTTGGTTACCATTCAAAAGTACCCATTCGCCTTCGTTATTCTTAACGGCGGCACCTACACGGTCTGCGTCCGGATCGGAAGCCATTACCAATTCAGCGTCAGTCTCTTTTGCTTTCTCTACAGCCATAGCTAAAGCAGCCGGCTCTTCCGGGTTCGGAGAGATAACCGTCGGGAAATCACCGCTAACAACATCTTGTTCCGGTACATGGATAATGTTCGTGAATCCGTAAGCTTTCAAAGCGGCAGGAACCAATTTAACACCTGTTCCGTGAATTGGAGTATACACGATCTTCATATCCTTATGGCGGGAAATAGCCTCCGGAGACAAAGAAATCGTTGTTAATTCCTTGATATATTCATCATCGATCGCTTGTCCGATGATCTCGATCAATTCTTTATTTCCTTTGAATTTAATCTCGCTAGCGTTACGGATCTTGTTAACCTCGGCGATCGTATTCTTATCGTGCGGGGCGATCATTTGTGCGCCATCATCCCAATAAGCCTTGTATCCGTTGTATTCTTTCGGATTGTGAGAAGCCGTCAAGATGATACCGCTCTGGCATCCCAGTTTACGGATAGCGAATGACATTTCCGGAGTCGGACGCAGGTCTTCGAATAAATAAACCTTGATGCCGTTAGCGGAGAAGATATCGGCTGATATTTCCGCGAACTTACGGCTGTTGTTACGGCAATCGTGGCCGATGACAACCTTTATCTGTTCTAAATCCGCAAATTCCTTTTTCAGATAGTTGGATAAACCTTGGGTAGCCGCGCCAACTGTATATATATTCATACGATTTGAACCTACCCCCATGATTCCGCGCAATCCACCTGTTCCGAATTCTAGGTCTTTATAAAAACACTCGATTAACTCAGTAGGATCTTCGTTGTCAAGTAACGCTTGAACTTGAGCACGAGTTTCCGCATCATAACTTTTCGTAAGCCATCCTTGTGCCTTACTTCTTACCATTTCTAATAAGTCGTTGTTTTCCATGTTTATAATATTATTGTGTTTATTGTTGAGCAATCTACTCAATACGATAAATATACAAGAAACAAATATACGAATTTCTTAAAGTAAAGCAATCAAAGGACTTATATTTTGCCTAAAAAATACGATAAATCGTCCTACCAAGTAAACGGATGTGTATAAATCGACTCATTTCCGCAAGCATCCGTTACGATTAATTTAAGTTCATGCTTGCCTCTTTGCAACCTCTCTTTATCGAAGCGATAGGTAATAACCGATTTATTATTCATCTCGAATAAGACAAACTGCCCGTCTATTTCTCCCCGGTAGGTTTGTACCCCGCTTAAGTTATCGGACAAACGGAATATGAAGTTCTGTTTGCTGACCCACGTCTGTTGGTTGATCGGCGTGATAACCGGAGCCTTTGTATCTTGTTGTATCTTATAACTGCCCAATTCCTTGATATTTGCGTCGATCCAGCCATTACGGTATGTACCGCCCATCCAAGAGGCACGTCCGTTTTGTAAGCGAACCACACCATATTGTTGTTTATTCTCAAGCGTATCGCTTTGCAAGAATAGTGATAACTGGGCCGTTCCATGCAAAGGGATTGGCTTATCGTGCAATATGTGGGTGGCTGATAATGAGGTACTATCTTCTTTCACCGAATAGCGGAAGTAGAGGTCATTATATAGATTACCTTTAGGCATGACGAGACGGATGCCTTTAGCGCCGAACCTATTCTCGCTACCCCAATGGAATAATTCTGTATGAGTCGTATCGATCTGGGGGATCTCTTGTTTCTTTCCCTCGATCCAGATGGATAAACGGGTGGCATTGCCGAAAGCGTCAGCAAGTGTATACGTCAAATGATAGGTACGAGGTTCATCTATACGCAAGATTCCCCGGTTTACGCTTTCAAGGAAGCGTAGACGGTTTCCCGGCTCGATGAAACTACGCATATAGAAAGAGCGATGATCTTTCCATTCTTCGTAATCTGTGAATGTGTTCAGATAACGGGTCTCGTCAAATGCGAACTTATCAAGATTACTATGGAAAATCACTTGGCTGTCTGCCGTGAGCGTGATTTCTCGTACGCCATAAATGTTAGTCGTATTATCCATATAATCATAGGCTTTTACAGCGAGCCCTATTTCTCCCCATGCCTCGATTTTTCCAGTGATTGTCTGTTTCCCGTTTTTCGCCGTGACGGGTTTTATCTCAAGCTTCTTGCTTTTGCCGTTTACTACGCCTTTTCCTTCGATGGGGACGATCTGTATTCCTTGGATTTTAGGAGGACGGGTATCGGTTATCCGATCCGAGAAATAATCCAAGGGGTCCATGACTTCCTCGGTCTCGGTGTCTCGTATCTCAAAATGGAGATGAGGTCCACCAGAGCTTCCGGTATTGCCGCTTAACGCTACGACTTCATTTTTCTCGACAGGAAGCAAATCCGGCGTAAGGAAGAGATTTACATTGAAACTTTCTTGTGCGTATTGTTGCTCTTTTACATAATTCGCTATTTTCTTCGAGAATTTTTGTAGATGGCCGTATACGGTGGTCGTTCCATCCGGGTGTGTGATGTAAAGCCCGTTACCGTAGCCCCATGGACTTACGGATATACGTGATACGTATCCTTCTTGTACCGTATGTACGGGTTTACCTTCTACCCCTTGTGTCTTGAAGTCTATTCCGGAATGGAAATGATTACTTCTTAACTCACCGAAGTTTCCGCTCAGTAAGATCGGGAAATCGAAAGGATTCCTAAGTTGCTGGGCGTTTGTGTTGATTATGTGGGAGCCGATGATTGCGAATAGACCGGCTAGATATATGGATCTAATATTCATAGGTATTACGTATTTTGACAGACAAAGATAATCGTTTTCGATGAATTATCTATCTCTTATCCTTTGGTATCGGACTTGTACCTGATTTCATGGGGCGAGCCTTTCTTTTTTCCAATGGCCGTCCGGTTGAAGGGTATATACTATGCGATCATGAAGTCGGTTGGGCCTACCTTGCCAGAACTCGATACGTTCGGGAATGACGGCATACCCGCCCCAGTGAGCCGGACGCTCCACTTCTTTTCCAATCCAACGAGCTGCCTCTCTAATGAAAGCTCGTATAAGTTGCACACGGTTGCCGATGGGTTGACTTTGTGGGGATATACGAGCTCCGATCCGGCTTTTATACGGGCGTTTTTTGAAATATTGATCCGATTCATCCGGGGGGACTTTTTCAGCCGTACCTTCGATATGTACCTGCCTTTCTAATTGATGCGATACAAACGAAAGAGAGATTGCCGGGTTTTGTGCCAGTTGCCTGCCTTTTCGGCTTTCGTAGTTGGAGTAGAAAATAAACTTATCATCATGCAGGTCCTTTAATAAGACGGTACGGGTGGAAGGTTTGCCTTCTGGAGATACGGTCCCTACTAGCATGGCCGTGGGTTCATCTACTTTGCTGTCTATAGCCTCTTGTAACCATTGACTGAAAAGCAAGAATGGGTTATCCGGAAGTTCGCTTTCCCTTAATCCTCCTTTTGTGTATTCTTGCCGGATTGAGGCGAGATTTATTTCCATATGTGTTCTGTTTGCTTGTTGACTACATAGCTTTTCTTCTTTAATAGGATAACAAGAGATCGAAAAAAAGGTTTCAAGGTTTTCTTTTCAGCGTTTGATCTGAGAACGTATTAGAAAATCGACTGTTAATGGTAAATGGTCACTAAAACCGCCCTCATATTTAAAGCCGTAATAGGTTCGAAAAGGACGTACCCCCCGCCATGTTTTATCTTTAGTCAATAAAAAATCAGGAGCGAATATGTGGATGCTTTCCGGAATGATATGCATGGAAGACTCTTGCGTGATGAGATCCCGGTTTACG
>OGQD01001835.1_pt1 | contig 12814 bp, 4 predicted proteins | sample 1553091 | NCBI WGS metagenome assembly OGQD01 (sample SAMEA2580290, study PRJEB22360) | human gut metagenome | biome: human gut; feature: human-associated habitat; material: faeces | place: Denmark | collected 2008/2010
GACGCCAGCCCCCCCGAGGGGGGGGCCCCGCCTCGGCGTCGTCGATACGGCCCATCAGGTGGTCGCTGACCACTTGGTAGATCGCGTTCTTGACCGGAGCCGGGTTGGCGTTGCCCATGGCGATGGAGCCCATCAGCGTGCGGCGCATGTTGGCGCCGCGCAGGTCGTTGATCGCCTGCTGGCCGCAGCGGTTGAAGCTCTCCCGCGGCACGTCGACCCGGGCGGGCGCCGCGCCGGTCGCGATGTTCAGCTCGCGCTGCAGCTCGATCTCCATCAGAGTGCGGACGAACGCCTGGCGCGTCTCCGGGTGCATGGGCTTGTCCTTGAACAGCATGTACTGGTCGCTGTTGAACAGGAACACGCCCTGGGTATCGGGAAAGCGGAAGCACTCGTAGTCGCGGCCGGGCAGCATCCCGTGATGGCTGAACTCGCCATCGACCCAGCTGCCCTGCACCTGCAGCAGCGCCTGCCCGGCGCGCACCAGGTCGGTGGCCTGGTCCCAGCTGCGGGTGCGGAAGCCGGGGTCGAGGTAGCCGCGCAGCTGGCTCATGCGCTCGAAGATGCGCGTCAGCAGTTGCTCGTCCAGCGCATCGGGGTCCAGTTCGAGGAACGCCCGGCGGTAGAACTCGGCCCCACCGGCACCGACGGCGACCGACTCGAACAGCAGGGTGTGTTCCCACGGCTCGTGCCCGATCGCCAGGGCGATCAGGCCGTTGGCCCGGGCCTTGTCCAGCAGGGCCAGGAGGTCGGGCCAGGTGTCCGGCGGCGCCATGCCCAGGCGCGCGAACTGCGGGCCGTTGACCCACAGCCAGTTGGTCGAGTGGGCGTTGATCGGTGCGGCCACCCAGTGCCCCTCGTAGCGGGACAGGTGCTGGATGCCGTAGGGCACCACCTCGTCCCACTCCTGCTCGCGGGCGATGTCGTCGAGGATTTCCAGCTTGCCCTGGCTGGCCCACTGGTGGATGTCATAGCCGATCACCTGGGACGCCATGGGCGGATCGCCGGCAGCGACCCGCTTGCGCAGCACATCGCTGTAGCGACTGGTACCGCTGCCCGCGGTGACCGCCTCCCGCCAGACCAGCCCCTGCTTCTCCATGTGGCGGCGGATCACATCGATGCTGGCCCGCTCGCCCTCGGACACCCACCAGTGGGAAACCTCGACATCCTCGCGGGCCGCCCACGACAGCGGCGCGCCGCAGAGCAGGCAGATCGAGAGCAATGTGCGCATGAGCGACATGGAAGACGCTACCACCGCGCCGCTGACCGTGAAGGAGGCAGGACCGCGCGAAGAGCGGTACTACAGGGAAGAGGGTCGAAGAAGGAAAGCATGGCCACGGGCTACCATCCGGAACGAGCGGCTCAGGCTAGAGCCCCGGGCCCGCACATGCAATCCCGGTGACGAGGCCTAGGCCGCCAGCGATTCGCCGAGGGCCGCCACCACGGCCTCCGCCCTCGCCCGCAGCCGCTCGAATTCCGCTTCTTTCTCCGCCGTGTCGACGGGGCCGTGCTCCCGGAGGAACACCTGTAGGTCCCTGAACGCGGCGGTGCGCATATCCAGCATGCGCTGGGCATCTGCGGGTGGGATGGGCATTTCTCGTCCCCTGCTGGGCCTGCGGCTGCCGCTTGCACGATGGCAGCCAGATGGAACGAGCCTAATCCAGCGCGGGACGGCGGCACAGTGACGCCGGGTCGCAGGACCGGCGCTCCAAACAGGAGCCGAGCGAAAGCATTTCCCGACCGCTCGACCAGATTCAGTATTCATGGCGATTGACAAGGCCTGATCCAGCCCGCCACATTCAACCGATTCATTGCTGGCCGTATGCAATTACCGGGAGCTGCACCATGTTCTGGAACAAGAATAAGAACACCTCTGGCAGCCCCCTTGCCGGGCCATCTCGCTCCCCCCTGGCGCTCTCCCTCGAAGCGCGGATGATGTTCGACGGCGCGGTCGCCGCCACGGCAGTGGAAGCCGCCGCCACACCGTCCGCCAGCCCTGCGGCGGATGCCCCCGACAGCCACGACACCCTCGCGGCGGCCCCCTCTGGCAGCACCGATCACCGCCAGGAAGTGCTCTTCATCGACGGCAAGGTCGAGAACTACCAGCAACTGCTGGCGGGTGTGCAACAGGGCACCGAGGTGGTGGTGCTCGATCCCAATGAAGACGGGCTGAAACAGATCGGCGACCATCTGGCTGGGCGCAGCGGCATCGACGCCATCCATATCGTCAGCCACGGCCTGCCGGGACAGATCACCCTGGGCAGCATCACGCTGGACCGCGCCAGCCTGGATGGGCGGGCCGCGGAACTCGCACGGATCGGAGCCAGCCTCGGCCCGGATGGCGACATGCTCTTCTACGGTTGCGATGTCGGCAGCGGAACCGCTGGGCAGGCCTTCGTCGACCAGATCGCCTTGCTCACCGGAGCCGATGTCGCCGCTTCCGACGACTCCACCGGCGCCGCCGCCCGTGGCGGCGACTGGCTGCTGGAAGTCACCCGCGGTTCGATCGAGGCGGCGGTCCCCTTCTCGGCGCCTGTCCGGGAGGCGTTCACCGGGCGGCTGTTCTCGGGCACCCTCGATTTCAATGGCGCCGACAATTTCGCCCTTGGCCCTTCGGTCACCGATGGCGAGGCCGGCTCCGTCGACATTCCCGGCATTGCCATCGAGATCTATTCGGCGGCCGCCGGCAGCAATGTGAACAGCAATGCCACCTGGGGCTACTACTCGGATCTCTTTGGCGATGGCCCCACGGGACCCGATGAAGGCATCGGCGGCGACAACGATGGTTTCGGAACCCCTGTCTTCGTCATCCGCAGCCAGGACGGCGCGGACTTTTCCTTCACCGGCATCAGGGTCGTCGATTACCTGGGCGTCCAGTCGCAAGTCACTTTCAGCGCCTACCGGGACGGCCAGCTCCTGGGCAGCGTGACCCTGGGCATCGACTCAGTTACCTATTCGAGCACCTTCAGCCAGTCGACGGGGCTGACGGCCTCGATCTTCCAGAACGTGGACGAAATCCGCATCACCAACCCGGACGCCGGCCAGCCGGATATCAACGGCAACTTCCTGCTGCTCGACGAAATCGGCGTCGCCGATGCCATCGCGCCACCGACCCTCGTATCCGCCACCTTTGCCGACAACGCACTGAAGATTGGTGAAACCTCCACCGTCACCTTCGTGTTCTCCAGGGCGGTCACCGGTTTCACCACGGCCGACCTCACCGTGCCCAACGGTGCCATCAGCGGCCTTGGCTCCAGCGATGGCGGCACCACCTGGACCGGCACCTTCACTCCCAACGCCAGCGTCACCGACGCGACCAACGTCATTACCGTCGACCTGGCAGGCGTCACCAGCGTCAGCGGTGGGTTGGCAGGCAGCGGCACGGCGAATTCGAGCAACTATGCGATCGACACGCAGGCGCCCGCCATCAGCGCGGTTTCCGCAACGACCGCCAATGGCCACTACGTCACCGGACAGACCGTCGACATCACGGTTACCTTCGATGACAACGTCACCGTCAGCGGCACACCGCAACTGACGCTGGAAACCGGCAGTAACGACCGGGTGGTGAACTACCTCAGCGGCTCGGGCACCAACACACTGACCTTCCGCTACACGATCCAGGCCGGCGATACCAGCCTGGATCTGGATTACGTGAGCACCGGCGCCCTCGCGCTCAATGGCGGCAGCATCCGCGACAGCGCCGGCAACGATGCGATCCTGACACTGGCATCGCCCGGCACAGCCGGCTCCCTCGGCGCCAACAAGGCCATCGTGATCGATTCCGCACCCGGCATCAGCAACCTGAATGGCGACAGCGTCGCCTGGGCCGGCGTGGGTAATACGGTGATGCTGGACGTTGGCGGCAACGCGGCGATGTTCGATGCGGAATTCAGCGCGCTCAACAGCGGCAACGGCAACTGGAGCGGCGCCAGCCTGACCGTACAGCGCGCCGGCACAGCGGTTTCCGCGGACATCCTTGGCCTCAATACGGCAGGTGCCTTGTTCACCGTGAACGATGGCAACCTGCAATCCGGTGGCCAGACCTTTGCGACATTCACAAATACCGGCGGTGTTCTGACCATCACCTTCACCAGCAGCGGCACGGCGGCCACCACCGCCCTGGTGCAGGACGTAGCGCGCCACATCAGCTACCGCAGCGACACACCGAGCGGTGACGCGACCATGCGCTACACCCTCAGCGACGGTTACTCGAGCATCACCGCTAACGTAACCGTGACCAGCGACACCATCTATGTCACCAATGCCACCGACACCTCCACGGTCAATGTCAGCGATGGCGTGAGCTTCAGCGAGGCGATCGCCATCGCGGCGGCGGATGTCACCGGCAGCCAGACCATCGTGATCGACGCCAGCCTGGCGGGGCAGACGGTGTCGACCTCGGCGGCCAGCGCGCTGGGCGAGAGCCTGACCCTGAACCTCGATTCCGCCAGCGGTGTCACGCTGTCCGGCGGCACCCTGTCGATCGGCTCCGGCCTGTCCCTCAACGTGGTCAACGGCGCCGGCGACACCGCCACCGTCGCCACGGCCCTGGCGGGTGCAGGTGGGCTGACCAAGAACGGCGCAGGCAGCGTGACCCTGAGCGGCAACCATGCCTACACCGGCACCACCAGCGTCAATGCCGGCAGCCTGCTGGTCAACGGCGCCCTGACCGCAACGGCCAACGTCACCGTGGCGACCGGCGCCACGCTGGGTGGTAGCGGCAGCATCGACAGCAACGTCACCCTCAACAACGGCGCCACGCTCGCCCCCGGCAGCGGTGTCGGCACCCTGACCATAGACGGCAACCTGACCATGGCGTCGGGCAGTACGCTCGCCATCGAGATCAATGGCACGACGGCCGGCACCGGCTACGACCGGGTGCTGGTGAATGGCGCCGTCGATATCTCGGGCGCGACGCTGGCGGTCACCCACGGCTATGCGGCGGGAATCGGCGACAGCTATACCATCATCGTCAACGATGCTGCGGATGCCGTGACAGGCACCTTCGGCGGTATCGGCGAGGGCGGCGTGTTCAATGCGGGCGGCAACGCCACTCAACTGACCGCCAGCTATATCGGCGGCGACGGCAACGACTTCACGCTGACCGCTCCGCTTGCACCGACCGTCACCGACGTAACGTCCAGTACCGCCAATGGCACCTACAGGATCGGCGACACGGTCACCATCACCGTCACCTTCGATGCCGCGGTATTCGTCACCGGTGCGCCTACGCTGCAATTGGAAACCGGTACGACGGACCGCACGCTCGACTACCTGTCCGGCTCGGGCACCAACACACTGACCTTCAGCTACACCGTCCAGGCAGGCGATAGCACCTCGGACCTCGACTATGTGTCGACCTCCGCCCTGGCGCTCAACGGCGGCACCATCCGCAACGGCGCCGGCATCGACGCCCTGCTGACGCTCGCGGCGCCCGGCGCGGCCGGCTCCCTGGGCGCCAACAAGGCACTGGTCATCGACGGTATACGCCCGACCGCCAGTATCGTGGTCAGTGACACGGCCCTGAGCGTGGGTGAAGACGCCACCGTCACCATCACCTTCAACGAAGCCGTCACCGGCCTGACCACCACCGACTTCAGCGTCGCCAACGGCACCCTCAGCGGGCTGTCCTCGTCCGATGGCGGCATCACCTGGACCGCAACCCTCACACCTGCGACCAGCGTCGAAGACAGCAGCAACCTGATCACTCTGGATAACACCGGGGTGCAGGATCTGGCGGGCAATACTGGCACCGGTAGCACCGACTCCAACAACTACGCCATCGACACCCAGCGGCCAACCGCCAGTGTCGTGGTGGCCGACAGCGCCTTGAGGGTAGGAGAGACCACCACCGTCACCATCACTTTCAGCGAAGCGGTGACCGGACTGACCACAGCAGACTTCAGCGTGGCCAACGGTGCGCTCAGCAACCTCAGCAGCAGTGACGGCGGCATTACCTGGACGGCCACCCTGACGCCCAACGCCAACGTCACCGATACCAGTAACCTGATCACCCTAGACAACACCGGGCTGCAGGATCTGGCGGGCAACGCCGGTGCCGGCAGCACCGACTCCAACAACTACGCGGTCGACACCCTGCGCCCCACCGCCACCGTGGTGGTGGCCGATACCGCGCTGATCGCCGGCGAGACCACCACCGTCACCATCACCTTCAGCGAGGTTGTCACCGGCCTGACCACCGCCGACTTCACCGTCGCCAACGGGACACTCAGCGACCTGGCCTCGTCCGATGGCGGCCTGACCTGGACCGCCACGTTGACGCCGACGGCCAACGTCACCGATGCCAGCAACCTGATCACACTGGACAACACCGGCTACACCGATGCCGCCGGCAACACCGGCACCGGCACCACCGACTCCAACAACTATTCACTCGATACCCAGGCACCGGCTGTCGATTCGGTCTCGGTCCCCGCCGACGGCACCTACATCGCCGGCCAGAATCTGGACTTCACCGTCAACTTCAGCGAGGCCGTGGTGGTCGACACCACCGGCGGCACGCCGCGCATCGCCGTCACCCTCGATACCGGCGGTACCGTCTTCGCCGACTACGTCTCCGGCTCCGGCACCAGCGCCCTGGTGTTCCGCCTCACCGTCGCCAGCGGCCAGGCCGACAGCAACGGCATCGCCGACCATCTGGGCGCCCCCCCCCGGCCCAAGGGCGCCAGCCTCCGCGACGCGGCCGGCAACGACGCCGTCGCCACCCTCAACAGCGTCGGCGCCACCACCGGCGTGCTGGTCGATGCCGCGGACCCGACGGTCGTCAGCGTCGCCGTCCCGCCCGCCGGTGCCTACGCCGCGGGCAGCGTGCTGACCTTCACCGTCAACCTCAGCGAAGCGGTCACGGTGGACACCTCCGGCGGCACGCCCCGGCTGCGGCTCGCCATCGGTGGCCCAAGCCGGTGGGCTGCCGCCGGCCTACGTCGCCGGCAGCGGCAGCAGCGCCCGGGTGTTCAGCTACACCGTGCAGGCGGGCGATACCGACGGCGACGGCATCGCCGTCAGCGCCCTCGCCAGCAACGGCGGCACGCTGCAGGACGCCGCCGGCAACGCGATGGACCTCAACCTGGTCGGCATCGGCAACACCGGCGGCGTGCTGATCGACACCACGGCCCCCGCCGCCACCGGCATCACCCGCATCGATGCCTCGCCCACCGGCTCCAGTTCGGTCAGCTACACGGTGACCTTCAGCGAGAGCGTCAGTGGCGTCGATGCCAGCGACTTCAGCCTGATCTTCACCGGCTCGGCCAGCGGCAGCATCGCCTCGGTCACCACCCTGAACGGTCAGACCTACGTGGTGGTGGTCAACGGCATCACCGGCAGCGGCACCCTCGGCCTCAACCTCCGGAACGGCGGCACCGGCATCGCCGACACTGCCGGCAACGCCCTCGGCGGCGGCCTGACCGGCCCGACCTATGCCATCGACCGCGCCCTGCCGGCCGTCAGTTCGGTATCGGTGCCGGCCAACGGCACCTATGTCGCCGGCCAGAACCTCGATTTCACCGTCAACTTCAGCGAGAGCGTGATCGTCGACAGCAGTGGCGGCACGCCGCGCATCGCCGTCACCCTCGATACCGGCGGCATCGTCTACGCCAACTATGTCGCTGGCTCCGGCAGCAGCGCCCTGACCTTCCGCCTCACCGTCGCCTCGGGTCAGTTCGACGGCAACGGCATCGACCTGGGCAACAGCATCCAGCTCAACGGCGCCACCCTCAAGGGCAGCTCAGGCAACGATGTGGCTACCGCCCTCGCCGGTATCGGCAGCACCGCCGGTGTTCGGGCCGACGCCCAAGACCCGACCGCCCCCACCGTCCCGACCGGCACCTCGCCGACCTCGGCCAATACCCTGGAATTCCGGGTGACCTTCAACGAGAACGTCACCGGCGTGGACGCCGGCGACTTCAGCCTGCTCACCGGCGGCACGGTGCAGGGTACGCTGCAGTCGGTGGTGCAGCTGGATGCCCGCACCTACCAGGTGGTGGTCACCGGCGTCTCCGGCAGCGGCTCCCCCCCCGCCGCGGCCGACAGACCGCGACCTTGGGCGTCCGCGGTGGCCGCCGGCACCCGCCTCGGTGGCAGCGTGGTCAGCAGCGGCTACGAGATCCGGCAGATCCAGCCGGAACCGGAGCCCGAACCGGAACCGGAACCAGAGCCCGAGCCCGAGCCCGAACCGGAACCCCGTCCACAGCCGGAGGGCGACCCCGAGTTCCGCGTCGATCCGCCGGTTTCCAACCCGGACCTGTCCACGCCGCTGCCCCAGGTCGCGGTGCCCGGCGGGACGGCGCCCTCTTTCACCTCGCCCCTGCTGCCGCCGCCGCTGTTCGAGGTGCCGACCCTGGGCGGCGGTCTGCCGCCGCTGGGCAACATCTTCATCAACCGCAACGCCCTCGCCCCCAGCTTCATCGCCCAGGTGTTCGCCAGCAGCGATGCGGGCGGCGATGGCTCGGGCATGGGCTTCCTCGGCTTCGGCGGTGGCGATGCCGGCGTGTTCGGCTCCAGCAGCCTGTCCAGCATCTTCGGCAAGGACGTCCTGCAGGAGACCGAGCAGTTGAAGACCTTCGACGGCAAGCAGTGGAGCGACGGCGCCGAGGGCGCGATCTTCGGCGCGCCGCCGCTGAGCCAGCAGTTGCACGACCTGCACGAAGGCGAGCGCCGCCAGCTGCACGAGCTGGCCCTGGCGCTGGGCCAGATCCACGCCGAAGGGCCCAAGGCCTGAAACGACCATGAACATGCCTAACAACACACATAAGAACCATCGCCAGGGGGCGCTCCACGGATGAACAAGAGCTACACACTATTCGGCGTCAGCCTGCTGGCGCTGGCCATCAGCGGTTGCGCGGTCACCAGCAAGCCGATCGAGATCGGCGAGAGCGAGCAGCGCGCCCGTGCCGACCTGCAGAGCATGTTCAAGGACCAGGAACCGCTCAGCGGGCCGCTGACCCTGCACACGGCCATGGCCCGCGCGGTCAAGTACAACCTCGAGGCGCGCCTGAAGGTGATGGAGGAAGCCGTGGCCCAGCGCCAGGTCGATCTCGCCACCTTCGACATGCTGCCGCGCATGGCGCTGTCCGCCGGCTACGCCGGGCGCAACAACGTCAGCGCCTCCAGCAGCCAGAGCGTCGACACCGGCACCCAGTCCCTGGAACCCTCCACCTCCCAGGACCGCGACCGCGGCGTGGCCGACCTGACCATGGTCTGGAACGTGCTCGACTTCGGTGTCGCCTACGTCAGCGCCAAGCAGGCGGCCGACCAGCGCCTGATCGTTCAGGAGCGCCGGCGCAAGGTCGTCCACACCATCATCCAGGACGTGCGCTCCGCCTACTGGCGCGCGGTGGCGGCCGAGCGCCTGCTCAAGCAGATCGACGAGCTGATGGCCCGTGTCGACCGCGCCCGCGACGACAGCCAGCGGATGACCCGCGAGCGCATCGGTGATCAGGTCCAGACCCTCAGCTACCAGCGCGCCCTGATCGAGGCCACGCGCCAGCTGGAGCAGCAGCGCCGTGCGCTGTCGCTGGCCAAGACCGAGCTGGCCACGCTGATCAACCTGGCCCCGGGCACCTCGTTCAGCCTGGCCGAGAGCGGCGACTACCCGGTGCCGGAGCTGAAGGTCGAGCTGGCCCAGCTGGAGCAGCTGGCCCTGGCCAACCGCCCGGAGCTGCGCGAGCAGGACTACCAGACCCGGATCAGCGCCGCCGAGACCCGCAAGGCCATGCTGCGCCTGCTGCCCGGCCTGGAGTTCTCCGCCGGCGGCCACTACGACAGCAACAGCTTCCTGGTCAACCAGAGCTGGGCCGACTATGGCGTGAAGGTCACCTGGAACCTGTTCAACGTGCTCTCCGCGCCCGCCGCCATCGACGTGGCCAAGGCCGGCCAACAGGTCGCCGATGCCCGCCGCCAGGCCATGTCCATGGCGGTGCTGGCCCAGCTGTACGTGGCCAACGCCAACTTCCGCGAATCCCAGCGCCAGTTCCAAACCAGCCAGCAGCTGGCAGAGCTGGACGGCGAGATCGCCGGGCAGCTGCGCAACCGCCACAAGGCCCAGAGCATCGGCGAACTGGAGCTGATCCAGGCCGAACTCAACACCCTGCAGGCGGACCTGCGCCGCGACCTGGCCTACGCCGAGCTGCGCAACAGCTACGGCCAGCTGTTCGCCAGCGTCGGGCTCGACCCGCTGCCCAAGGAACTGCCCTCCTATCAGCTCAGCGACATCGCACAGGCCATCAGCGACAGCGAGAGCCGATGGCAGGCTGGCGATATTCAGCCGAGGTAAGCCTCCAAGCCCCTATTGATCTGCCCCGCAACCTGTAGGCGCAACATCCCTCATATGCACCGTTGTAGGAGCGGACTTGGCTGCGAAGCTTTGTTGTCAGGCCTGTTCGCGGAAAAGTCCGCTCCTACAACGGTGCTTATCGGGCCGTACAGGCGCTTTTCATGGTGTGCGGCAGATCGGCTCATGGCCCCAACTGAGTATCGCGGGCTATCTCTGTGGGAGCGGCCTTGGCCGCGAAGCTTTGTTGAAGCCCTCTTCGCGGACAAGTCCGCTCCTACTGGGCTGAGTTCACCAGCAACTGAGCGCGCCCGGTCATTCCTTATGTGAGCCGCCTTCTTCCCCCCTCCGGGCCGCCCTGCCCTACCTCCCCAACTCCCTTCTTGCGGCGCCCCATTAGCGGGCCTGCCGTGCCCGCCCGGTGCACATCGGTCGCCTTGATGCGACTTCAAACGCCTCCGCCCTCGCCTCAATCCGTTGATAAATATCGATTTCCTTAAAGCTGGCACGAATAGCGCTTATAGCTAAGCGGCTTAACAGAAATCGCCACCAGAGCGAATAAAACCAAGGAAAGCCACCCGACACTTTGCGCATTCAGGAGTACCAAATGCTGAAGAAACTGACTCTGGCTCTTTCCACCACCACCCTGGTCTCGCTGGCGGGCATCGCCACCGCGGAAAGCTTCGACAGCCCGCTGGGCAAGTTCGACGTGAGCATGACCGCCACCCTGGCCAGTGACTACATCTGGCGCGGCCAGTCACAGACCGCCGGCCAGGCCGCCATCCAGGGCAGCCTGGACGTCGCCCACGAGAGCGGCCTGTATGCCGGCGTGTGGGGCTCGAACGTAGACGACGAGGCCTTCCCCGGCAACACCAGCGGGGCCGATGCGGAGATCGACTACTACATCGGCTACGGCTACGGCTTCACCGACGACATCTCCGTCGACCTGCAGCTGGCCAAGTACACCTACCCGCAGGCCAGCGCCTGGAACGGCTACGAGGTGATCCCCAGCATCACCGCCTACGGCTTCACCCTGGGGCACAAGTACGGCGTGGAGACCGGGATTCATCCGACTTACACCTGGGTCGGCTACGAATACTCGCTGCCGTACGAGCTGACCGTGTTCGCCACCTACGGCCTGACCGACCAGAAGGCCGGTGGCGACGACTACAAGGACTGGAGCCTGGGCATCGGCAAGACCATCCTCGGCCTGGACGTGTCGCTGACCTACACCGATACGGACATCGCGTCGGAGTCCTGCGAAGCGGCCTACGGCAAGGACGACTACTGCGACTCCAACCTGACCGTGGCCGTGTCCAAGTCCTTCTGAGGCAACACCACCAGGAAAAAAGCCGCAGCGCCTAACGGCGCTGCGGCTTTTTTGCATTGGCGCATCACGTAGGACGGGTGAAACCCGCGAGTCCGTACGCGGGTTTCACCCGCCCTACACGTATTCCCGGCGGTGCGCGCGGCGCAGCGTGTAGGGTGCGCCGTGCGCACCGAGAGCCATTCCGCGCTAGTGCTGCAGATGCCCGTAGAGCTTGGCGTACAGTCCGCCTTCGGCGATCAGCTGCTGGTGGTCGCCATCCTCGGCGATGCTGCCGCCGTCGAACACCAGCACGCGGTCGGCCTGTTTCACCGCGCTCAGGCGGTGCGCCACGATCAGCGTGGTGCGGCCGTTGAGGAAACGGCCCAGGGCTTCGTGCAGTGCGTATTCGGTGGCGGCATCCAGGGCCGAGGTGGCTTCGTCGAGGATCACCACCCTGGGTTCGGCCAGCACCATGCGGGCAATGGCCAGGCGCTGGCGCTGGCCGCCGGACAGGCGCACGCCGGAGCGACCGACCATGCTGTCCAGGCCCTCCGGCAGCCCGCGGATGGTGGAGGCCAGCTGGGCGATCTCCAGCGCCTGCCAGCAGGCTTCGTCGCTACGGTCGCGCCCCATGCACAGGTTGGCACGCACCGTGTCGTTGAACAGCGCCGGATGCTGCAGCACCACTGCCACGTTCTCGCGCACCCTTTCCAGGCCGATTTCCTCGAGGCTGGCACCGCCGAAGCGGATGGTGCCGGCCTGGGCCGTGTAGAGGCCGAGCAGCAACTGCACCAGGGTGCTCTTGCCACCGCCGCTGGCGCCGACCAGGGCGACCTTCTCGCCCGGCGCGATGGACAGGTCGAGGTCCTGCAGCACCGGGTCGTCGCGGTAGGCGAAGGTCAGCCCGCGCACCTCGATGCCGACCGTCTCGCGACCGCGGAACGGGTCGATGCGGCCTTCGTGCTGCGGCTCGTCGGCCCGCGCCAGCAGCTCGTTGATCCGCGCCAGAGCGCCGCCGGCCGCGTAATAGGCGTACTGCAGGCTAAGCAACTGCTCCACCGGACCGATCATGAACCAGAGGTAGCTGAACACGGCGAGCATCTGGCCGATGGTGAGGTCCGACAGCAGCACGGTGAGCATGGCCGCCGCGCGGAACATGTCGATGCCGAACTGGAACAGCAGGCCGCTGGCGCGCCCGGCGGCGGCGAGCTGGCCCT
>OGQD01001836.1_pt1 | contig 12809 bp, 11 predicted proteins | sample 1553091 | NCBI WGS metagenome assembly OGQD01 (sample SAMEA2580290, study PRJEB22360) | human gut metagenome | biome: human gut; feature: human-associated habitat; material: faeces | place: Denmark | collected 2008/2010
AATTCCAAAACCTATTAATTTCTACAAATTTAGAAGGGTATAATGAATTTCTTGCTGACTTTCACAGGGAAAATAAAATAAATTCCTTTGTTATTCAGGAGTTTAAATGAAGAAATATGCTGTAAGAATCTATCCTGTATTTTGAAAATATATTAAATTATTGAAAATTAATAGATTGTATTTTTTTGTGATTAAAAAATTAATGAGTTTACAGGTATTTTAAAAGCAAATGTTGATAAAAGTAAAACAGAAAAATCTTTGAACTTAAATTTAATACATATTGGTTAATTTCTGAAAATATTTATGATTAAAAACATTATCGAAGTCGACAACCTCATGCAGCAAATCGCTTCAAAATACAGGCTCGAAACTTTAAATAAAGAAAGAATAGAAAATCTGTGGGAAGAAGAAACTCTGGGAATAATGAAGCAGGCAGCATTTATAAAAGACGATGCTTATTTTTATTTTTTAAGTCAGTATGGAGGCTGCAATATTTATGGAGACGGTTTTGATGTTGGTATTTGTGGTTTTGACGACTGGCTGAATCCAAGTCTTTTGACCTCTCCGTTACTGAATGATGCAGACATCTATTTATTGGCAGATCATTATCAGGATCATCATGATGAGATAATTTTTTACGGATATCATGCTACACATGAAAATGAAAATTCAATCTGGGTTTCCAATGAACTGGAATCCGGATATCAACCGGTTTATAAAAACTTTATAGATTTGTTACAATATATTTTAGCAATTGAGGATGGAGAATAATATAATTTCCGGACTTGTTTATCAGAATGATTTTTTAAATTCCGACGAAGAAATAGCAATTCTTTCACAGATTGAAAAAGAAGAGTGGGACAGCAGTCTGAAGAGAAGAGTTCAGCATTACGGTTATATTTACGACTACAAGAAGAAAAATATCAGTCAGGATGTAAGAAAAGGTGAACTTCCGGATTGGCTTCTGGCATTGGAAAAAAAGATTAAAACAACTTTTAATATAGAACAGCCTTTTGATCAGGTTATCATCAACGAATACGAACCGGGACAGGGAATATCAAACCATATAGACTGTGTACCTTGCTTTGAAGACATAATAGTTTCCGTAAGCTTACTTTCTTCCTGCGTGATGCAGTTTTCAAAAGATTCGGAAAAACATGAAATAATACTGAATCCCCGAAGCATCCTTCTACTCAGCGGAGACGCAAGATACCTCTGGAAACACGGGATCAAAGCCGTAAAAAACGATCAATGGCAAAATACAGCAATTCCAAGAAAAAGAAGGATATCAATCACTTTCAGAAAGATAAAAAAATCTTAATTAAAGCTCATATCTTAATTTAAAGTGCGTTTTTTCCTGTGGTATTTCATTTTCAATAAAAACTTCCTATATTTCGAAGAATTTAAAAATTTTAAAACCATGAAAAAAACACTATTCGTTTGTGCTGTTATGTTTAACTTATCACTTTTAAGCGCACAAACCATAGAATCGGGAAGCCGCAGTACAGCAGGATACATCAAAAGCAACGGAACCATTGAAAACAGCAGCCATTCCACAGTAGGGTATATTACAGGAAACGGAACCATCGAAAACAGCAGCCATTCTACAATCGGTTATATTAAAAGTGACGGTACCATACAGAACAAAAGCGGTTCTACAGTAGGCTACGTAAAAAAGGACGGAACCGTGGAAAACAGCAGTCACTCAACCATTGGTTATATTAAAGATAACGGAACGGTAGAAAACGGCAGTCATTCCACCATCGGTTATGCAAGCGGAATTAAAAAAGAATGGGCGGCAGTTGCATTTTTCTTTTTCAAGCTGAATTAATAAGTCAACACAGTTTAACTTTCAATCAGTTTAAACAGATATAAAAAAATACTCCGGACAATTCCTGTCCGGAGTATTCTTTTTATTAAGGGCAAATAAAAAAGATGTATAAAAGTTGGATGTTATTTGTAATTTCTATATGAAATTTGTGTTTTTTGCTCAGTGAATAGTTTATGGAAGTACCTTTGCCTGCTTAAAAGCTGTGAGTATTAAAAAAACTTGCGCACCTTGTGTTAAAATTATCGGATAATCATCTCAAAATTTATTTTTATGAATTTTCCATGTCTTTAATATTCTTTTTCCACGTAAGGAAAAGATTCAGCACTTTAATAATTTTAAAGATGAATATAAAGACAAAGAATGAAATAAGCGTTGTATAAATAGAGTAGTTCGGAAAAAACACATACTGAACAATAAATGTCACGATATTCAGAACAACAAAAGTTAAGGTAATTCTTTTGTGAGACAGACCCAACTGTAAAAGATGATGATGAATGTGCGATTTATCTGCCTTGAATGGCGATTTTCCCCGCGAAATTCGATCCGCATACACTCTCACAGAATCAATTACAGGAATCGTGAATACAAAAAGAATAAAGAAAATACCGTAAGGAAACTCTTCCGAACCTCTGTCGAATTTCGTAATGTAAATTCCCAGACAAATCAACAAATATCCCAAAAACAAAGAACCCGAATTTCCCAGAAAAATTTTGTTCTTCAAAGAAAAATTATAACGTAAAAAAGCAGCAATACTTCCCACGAAAAGCAGTCCTATTCTTGCCAGTCCGAAATGTCCTTCAATTAAAGCAATAACGAAAAACAAAGCAAAACCTACTCCTGCAACACTTCCTGCCAAACCGTCAATTCCGTCAATCAGATTAAAAGCATTTACAGCCGTTGTAATAATAAGTACAGTAAGAATATACTGAAAATAAACATTCATTTCATGGATTCCGAAAAGTCCGTAAAGAGTGGTAATCCGGATGCCTGAAGTAGCAATAATCACGCTCACACAAATCTGGATTCCCAACTTGTAGATCGCTCTGATGTCTGTTTTATCATCCAGTGTTCCCACAAAAAGCATAATGTAGGAAGTAATGATGATCGGAAGAATATCTTTCCAGCTTTTGTCATCAGAAATCCATAAAAGCAAAAAAACAACAAGCCCGATCACAAGACCTCCGATCAGCGGAATAGCAGTCTGGTGCACTTTTCTTGCATTGGGAACATCCACCAGCTTAATTTTCTGGGCAATCATTCTCATGAGCGGAATGACGCACATCGAAAGGATGAATGCAAGAATTCCGTATATAGAAAGTTCTACAAAGTTTTTCATAGCCACGTTTTTTAGCAGTTTATTTAGAGTTGTTGAATAGTTTGATGTGCTTAAGATGCTCTATATTGTACTTTTCCAGAATTGCCTCATCAATTTCAGAGATTCTGGGCATAACATTGGTCTTTTCGCTGATAGTAAAGGTTTCTTCGATAAGCTGACTGTATTTTTTTGCGATTCTTTTCCAGGTATATCTTCTTTCCGCTATTTTCTTCATAGTTCCGGCGCAGAGTTCCAAATCTTCTTTGCTTAAATTCTCCAGAATATTTTTAAGTTCATTTTCATTCGAAAAATAAAAAGCCTGATTCTCGGTTGTCGTTCTGTTGTAAGAAACGCCGTTGCTGATGATCGGCAGACCTAAAAACATCGCTTCCACAAGCGAAGGATTGGTTCCTCCCGCAGAATGCCCGTGAATATAAAGAGAAGCATTTCCGCGGATCAGATCAATGGTTTCCTGTTCGTAAATAGGATCGAGCAGGAGAATATTTTTAAATCCTGAATACTGCTCTTTCAGATTTGTTCCGTACTCGCTGTTTTTCCAGTTTCCGACTAAAACCAACTTGCGTTCAGGAAGCGTGCTGAATACTTTTAAAATCGTATGGACATGATTTTCAGGTTCAATTCTGCATACTTTTACCGCATATTCTTCATTCAGGAAAGGGTATTTTTCAAGATTTTCAGCAGACGGAACACGGTTTATTTTCGTATGATCCGCTCCGTATTCAATAACGCGGCTTATTGTTTTATAGCGTACAGAAGTATAATCCTGGATAGATTCGTTATCCGAAATATCAATATGAGAAAACTTTACCGCCAGTTTTTCTGCCCACCAAAGATATAATTTTGCAGGAACAGACCATTTGTCTCTTTTCCATTCAATTCCGTCGATGGAAATAATAATTCTTTTATTGGTGAGTAATTTTACTAATGGTAAAAGCCACGCTCCGGCAACGCCTAAAATAAGAAGAACATCACTTCGGAATAAAGCATGAAAAATAGACCAAGTATCGTAAGGAATACTCTGGATTCCGTTGGCGTCTAAAGGAAGATACTTCAGTTTTGCCCCTTTCCAGCTTTCGATTCTCTCTTCCTTGCTGTATTTTTTTGAAGAACAGTATACTGTAAAATCATACGTATCGGAAAGCTCTTCTACAAGATGAGCAGTTAAGGTTTCGAAGCCTCCGTATTTCGCAGGCAGACCTACCGTTCCTATAATTGCTACTTTTGTCTTCATAATTATTTTATTTTAACATATTATGACTATTTGTGTTCCAAATTGTGCAAAATAATGTAACGTAATGAAAATGTGTTAATTATAATTTATTGAAAGTGTGCCGGATTTCCATAATCTGGAAAATGGATTATAAATTGGAAATTATATCCAGAGATTTTCTCTCAAAATACGCCTCGGAAAACAGAAGACTTTTCTCGTAAGAAGCCTCGCTGAAGGATTTATAGACCGATGGATCCTTCAAAATGTAGTTTAATTTTTCAGAAAGTTCATTTGTGTGTTTAGAATCGATTAAAAAACCGTTTTTATTATCTTCAACCAGTTCTGTAACGCCTCCTACAGGCGCGACGATCGCAGGTAAGCCGTAACGCATTCCTTCCAGAATCGTAAGTCCGAATGTTTCCACCCAAAGATCAGGATGAGACAGATTAAGAATCACGCTGGCTTCCTGATAAAAAGGATGCGTATCCGTTTGGGTAGGATAAATAATAAGCTGCTTCGGAATTTCTCTGCCTTTAAAATACTCCTGAATTTCCTTTTCCGTCGCATTCACCACAAGTTTGAAAATGTAAGAAGGATTTTTTTTGGCTAATTCCAGAAATTCGTCCACTCCTTTGTAAACTTTTAAAGAACAGATCATTAAAACCACAGGAATTTCTTTTTCCACATTTCGGAAACGGTCTGCTTTCTCGGCAAAATCGCTTTCCAGAACATTGTACAGCAATTCCTGATTGTTAATTAAAGATTCCTGTTTCAGAAGATATTCCGAAACAAAAACAATTTTATCGGCAGTCATTTTTGCCGTTTCGAAAAGAAAATTTTTAAATAGTTTCGGCTTTACCGAAGTTTCGTGGATATGATAAATAATTTTACACCCTCTCAGTTTTCCTGCAATTGCAGCCCCGAAAGGCAAAACCGTGTTGATGTAAACCAGATCACTTTTTTTCAGGAAAAAGAGCAATTTAATCATCAGAAAAAACTGACTCAGAAAGAAATTGAGAATTCTTATCAGCGCATTGGATGAAAAGCGATACCAGAACAGATGATTTTTCACCTTGGGAATATCAGACAAAAAACCCTTTCTTCCGCCTGAAGTAAAAAGATGCGCATCCATCCCGTTTTTTGTCCAGGATTTCAGAAGCTGCATCAGAACTTTCGGGCTTCCGCTGTAATCATTCAGAAGATGAACAGAGACAATTCTTTTCATGGCTAAATATGGTTATAGATTGTATTGAGATGATCGCCTCTTTTTTCCCAGGAAAATCGGTCGAGGTAATGCTTTCTGGCTTCGATGCTCATTTTTTGCTTAAGATCTTTGTCTGAAAATAACTTCATCAAAGCATCGCTCAATTCCGTTACCGTTTGATCATATTCCTGCTGTGGAACAGTAAAACCGCATTTTTCGGTAATAAATTCTCCGGGACCTTCATTTTGAAGACAGACAACCGGAAGTCCGAAAGAAAGTGCTTCCGGAACCACCATTCCTGCTCCTTCATGAGACGGAAAAAGAAAAACAGAAGCTTTTTCATACATTTTCATCAGCTCTCTGCGGTCGATCCATTCAATGATTTCAATATAATTTTCAGCATTATTTTGCGGAATTAAATCTTTGTAAAACTGTTTTTGTTCGCCGGTTCCCACCAAAATTAACTTGCATTTCGCTTTTTCTTCTTCAGAAAGCGCACTGATAAACTGAATGAATGAACGGATCGTGAGATCAAAACCTTTTAAAGGAACAAATCTTCCTACGCTGATTACGGCAAAATCTGATTTTACCACCACTTCATCTTTTTGATAAAAATCTTCCGAAGCAACCGAAGGATAAAGCGAATACTGATCTTTTTTAACTTTAAGTTTATCCGGAACTCCGCTGTTCATGCACCAGATGTGATTAGAATGCTTCACGGTTTTCTTCAGGGAAGGCGAAAGTTTCCAGAAAAAGTTTTTCACCATCCATGTTAAACGGTCTTTAAGGAAATATTTTTGGGAATAATCTTTCAGATATTGTTTAGGAATGAGAGGATGATGTCCTACAGGTCCCCAAACCAAAGGCTTTTTTAATTTCCATAAAAAACTTGGCGTCCAGTCGTTATGAAAATTCACATTGTGGGCAATGTCAAAATCCACCTTCTGTTTTTTTACAAATGAGACAATGCCTCGTTGCCATAGATAATAATACAGAAGCGCACCGCGACCTCCTTTTTTCCAGAAACGCATCCAGTAGGGAAGATCAAAATAAAGGAAATTCATGTTCTGATATAACGGATCTGGATTTTCCTTCATGTATTTTTCAATATGTGTTTTATTGTTTTTTCTCGTTACTACAAAAACTTTACGAAATCTGGCGATCTGATACACAAAATTCCATCCCATCGCATCTTCCGATCCTTTATACGGATTGATGGCGTAGCACGTTGCGAGTATCGTCTGATTGGTTTTCATGGGTTCTTGTTTTTAAAAGTTTAGCGGGAACTCCGCCGATGATGCTGTTGTCCGGAAAAGATTTCGTAATCACACTTCCTGCAGCCAGAATACATCCGTCTCCGATTTCCACACCGTCCAGAATCGTTACTTTACTTCCGATCCAGCAGTTTTTTCCGATTTTTATTCCTTTTCTGTTAACGCCCTGAAGCCGGATTGACGTTTCAGGATCTTCATAATTATGATTTTCGGGGTGACAGCTCAGATATTGTCCTACAATGCATTCGTCTCCGATTTCCAGACCTCCGGAACCGCCGAGATAAGCAAATTCTCCGATCCCTACATTGTTTCCTATTTTAATTTTTTCTCCGATATTGTTAAAAGAAGTGGAAACAATCACTCTGCTGAAAGCGCCTATCGATACATTGTCTCCAAATTCAATTCCGTGTTTTGCAAGGGCAGAAACATACACATCATTTCCCAGACGCAGAAACTTTCCCCATTTTATTTTAGAAACATTAAAGAAACTTACTCTTTTGCCTAAAAGCATTCCTTTGGGATTTCTGAAAGAGAGAAGCATCCTGAAACCTCTGATGATGCTCCAGAGCTGGATCCAGATAAACTGGAGAACCGCTCCGGAGTTCAGATCATCATCTATAGTAAAGTAGGGACTTCTTAGTTTTATGATTTTTACGACAAGCTTTTTCATCTCTCTGTGATTATTGTGTTCATGATCGTTCCTAATGTCACATCAAGATCATTGTTTTCGATTGCTAAGTACTTCACTCTCTGGTTCTTTCTTTCCAGTTTAGAGAAAAGGGAACTGTACTCTGAAGTAAGGTCGCAAATCGAGTGATACGAAAGTTCTTTTTTTCTGCTAAGTATTTTTTCAGGCGCGGCGTACAGGAAGAAGTTGAACTCCGGCTTCATCAGGAAATGATATCCTGTCTCCGTTACGGATTTCGGAAGCTGAATGTTGCTTCTTCTTGCATCGGCAATAAAATCGAAATAATACCTGTCGTATAAAACTATTTTTCCCCTCAAAACATATTTTGTGTAAATAACAAATTGTCCTAAAATATAATCTGTATAATAATATCCGAATCGTAATAAGGAAGAAAGGGAGTTTTTGTTGTTTCCCTGTCTGGGTAAAGAATTTACCGCGTCCTCATGTGCTTTTTCCTTTCCTTTTGTCCATACACTCAGGATCGGAAGCAGGGAAGGTCTGTGTCTCAGAACTTTTACAGGTCTTCTGTAACGTTTTTCAATAAGTTCGGAAACTTCCGAGATCACGGTAGATTTTCCGGCTCCGTCTACTCCGCTGAATGTGATGATGAATCCTTTTTCTGCAAACGAATCTTTTAAATAATGAACAATATTTTTAAAATAACTGAATCCTCTGTTTTCGTTTTTCATTTTCAGGGTTTTAATGGTAAGTTCTCTGTCGGTTATTTTGTTTGATTTTAAATGTTCTGAAACAAATTTCTCGTACGTCTCAGGAATTTCTGCATCGTTCAGGCTGTAAAACAGATCAATAAATCGTGCAGTGTCTTTTTCTGAAACTTTATAAACACCAAATCTGTTTTTTCTTCTGTTTTCAAGGATTTTTGAAACCTCCATGATCTGTATATGCTTCCATTTCACCTGATGAATAAGATCCAGATTAAGAATTTCGTTTTGAAGCGTAACGATTCTTACCGTCTGCATAAAAGATTTTTTCACCGTTGAAACTTTCTGTACGAGACTGTGTCCGGATAAATAACTGACTAATTTTTGGGCGTTATCAGAAGAAATAATCAGATCAATATCAGAATTCAGCTTCAGCTTTTCCGGTTCTTCGTTGTGAAATTTCAAAGCCGCATAATCGGTATGGTAAAGCGCATCGAAAGTATCTAAAATGACCAGTTCTCTTTCGGTAGAGTAGTCTTTAAGAATAACATTTAAGGCTTCGTTCCAAGTTTTTAAAAGCCAGTGAATCTGAAGATGCCATTCTTCCTGTGCCGCATAAATGGTAAGGTAAGACAATGTGTTCGTCAGAAGATAGTATTTCAGATACTTCTGAAGGTCTTCTTCGCTGAACCGGAAGGTAATTTTATTTTTCTCTTCAATTTCTGTATAAATTTCTTTCCAGCTTTTTTTCTGGATTAAAATTCCGTTCTGAATGATAAAATGAAAGAAATCGAACGCTTTCGGTTTTTCTGTGGAAGACATTTCCCAGTCGTAAACCGCCAGTTTTTCATTCTTTACGTAGCAGTTCCATGAAGTGAAATCTCCGTGCGAAAAGGCAACATCGATGTTTTCATCTTCGTTGGTGTGTCTCAGGATCGCTTTTATCTTTCGGAGGATGTTTTTCGGAATTCTTTCATCCTCAATTGTTAAAAACTGTTGTTTTACACTTTGAAAATACTTCCATTCCGATATTTTTACGCTTCTTTCATGGTGTAAGGAAATCATTTTCAATGCTTCCGCATGAATTTTCGTGAAAGAATTTTCACGCATTCCGCCTTTTGAAATATCAGATAATTTAAGAATGTTTTCATTAATCATGGAAGCTTCCGGAACCTGCAATACATTGCCAGAAATAATTTTTCTCAGATTTCTGTTTTCTGTAGCAATCAGCTTTTTAGCAGAATCTGTTTCCGCGATCTTGTAAAAATATCCTCCGCTGAACAGAAGTGCCTTATTGTTGGGACCAACAGTTCCTGTAAAAATAGCCCAGTCGTTTTCGATATTAAAAACCGGCTCACTGTTTTTTACATAATAAAGAACCTCTTTCTTAAAAACAATTTTCTGTAAACGCAGCGCAAAAACCGTTTTTACCAATACCTCGAAAAGTTTTGCTTTCGGTGTGGCTGCATTGTAAAATTTTAGAAATAAAGGCTTTGAGGAATCTGAGTTCCAAAACCACCTTACTGTTCCGTCAGGATTTTTGATGTACGAAAAAGAGATTTTCTTGCTGTTCTCTTCCTGTTTTGTAAACAATTTGTACCCTGTATTTCTAAATAATGTTTTCATGATGATTATTGATATACCAAAATAGTATAAAAATATCTGCCAAAAAATTAAAACACTGATAATTAACCAGTTGTGAATTTTTTAATTGAATTTAAATTCCAAAATATGGAAAAAATACTGTTCTGTGGAAATTTAGTCCGGCAGTAACTCCGGTCTTTTTTTCTTCAGGATGATTTTCTGCAACCTTGTAAGATGATTGTTGTTGCGGAATGCAATGGAAAATATAATGATCTGATAGAACATGATCCCATAATTACTTTCACCGAAAATTCCAAATTCTGTAAAGGAATTGATCACGATAGGAATAAGAATCCCGATGAGCATCAGTTTCAGTTCCTTCTGTTCAGACAATATGGATTTTACGGTAAAAAACACCTGAAAAAGAACAATGGTAAACCCGATAAATCCAAGATTCATGAGAACCTGCATAAAAGTATTGTGTGTCATTTTTCCCGGATACGTATGGGCGCTCTGGAAAAACTCTTTGTAATCGATCCTCATAAAGCCAAAACCTAAAAGCGGTTCTCTGGGTAAACCTTCCGTAATTAAAGCCTGCCAAAACGGAAGCCTTCCTGTAAGACTCATGATCTCTTCCAGCCTTTCCTGATCGCCGCCTTTCAGAATAACCGTATATACCGCGAAAGGAGCAACCATGGCAACAAGCGCAATAATGGCAAATTTCAGGGTCTTCTGTTTGGTCTGGTTGATGTGGAAAAAAACAATCAGCAAAACGCCGATCAGTGAAGATCGTGATCCGGTCATGAATAAAGCATATAAAATGACAAGAATTTTTATGATGGTCCAGATTTTCTTTTTAAAGCGGTACAGATCAAAAATAAGACATGCAGAACCCACTCCGGCAAGCATTCCAAGCTCGTTGGGATTCATCATTGTTCCGCCCAGTCTGGCTTCTTCGCCACCGTCTGTAAGCCGGAAAAATACATCGGGATTAATCCACATTCCGATGACGAAAACCAGTTGCAGGACGAAAACGGTGTTTCCCAGAAGATGATACAGTCTGATGTTGTGACCTTCGAAATAAACGTCTAAAATTTTCAGACTTTTTACGAAAAAATAAGCAAAAACAAAGCTCTGAAAGGTCATAAACCATTGCAAAGCGCTGAATCCCGGATTGGTACTCCAGGAAAATGATATAAAGCCTAAAATTAAATAGCAGATGTATAAAATCGGCGAAAATATGTTTTTGTATTCTAAAGAATTGATGCTTCCGTATCTGATGATTTTAAAATAAATGAGAATAGAAGAGATCATAACGCCCATTCTTCCGACTACTTTGATGGCTCGTGTAATGTTTACATTTTCGCTCCACGTAAAAAAACACGCCACCATAAGCAGCAGAATGATAAATAGCTGATTGTTGAGCTTTTTAAGAAATTGCTGATGATAAAGAGATAGCGTTTCCATTTCAGCAGTTGTAGAGTTTGGTATTCATTTCATCAAGAATGTTGTTCCAGTCAAACGCTTCTTCTACCATTTTTACCGCATTTCCGCAGATTTTTTCATAATTCTGCCGGTCTTTCCAGATTTTGGAAATGTCGAAAAATGCTTTGGTAAGGAGTGCTGTCTGAGGCGACGGAATATTGATTCCCGCATTGTATTGTTCAACAAGATAGCCAATGTTGGTGTTTTTGGTAACAATACAGGGTTTCCCGAAATTTGCTGCTTCGATTACGGAAACCGGCAATCCTTCGTTTCTTGAGGGATGCACAAAAACGTCCATCTTTTTCAGGAGGTCGTTTTTTTCTTCGCCAAATTTACTTCCGAAAAGGATTGTTTTATCCTCAATTCCCAATGATTTTATCTTTTGTTGCAGCTTCGCTTTCTCGTCGCTGTCGCCCACAATCCACAATTCAGAATAAGGATCCGCTTTAGAAAATTCAGCAAAACTTTCCACAAGCAGATCCAGACCTTTTGTGTACATATCCAGCCGTCCAACAAATCCGAAAATAAGACTTTCCTTTTGGGAACTGAAAGAAAAGTCTTCTTTTACTCTTTCAAAACCGTATGGAATTAAAGTGCCTTTTTGGGTTGGAAAAATCGACTGTAAACCCTCCATTTCGCTTTCGCCGATGCAGTGAATTTTTGCAGCATTTTTGATGACCGCTTTTTCAAATAACTCGAAGTAAAGCTTTTTGGTAATCATGCTTTTCTGCATTGCGACCGCGTTGTACGCTCCGTGGGGCGTAATAATATAATTGAATTTGTGTTTTCGCAAAAATCTGCTTAAAGACGAAAATACAGGAATCCACCCGCCGTGAAGATGAAAAACCGTAGATCCGCTGCTGTTTATAATTTCTTTCTGAAGATCTTCAGGAATGGAAAAAGGATTTTTTTTCCGTTTAAAAATCTTCGTTTTAAAGTTTCTTTCGGGGTAATTGATCTCCGTGTTTTCGGAAATTCCCCAAACTTCTACATCCTGCCTGTTTTCGGCCTGTTTGGTCGCGATATTGTACACGACTTTATTCACGCCGTTCATTTTTTCAGGATTTGCTTTGCCCAATATCAAATGTACTATGCCCATACCGAAATCTGTTTTCTGTTAAGTAAAAATTTCCAGTACACGATCATTAGAATCTGGTTGATTACAAGACCAGCAACTGCGCCGTAAAGTGCTCCGTATTTCAGTAAAAAATGAAAACTGAGTAATGAAAACACAAACGAAATGCAGTATCCTGTAAAAAAAGCTTTATTCTGTTCTAAAACTCTGATGGAAAGTCGGGTAGGATAGCTGTACAAAATCACGATATATAAAACTGAAACCAGTTTAATCACAAAACCATACTGTTTATATTGTTCTCCGCCCAATAACGTAATTAAAGGTTCTGAAAAAATGAAGAAACCGATGATCAGAATTCCTAAAGCCATCATTCCTTTCGACATACTGAAAAGCAGGGATTTTTTTTCTTCTTTTTTATCAGGCTGAACTGTCGCGTCTTCATTCTTTTTCTCTGCCTGCT
>OGQD01001838.1_pt1 | contig 12805 bp, 10 predicted proteins | sample 1553091 | NCBI WGS metagenome assembly OGQD01 (sample SAMEA2580290, study PRJEB22360) | human gut metagenome | biome: human gut; feature: human-associated habitat; material: faeces | place: Denmark | collected 2008/2010
AAGGGCCGCAGGGGAGTTTAGTGTGCTATTTCCCCTGCCGTTTCGATTGGCAGGATGACGGCTCCGACCGTCACGACCTGGTGGCCTACGGCCTCGACACCATCGCCGACATCGCATTGAACGGCCGCCCGGTCGCCTCCACCCGCAACTTCCACCGTTCCTACCGTTGGGATGTGCGCGGTCTGCTCAGAGACGGCGCCAACGAACTGACCGTCACCTTCACATCCCCCGTGCGTGAATCCGACCACATGGAACAGGCCCGTGGCTACTATCCGCACACCGAACACCACGCCTTCAACCAGATCCGCAAGCCGAGCTATTCCTTCGGCTGGGATTGGGGCATCGACGTGGCCAACGCCGGCATCTGGCGCGAGATCGGCATCGACTCCTGGTCCGGCGTACGCATCGCATCCGTCCGTCCGCTGGTCGACGTCACCGCCGACGGCACCGGACTGCTCAACGTGCACGTCGAAATCGAACGCGCCGGCAAAGGACGCGTCATGTCCCCGTACGATTCCCATCCGGTCCGTCAGGCCGTGCCGGTGCACGCCGAAATCTCCGGCTTCGGCACGAATCTGTCCGTCGATGGCGTCGTGGCCGAAGGCCGCAACGAGGCCGTGCTGACGATCGCCGTGCCGGAAGCGAAGCTGTGGTGGCCCGTCGGCTACGGCGACCAACCGTTGTACGATGTCGACGTCACCGCCGGTGATGCCAAGGAAGCGTTCTGGAACGGCCATGTCGGCTTCCGTACCGTGCATGTGGACACCCGTGCCGACAACATCGGCCGTCCGTTCCAGATCTACGTCAACGACGTGCCGGTGCACGCGCACGGCTACAACTGGATTCCCGACGACGCCTTCATCTCCCGTGTCTCCCAGCGCGACTACGAGCGCGGCATCCGCGATCTTGTGGAATCCAACTCCAATATGGTGCGCGCCTGGGGCGGCGGCATCTACGAGTCCGACGAGTTCTACGACCTGTGCGACGAGTACGGCATCATGGTGTGGCAGGACTTCATGCTGGCCTGCGCCGCCTATCCGGAGGACGCCGAAACCAAGGCCGAAGTCGAGGCCGAGGCCCGCGAGCACATCACCCGCCTGTCCGAACATGCCAGCCTCATCGTGTGGAACGGCTCCAACGAGAACTACGTGGCCTACTCCGAGTGGGGCGGTTACAAGCAGGCCCTGCGCGACGACGACCGCAAGCCGAACGCATACGGATACGGCGAGAAGCCGTGGGGCGACTACTACTATTCCGAACTGTTCCCGTCCCTGTTGGCCGAACTCGATCCGAGCCGCTCCGCCTACCTGCCGAGCTCCCCGATGAGCTTCACCAAGTTCACGGGCGCCAACCTCGACACCGACGGCACCATGCACATCTGGGATGCTTGGAACCGCGCCGACTACACCGTGTACGCGCAGTACACCCCGCGCTTCGCCGACGAATTCGGCTACCAGGCTCCGCCGGCATGGAGCACCCTCACCGGTGCCGTGCACGACGGCAAGCTGGAACCGTTCGGCAAGCAGATGCTGGTGCATCAGAAGGCCTCCGGCGGCAACTACAAACTGGCGCGCGGCATGCGCTCGCACATCACCCCCGGCCACCTCGACGACGTGAGTTTCGGCGGCGTGGTCAACGGCAAGCCGTCCGACGGCGAGCACAGCTGGCTGATCCCCACCGACAACTGGGCCGATATCGAGGACTGGCACTGGGCATGCCAGCTGCAGCAGGCGCAGGCCATGCGCTTCGGCGTGGAGCACATGCGCTCCCTCGAGCCGGTGAACGCCGGCGCGCTGATTTGGCAGCTGAACGACGACTGGCCGGTCGTCTCCTGGGCCGCGGTCGATTTCAACGGACACCGCAAGCCGGTCTGGTATGCGTCCCGCGACTTCTTCGCGCCGCACCTGGCCACCATCCAGCCGCGCGTCTCCGAGGAATACCGTGAGACCCACAGCTGGGAAGGCGTGAAGACCGCCAACGACCACTTCGAGCTGATCGTGCTCAACGACACCCGCAAGGCGTGGAAGGGCTCCTGGAAGGTCGAGCGCGTGAACCTGTCCGGCGAGGTGCTCGCTTCCCAAAGCTTCGATGACGTCGAGCTAGGCGCGGTTTCCCATATCGGACTGCCGCTCAACGAGGACATCGTCTCCTATGGGGACGCCGGCAATGAGCTGGTCGTGGCCACCCCGTCCGACAACGCCTTCGCCCGCGTGGTCTTCAACCCGGCCGAGATCATCGACCAGAAGCTCGCCGCTCCCGCCGACGCGTTCGAAACCTCCGCCAAGGCCGTTGAAGGCGGCGTGGAGCTTACGGTTACCGCCAGAAGCTACGTGCGCGACCTGTTCTGCATGGTCGACAAGGTCGATGCCAAGGCGTCCGTCACCGAAGGCATGGTCTCCCTGCTGGCCGGCGAGAGCGTCACGCTGCACATCGCCACCGACGCGGTCTCCGATCCGGCCGCGTTCGCAGCGGCCAACGTGCTGCGCAGTGCCAACGATCTCAAACGCGAGTGGTGACGTCTTGGCCGCTGTCCGGGGAATGCCCTCCGGAACGATGGATGAGGAGGGCATTCCGCTGAACATTTCAGCATGACGGTTCCGCTTAAGTGAAAAATTAAGTGAAGGCGCCGCCGACCCTACGAAGCAAAGTGCCGTAAGCACTGGCTTCCTGCGGGGGTTGGTGGCGCCTTTGCTGTATGATGTAGGTGAACCGTTTAAGTTCGATTTCAGCAAAGAGAAGGTGCGGGTATGCCAGTTCAAAAAAGCAAGGTGACGATTTTCGATGTCGCCAAGGCGTCAGGCGTTTCCAGCAGCGCCGTCTCGTATGCCCTCAACGGCAAACCCGGAGTCTCCGAGGGAACCCGTGCCAAGGTGCTGCAGGTGGCCCATGAATTGGGCTGGAAGCCGAACGGCGCGGCCCAGGCGCTGGCCAAGGCGAAGACGCAGCGCATCGGCTTGGTGCTGGATTACGATCCCGAGCTGCTGTCCGTCGAATCTTTCATGATGGAGCTGATCTCCGGCTTGGGTGCCGAGCTGGAAAAGCATGATTATTCTATTCTGATTCGCATGGCGGTAGGCGAGGATGCCAAGCTGGCGATTATCAAGGACTGGATTGCCACCGGCAACGTCGACGGCCTGCTGCTGGTCAACGTCGAACTGGGCGATCCGTGCGTCGCGCTGCTGGAACAGCATACGGAAATGCCGGTTCTTGCGATTTCCGACGCTTCTGTGGCCGGCAACCTGCCGAGCCTGTCCAGCGCCGACGCCGACGCTGTGCGTCAGGCGGTGCAGTATCTGTATGACCTCGGCCATCGGCATATCGCGCGTGTGGGCGGTCCTGAGGCGTTGGCCCACTCGTATATCCGTGACGCCGCGTTCTCCGACGTGGCCGCCGAATTGGGCATACGGTACCGCTGCCTGCATACCGACTACACGCCTGAATCCGGACGTGAGGCCACCAATCGCCTGCTGGGTTTCGGAGAGCGTCCGACCGCCATCATCTACGACAATGACGTGATGGCGTTGGCCGGTCTTGGCGTGGCCAACGTGAAAGGCATCGCCGTGCCTGACGAATTGTCGCTCATGTCTTGGGACGATTCCTTCATGTGCACCGCGGCCTATCCGAATCTGACGGCCATGGGCCGCAACGTGGTGGACACCGGCAAGACGGCCGCACGGCTGATGCTCAGGCTCATCGACGGTGAGAAGGTCGGCCATATCATGGAGGAGCCGTACGAGCGGCGTGCGCGCGAATCCACTGGTCCCGCTCCCGCTGGGCGATGAACGCGTGGTGATTGCGCGTTGATCGCGCGATGGCGTGGAACTATGAAGCGAAAACGCCGCATGGCCATATGGCCGTGCGGCGTTTTCGTGTGTTTTCGCGTTGCGTGAAGGATTTTGGGCGGATTCGCGGGATTCGGACGGAATCTAGTCGAGCGAGAAGGTCTTGCGGATCAGATTCATCTGCACCCAGAAGCTGGCTCCGGCGCCGACGAATATCCACAGCAGCGGCACCAGCATCAGCGTCTGCTCCGGCGCGATCAGCACCACGATGATCGGCCAGATGTTCAGCAGAAGCGCGGCGAAGGCGATATGTGGCTTGCCCAGGGCGAGCCGGGCGGATTGCGTGAGCTGCTCGCCGACGCTCAGCTTGCTGCGGCCGGTCAAAGGCAGCACGAAAGCCAGCGCCGAGCCGACGACCGCGATGACCACGATGGTTACGCCATAAAGGACGGCTACGGTGTCGGTGGATTGTCTCGACAGGTACCACAGGTCGAACAGCGCCAATCCGCAGAACGCGGCGATTACCGCCGTCAGGGCAAGCGTGGTCGGGAAGCGGCGCTTGAAAGCCGCCCAGAAGCTGCGGAAGATGCCCTTGCAGGAGCCGCTTTGCAGTTCGCGCGCCACTTCGCAGGCCGCCGCGGTCGAAGCGCCGACCGTCACAACGGGAATGGAGCAGATGGTCCAGGCGATGCTGATCATCGCCATATCGCCGACGGTGCTCATGAAGTCGTTGAATGGATTGTCCTGACTGAAAATGCTGGCCATGGTCTCCTCCGTGGGTGGTTTTTGTGGTGCTGTGCAGGCGGTTGCCGGAACCGCTATGCGCTGAGATAGTCGATGAGCCGTTGCGCGGTTGTGGGATTCGGCGATTCCCGCACGATGCCGATGAGTGCGTTGGACTTGGCTGATTTCAGCCGGTTCCACTGCCGGAAGTCGGTCATCGAAAGACCGAACGGCTCGGCCTTGCCTTTGCCGCCGCCTTCGAAATCGGGATCGTCGGAATCCTTGAAGCCCTTCATCGTGACGAAATCGCCGGAAAGCAACGTGCGCTGCCGCTTGGTCAGCGACGAATCGAGATTGGTCAGATAGCCGTAGCCGGACAGCTGCTTGAAGGTCTTCGGCGTGGCCACGATCGCGTCTATCTCATGATTGGCGATCATGGTCTGCAGCTTGCTGATGCCGTTCTCGTCGTTGGAAAAATAGGTGTCGACGAGCACTCCGCCCTTGCGGCCTTCCGGCAGGTCCAGCCGTTTCGCGACCTGCGACTGCAGGCTTGCTGCCCCCTGCTGGCCGACGGCATCGTCGAACACCGCCACGTACAGTTTCGGCCCTGGTGCGGGTGCGAGGATCTGCACGGCGATGTATACGACCACGCAGACGATGGCCGCGATAACCACGGTGCGTGCCAGCAACTGGTCGCGGAAGTACTTCCATTTGCGGTTCCATGGCAGTTTCCGCAGTGTTTGGATGCGTGATTGGCCTTGGTATTCGTTGGCCGAGGAGAGTGTGTCGATGGCTTCGGCCTGCCGGCTGTCGATTTCGCCGCCTTTGTATGGTGTGGACGATTCCATGCCTGCTTCCGCCTCCCTGCGTCGCTGCGATGCCTCGTTGCTGCGGTGCCTGTGATGGCTTGCCGCCATTTGCTCCACTTAAGCGCTTAATATATACTGGTTTTCCGTAAAAGTCAATTGCGCTCATGGCGAGGTCGAGTCCTTTGCCGTGGTAACCGCTTGAAACAGCCCAAGGAGACAATGATGTTTGATCAGGGACCACATGTCGTGCTGCGCCGCGATGGCGTCTGCGTCGTGCTGAAGACGCCGGAAAACGAGATGCCGCAAGTCGAATATTGGGGCCGTGATTTCGGCATTTCCGGCGATGAGACCAGTCTGGCCCAGCTGGATGCGATGACGCTGAAGGTCACGCCGCTGCGTCCTATGCAGACCGTGATCCTTGAATTCGAGGCGCTGTGATGAGCGGGGAAACGATGGGCGGGGAAAACTTGCGGTCCGTCGATCCGCAGCCGGTCGACCCGCACCTGAACACGCTGACCCGTACGTTGTTCCGATCCTTGCACCAGGCAAGCGGCAAATTCGCCATGTTCGGCCACCAGAACGAAACCAGCAACGTGATCGGTCCGAACACCGATTCCGACGTACACGCGGTCACCGGCACCTACCCCGCGCTGTGGGGCAGCGACCTGAGCGGCGTGGAACGCGACGAAACCACCAATATCGACGGCTTCTCCATGGGCGACGTCCGCGACGAACTGCTGCGCGCCTACACCATGGGCGCGGTGACGACCATGAGCTGGCATTCCGCCAATCCGATCACCTTCGGCGGGTACGGGCACAATATGGCGCCCGGTTCCGTGGCGGCTGTGCTGCCCGGCGGCGCACGGCACGGGCAGTTCCTCGAATGGCTGGACCGCGTGGCCTCGTTCCTGGACTCGGTGGTGGACGGCGTCAGCGGCGAATCCGTGCCGATCGTATTCCGCCCGTTCCACGAGCACACCGGCGACTGGTTCTGGTGGTGCACCGGGTCACCCGCGCAACCCACCGACACCACGCCGGAACAATTCGTCGCCCTGTGGCGCATGACCGTGGACTACCTGCGCGACTCGTGCGGCCTACACAACGTGCTCTACGCCTACTCGCCCGACCGTAGCCGTATCGACATGAGCTCGGAAAGCACATGCGAGGCCGGGTATCTCTACGCCTACCCGGGCGATGACTATGTGGACGTACTCGGATTCGACGACTACTGGGACATCGCGCCCGCCGACGTCGAGGCAGAGCGGCCGCGTGAACGGCACGACGATCTGATCACCATGCTGACGGTGGTCGGGCGGCTCGCCCGTGAACGCGGCAAGATCGCCGCCGCCACCGAAGTGGGCTCGCCTGGCGAATTCGCGTCGCGGTACGTGATGAGCGCGGAAGACGAAGCCGCGCTGGCCGGCGCCGGCGCTTGTGCCAGTGCCGCGGATGATGGTTGCGCTGCCCATGGCGAATCGAATGCTGTCGGCTCCGGAACAGCCCAGACAGCTGCGCCGTCCGAATCCGATTCGCCGTGGACGCGCTACCTGCTCACCGAGCCGCCCCCCGCGTCGCTCGCCAACAGCGATACGCGTCGGGTGCTGTGGTACATGCCGTGGCGCAACGATCCGGGCGCCGCTGGAACCGGCGCATACGGCACTCCGGTGGAGGGGTCGCGTTATGCGGCTGATTTCCGCCGTTTCACCAAGCATCCTTTCATCCGTATGGCCAATACCCTTCCGCCGCTGTACTGATTCCCGGATTCCCGCGGCCATCCGCGCCGGTTGAGACGGCAATCGTCGTCGATGCCGGAGGCGCGGATGAAGGACTTGACGGCGCGGATGGCGTGTCCCACTTGCAGCTTAAGCGCTTAATCACTACAGTAGGGCACAGCGGCGAGGGAATATGACGAAGTTTCCCGAGCACATAACCGAACAAGGTGCGAACGCAAGGGGCGCATGCACATGCGGCGCGTCGCTCATCGGCGCGCCGGAACGTGCGTTGCGTGAAAACCAAGTGCGCGATCGCAGGAAATCAGGAAAGGATTTGACATGGCTGTCAAAGACAAAAAATATCAGCTGGGAACGGCGGAAAACAAGGCGTTCCTCGACGCGGCCCGCGACAATCTGCTGAACTTCGGCACGAAGTTCCCGGCTCCCGACGGCAGCTCCTACTGGCTGGGCGACGACGGCACCCCATGGAAGGACCGCAATCGCGCCACTTGGATCACCTGCCGCATGACCCACGTGTACTGCCTGGGCGCATTCGTCGGTTTCCCGGGTGCCGAGGAGCTGGTCGACGCCGGTCTGAAGGGTCTCAAGGGCGCGCTGCATGACGACGTCAACGATGGCTGGTATCCGGAAATCACCCCCGAAGGCGGCTACACGCCCACCAAGCAGTGCTATGCACACGCTTTCGTGCTGCTGGCCTCATCGTCCGCGACCCTGCTCGGTCGCCCCGGTGCCGCCGAACTGCTCGACCATGCCGAAAAGGTCTTCCTCGACAAGTTCTGGGACGACGAGACCGGCCTGTCCGTCGACACGTGGAACACCGAATTCACCGAACTCGACCCGTACCGCGGCCTCAACGCCAACATGCATTCCGTCGAGGCGTTCCTCGCCGTGGCCGACGTGACCGGCGACGAGACCTGGCGCAAGCGCGCGGGCCGCATCATCGAGCACGTGCTCGGCTGGGCGAAGGCCAACAACTGGCGCATCCCCGAACACTTTCATTCCGACTGGTCGCTCGACCTCGAATGCAACCGCGAGAAGCCGGACGACCAGTTCAAGCCGTACGGCGCGACTCCGGGCCACGGCATCGAATGGGCCCGCCTGATCACCCAGTGGGCCACCAGCACCTATCCGTCCGATCCGGCGGCCGCGTCCCCGTACATCGACGCCGCGGAGCATCTGTTCAACCGTGCGGTCGAGGATGCGTGGAACGCGGACGGTGCGCCCGGCCTCGTATACACCACCGACTGGGACGGCAAGCCCGTCGTGCACGACCGTATGCATTGGACGCTGGCCGAGGGCATCAACACGTCCTCCACGCTCGCCCGCGTGACCGGCAAGGAATCGTACGCCAAGTGGTATGCGACGTTCCTCGAGTACGCGGACAGCACGGTGATGGATCACGTCAACGGATCCTGGTTCCACCAGCTCGACCGCACCAACCAGCCGATCGGCACCGGGTGGCCGGGCAAGTCCGACCTGTACCACGCGACGCAGTCCATGATGATTCCGCTGCGCGACCCGAGTCTGTCCATCGCACCGGCGGCCAAGAAGCAGGGCTGAGCCTCCATCAGCCGGCGTAAAAAACGGCCTTCCCGTCCGTATGTTGTCACCGCGGATCGATTGATCCGGTGATTTCCATACGGACGGGAAGGCCGTTTTATGTTGCTTATGGACGCTTCCCCCGTGGGGGTTTTCGTTCCTTTTGCCGTTCCTTTAAGGAATCGTGTAAGGAAGTGCGTAAGGAAGCGCGGTCATTCGGCGTCCGCGGCGGACGCGTCCGCCTGCTTGCGGCCGACCTGCGTGAGCTGGTACGCGGCGAACAGCACCGCCAGCCAGATGACGCCGGCGATCACGGCGATGCGGTAGCTTGCGGAGAAGCACATGAGCACTACGACCAGCAGCATGAACGCGATCACCACGTACGGCGTCACATTGGCGAACGGCAGCTTGAACGCGATCTTGTCGAGCGCTTCCTTGCCCTTCAGCCCCTTAAGTTCGGCCGGGCCATCGCCAGCCGCAACCATGCGACGGAACTTGATCTCCGTAATCATAATCATGATCCAGTTGATCGCAGCCGCGATCGTGGCGATCGACATCAGGTAATTGAACGCGAATTCCGGCCATACGAACACGACGACAACGGCAATCGCAATAATTATCGCGGAAGTGATAACACCCCCGACCGGCACGCCTTTCTTGCTGAGCTTACCCAGGTAAGCCGGCGCGTTGCCCTGCTTTGCCAGCGAATACAGCATGCGGGAGTTGGCGTACAGGCCGGAATTGTAGACGCTCATCACGGCGGTCAGGCACACGAAATTGAGGATGCCGGCGGCCGCGTGCACGCCGACGGAATCGAAGATCTGCACGAACGGGCTGGAATCGCCGTCGATCTTGCTCCATGGAATCACCGCCATGATCACGCCGAGCGCGCAGATGTAGAAGACGAGAATACGCCAGATGATGCCGTTCGTGGCCTTCGGAATGGTGGTGCGCGGATTCTCGGTTTCGCCGGCGGTGATGCCGATGAGTTCGGTGCCGCCGAAGCTGAACATCACCACGACGAGCGCCATCAGCAGGCCGGTCCACGTGCCGTCGGCGTTGCGGGTCATCAGGCCGTGCGGCAGGAATCCGCCGTCCACGTTGAACCAGTTGGCGAAGCTTGCGCGAATGCCCGAAGCGGTCGGCACGTTGGCGATCACGACATACAGACCGCCGAGAATCATGGCCAGCACGGCCACGATCTTGATGATGGCGAACCAGAATTCGAATTCGCCGAACTTGTTCACGCCCATGAGATTCAGCGCCGCGATGGCCACGAGGAACACCGCCGCCGACACCCACTTCGGAATGTTCGGGAACCAGTAGTTCACGAACGAGCCGACCACGGCAAGCTCCACCATGGCCACCAGCACGTAGTTGAACCAGTAGTTCCAGCCGGAAATGAAGCCCGCTCGCCGTGACCAGTAGCGCGTCGCGTAGTAGCTGAACGCGCCAGCCTTCGGATCCTCGACCGCCATCTCGCTCAGAGCGCGCACGATCATGAAGATCGCGAGACCGCCGACGAGGTAGGCGAGCAGAATGGACGGGCCGGCCAGCTGGATGGATTCGCTGGAGCCGTAGAACAGGCCGGTGCCGATGGCGCCACCCAGCGCGATGAGCTGGATATGGCGGTTTTTCAACGATTTACGGAGCGTCGGCGGAACCGGCACGTCGTCGGTTCCACGCGGCTTCTTTGCGGCGGTGACGTCGCTCATGGAGATTTCCTCTTCTCTGTTTCCTTGCGATTGCGCGTTGTGCGTTGCGCTCGCTGCTTGCGTTGCGTGCTGTTGCACGCTTGCATGTGCTTGTTTTGCTTGCTTTTTTGCGATTCGCCCTTTGTGAGGGAACGTTTCCGATTGTAGCGGGAAGCGGCGGGCAAAGTGTTGGTTTGTTCGTTCCGGAATGTCTGGTTTGCTTAACGGGTTGTTTGGTTTAGAAGTTCGATTCGCGCGATTGCTGTGCGATTCGAACGCGCGATTTGGACACGTGTTGCGGATGTGCGGTTTGGCGCGTCTTTCCAAGCTTCATGGTGTTCAATGGAATGAGGGGCTACGAACGGAGGTCGACATGGCATTCGTCAAGGACATGCTGCGAATGTGGGCGCATTCGTGGAAAAGATTCATTTCCATCGCCATGATCACGTTGCTCGGTGTGGCCGTGCTCACCGGCATTTACGCGGGCTGCCGTGACGCGTTCCGCAGCACCGACCGCTTTTTCGACGCGCAGGGCCTGCACGACGTCCAGGTGCTGTCCACCGCGGGCCTGTCGAATGGCGATATCGCCGCGTTGCGCAAGGTGAACGGTGTTGCGAAAGTGCAGGCGGAACGGTCGCAGGAAGTGACGTTCGATTTGGACGGCCGCAAGTCGGCGACCATGCAGGAAATCGGCACGAACGGCATCGACCAGCCATACTTGCAGGAAGGGCGCATGCCGAAAAAAGCCGGCGAAATCGCGGTAACCCGAAAATTTATTCGCGATTCGGGCAAGCGTATCGGCAGGCGGCCCCCCCCAAACCCCCCGCCCCCCGCCGCCGCCAGCCGCCTTGTGGAGGCCGCCTCGCCGTAGCCCCCGAATCGGCTTCCTCCGATACTTCCGATACGAACGATACGAACGGTGCGGACGGCACGAATGAAACGAACGGCACGGACGAGGCGCCGAGCTTCCCGACCAAGCTCACCATCGTGGGCGTGGTGCTCGATCCGCAGAACCTGAGCAACCCGGACGGCTACTCCGCCATGACCTCGTTCCGTTCCACCGCCACCACCGACTACACGTTCTTCGCGCCGTCCGATGGCGTGACCGGCACCCTCTACACGTCCGCCACGCTGCTCGTCAAGGGTGCGGCCGCCGAAAGCACGTTCGACGAATCGTACGAAAACACTGTCAAGCAGGTGACCGACCGCATCGACGGCACCGTGAAAACCGACCGCCAGAAGGCCCGTCGGCAGGAACTGCTCGACGCGGGCAACAAGAAGATCGCCGACGCGCGTGCGGAAGCCGACAAGAAGTTCGCGGACGCGCAGTCGCAAATCGACGCGAATCGGCAGCAATTCAACCAGCAGGTCGACCAGATTGTCAGCATGCAGGCGGGCGCGGCAGCTGCGGGAGCTGCGGCAAACGGCGCGAACGCAGGTGCGGCGGCGGCCGCAGGTGCAACTACCCCCCAACTTGACGAAACCACGCGTGAAACAATGCGTGAAACCATCATCGCCGCTAGTCCCGAACTGACGCAAGCCAAGCAGCAGCTCGACCAGGCGCAATCGCAATTGAACGAGCAGAAGGCAAGTACCGAACAAACGCTGAAAACCAAGGAAAACGAGCTGAAAACCAGCATTCCGCAAGTGCGCTGGTATGTGCAGGACCGGCAGTCGCTCGGCGGGTTCAGCGCGCTCAAATCCGACCTCGACTCCATCCAGTCGCTCGGCAACGCGTTCCCGATTGTGTTCCTGCTGGTGGCCGTGATGATGAGCCTGACCGCCATGGCGCGCATGGTCGAAGAGGACCGCTCGCTCATCGGCACGTACGTGGGGCTCGGCTACGGGCGGCTGGCGGTCGCGTCGCGCTACCTGCTGTTCGCGTTGCTCGCCTGCCTCATCGGCGGGGGGCCCCCCCCCCCCCCAACCCCAGCCGGTGGATGGTGCCGTAGGGCAGGGTATCGTTCAGCCACTTGCCATCCTCGATCCGGGCATAGGTGGGGGCCGGGCCAAGGATAAAGGCAAACACGCCCTCCAGCTCGCCGTTGACAAGGTAGAGGAACAGCCGGTTGGAATCAATGTCCTCTTCCAGCAGCTCCTGCGGCGGGAAATGATCTCCCCACTGGGTGGGGTTGCCGGAATCCGCCATCGCCTGCCGGGCGCGGGCATAAATTTTCAGGATCGCATCCAGATCTGCACGTCTTGCTCCACGAAACATCTTCATCCAACCTCTCTTCCGGCGGGCCGCTGCCCGCCCTGATCGTTCCGCTTTAATATAACACAAAACGGCCCTCTCCGTCAAAGCCTGCTGCAAAGGCGGAGAGGGTCGTTTACTGATGCACTTATGTGCGCTGGCTGCGTGCCCGGCGGTACTCCCGGGGGCTCTGGCCATACCGCTCATGGAACAGGCGGTAGAAGTAGCTGGTGTTCTCGTAGCCCACCTGGGTGATGATCTGCTGGATGTTCAGGTCGCTGCGGCGCAGCAGGCGGGCGGCGGTCCCCATCCCGGGCGTCTTGTCCCCGCC
>OGQD01001839.1_pt1 | contig 12804 bp, 10 predicted proteins | sample 1553091 | NCBI WGS metagenome assembly OGQD01 (sample SAMEA2580290, study PRJEB22360) | human gut metagenome | biome: human gut; feature: human-associated habitat; material: faeces | place: Denmark | collected 2008/2010
GTTTCTTAGAGCTAGTACTGGTTTGTCGCAATCTGAATTTGCCAAAAAGTTCGAAATCGATAGACAAATATTAAATCGTTGGGAAAGTAAAAATAATAAAAGAGGGTTAACTATTTATACAATAGCAAAATTTTCCAATCTCGTTGGAATTTCACTGAGGGACTTTTTTGACTTCGATGTATAATTGGATACAAAGTCTTCTAAACATTTTTTTTTGAACTTATTATGAATATAACACCTACGAGAGTTGATGTTATATTTTTTTGATATATGATTGTTTTTAAAAGATGCTAAGACCAAATATATGAGTTGAATCCATTTTTTCGAAATAATAATGCAAAAAATCGCTCAATATGTGGATTCCCGTTTTTTTCATTTGTTTGCTTTTATTATATTTAAAGGTTTTGAATAACTATATATAACTCAATGACTAGAGAGCAGGAACGTGACGAGTTACATCGTGCGATATGGCAGATTACCAATGATTTAAGAGGGAGTGTAGATGGATGGGATTTTAAATCTCATGTTTTGGGAATCTTGTTTACCGATTTATCTCGGAAAATCTTAGAGCACATATCAATAGAGCAGAATGGAAAACAGGATTCATATTAAAAATATTAAATTAGTAATTTTATTGTAACATGGCAGACGCAATAGTAGCAAGAATTTTAGGCGATGATCATCAGGCACTTTGGTTCTGGTATAAGGCATCCGATATCTTTCAGAAAGATTCAATTATACAGACCGTCACATGGGAAGCAGTAGATGTTCCGGGTTTCGATGATATTGTTGTAAAGTACCACAGACCAATCATTGACAAAACTCATGAAATATCCACAGATCATTACCAGATAAAATTCCACGTCGATCATCGGAACAAAATGACCTACGCTTCGCTTACTGATCCGGCATTTATAGGCAATACCGAAAAATCAATCCTGCAGAAGCTTCACGATTGCTACAAAAAAGATCCAGTCAAATTCTCTCGATCACGTTATTACTTTCAGAATACGTGGCAAGTTGACTATACCGATCCGTTGCACCTACTTATCGACAATGAATCGGCTATAATCCTGAAAAGGCTATACGAAGGAAAAACAGACAAAAGTAAATTCGGACAAGTTCGTAAATTGTGGAAGGATCACCTCGAAATAGAAGATGATGAAGAATTCAAAGCGGTAATTCGCGGACTTAGAATTAAGACAATTGATTCAAGCCATGAGCAAACTGTTGATCATCTAAACCAACGGTTGGTAAATGCTGGTTTGAGGAAAATTGATCTGGGTGCGCGCGAAAACCCTTATATCGGCTTGATTAAACGCCTACATGCGGATGGAATTACGGTTTTTGAGCGTGAAGGTCTCGAAGAGATTTTGAGGAAAGAAAACCTTTTTGATAATACCGGAGTTTTAGAAGATAATGAGCTGACCATTGGCATTAGAAGTTTTAAACGCGGCACTGAATCCATCAGACATATAACTAAACGATACTTGTGCTTGCTTCAGTATTTTGCTGGCCGCTTTGTTCACGAAGAGGTTTTCTGGGAATCGCAGATTCTTCCCGCAATCGAAAAATTTGCAGATGAGCTCTTGGAGCTCGGAGTTCCGCTGAACATACACCTCGATACACATTTGAGCATTGCCTACGCATTAGGTTTTTACCTCGATCCGAAATTTGGAGTACAGGCAATAATTGTTCAGAAAACGCAATTTGGGAAAGTGCTCTTCGATCCGAAACTAGCCAATGGTGAGCAAAGTTATATGGTGGAAGGATCCTTTTGGCAATCTTCACCGGAGATTCTCAGTGCAACAGGTAAAGACATAGCGGTGATCATCAATATAACATGGGAAATCGAAACCAAAGTAAAGGAATACCTTAACACCGGTCCAATGGACATTGGACAGATACTTTCATTTACCATTGCGGGGGGCACGGGACGCGATTCCATCAAAGACGGAAATCATCTTTATCGGGCAATAAGTGAACTTGTTAAAATAGTTCATAGTATTAAATCAGTAAGCAGCCCGGATGCAAAAATCCACCTCTTCATTGCTGCACCAAATGCTTTTGCTTTTTTCTACGGACAGCAGAGCCGTATTTTAGGAACTACTGTGCTTTACGAATTTGATATGGAAAAAAAAGTAAGTGGCAGCTATCACCCAGCACTAATATTAACTACTAAATAACCTCTCATGGCAAACATTAATGGCCTATTTTCAGATTTTCTATCAGAAATAAGATTAACGCCTAATCAAAAAAGCGACTTAAAAACAGGACATACCACACTGAGAAACCGACTGAATGCTGATGCGGATCTTTCATCAGTTGTCGTATCAACATTCCTCCAAGGAAGTTACAAAAGATCTACTGCTGTCCGTCCTTCTGGCGGCAAGCGCGCTGACGTCGATATTATCATTGTCACTAATCTGGACCGCTTCAATGTAACGCCACATCAGGCCCTCGAAAAATTCGAACCATTTGTGAAAAAGCACTACGATGGAAAATACCGAATTCAGGGAAGATCCATTGGAATTGAACTTTCCTATGTAGATCTGGATATTGTAATCACTTCAGCTCCTTCGGAGATTGAGCAAACTAACCTTCGTTCAAAAAGTGTTACTTCAGACTTAATGCTCGAAGACCTTCAAGTTGGCAGCTACGATCTTCGGTTTAACAAAGCCTGGACTGAGCCCGATATAATGAAAGGTGGTTATATCTCCTTGAGTGAAGCTGTACGTGCACAAGCAGAATGGAAGTCTGAAGCGCTTTGGATTCCAGATCGCGACGCTGACAAGTGGGAACAAACCGATCCATTAGAACAAATTAAATGGACCCGGGATAAAAACAAGAATACCAACAAACATTACATAAATGTGGTGAAGGCTTTGAAGTGGTGGAAGCTGGTGAGACTTGTTGACCTTAAACATCCCAAAGGCTATCCGATCGAACACATGGTTGGTGATAACTGCCCGGATGATATCACAAGCGTTGGCGAAGGCGTTTGCCTAACCCTCGAAGCCATCGTTTCGAATTACGCCAATGACTATTATTGGACTCGTGTACCGGTGCTTGCAGATAGAGGCGTTCCAACCCACAATGTTTGGAAACGTATTACATGGGAAGATTTTAAGACATTTTACGAAAATGTCAAGACTTACGCAGCTATCGCTCGTGAAGCTCTTGATGCAACGAGTTTAAAAGTTCTGGCCGACAAATGGCGTGAGATCTTCGGTTCTAAATTTCCCGAAGGTCCGGACGACGACGGCGGCACAGGCAATAAGTCCGGAGGCAGCGGCCCTACAGGATTCAGCGATAGGACAGCACCAACCAATCCAGGAAGACAAACATTTGCCTGATTGATGGAACCATCTGACGCGCTTAGAGGCGCCCGAAGAAATTGCTTTATAGAGGGTTTTGATCTCACCGAAGATCTGGTTTGGAATGTCGATATCAAAAAGTGGGTTTTCCGCTTTTTCATTCACAGTTCTCACGCGGACACTTCGCGGATTCCAGCTACAACAAGCTGGTTTTGTACTGTTGACAGAAATTATCCGCAGGGAAATATCAAAGTCTATCCTGATGCTGTGGGTGGCATCGAAAAAACCTATTACCACCAGAACTTCAACAGCTTTAAAGAGGATCATCGCTGGAGACAGGGCGACATATGCGTAAGAGACACTTTAGGAAAGTGGGGAAAGCGGAATTTCAATGAGGAGCCTTACAATGAAAAGTATCGACTCCAGTGGTATATAAAGAGGTGTATGGAATGGATACGTGCAGTTGCGGAAAATACAATTGTCATTCCCGGCGATCCTTTTGAAGTACCGGCAACGCCTTCATTGAGCCCGGAGAAATTTATGTTTAACGAAACGGAAACTTCGTTTGCGACGTGGAACGATGCTGCAACACCCTTTGCGGGAAACTGTACCTTCAAAGAAATTTTTCCAAGCAGCAACATGTTTGTCATTTCAACTTTTAAAGCAAAAGATTTTGAAATGTCTTATGAATGGGGACGGCACATTAATGAGAATAAAAAAGAATGTGATGGTTTCTGGATAAGACTGAAATCAGTACCGGTGTTTGAAGAATGGCAGCTCCCGTATTTTTGGAATGAACTTTTCGAAGTCGCAGCAAAGGACCAGATTGATCTGCCAGCTCTAATCAAACAGATACTCCGGAAAGCCAAAGGAAGCTTTTTTCTACTTATTGGATTTCCGATCCCGGAGAACTTCGGGGAAAAAAATACCGGCTATCATTGGATGGGCGTAAGGTGTCCAAAACTCACTAAGCTGGGAGGATTTCTCGACAAATCTCCGGAACGGATAAATACAAGTTTTAGAATTGCCTTCAATGCTACAGCAAAAATAGACTGGCTCACTACGGAGAGCTGGAGTTTTGAGGATCTTACGTCGAGAGGTAAATTGGATCCTGCGACAATTGGTAAACAGTATCTGCTTATCGGCGCTGGAGCTCTGGGATCTTGCCTTGGAGAATTACTCGTGAGATTAGGTTGTATCAACTTAACAGTTGTTGATCACGACCTTCTACTAGCTGGAAACCTGGTTAGGCATACCCTGACAATGGAAGAAGCATATAGGTTTAAAGCGGAAGCAATGGCAACCCACCTCAATAAGCTTTCACCACATGCTAAGGTGAAGCACGTTTCAAAATCCATAACCAGCCTAAGTTCACATCAGCTTTCTCAACTGATCTCAGATCATAACGTGATCATCAATGCTACGGCCAATGATGAAGTCATCGATCTATTTGATGAACTTTTAGAAGGCCAGGAAAAAACATTTGTCTCCTTTGCCTTCGGCTTTTTTGTGAAAAGGATGTTTTGTTTTTACCACCACAACGTCCCATCACTTAAAAGTACCTTTCTGGAAAAGATCATGCCCTGGCTTGCTAAAGAGGCAGAAGAAAATCCTGACCCAGACTTCCCGCGTGAAGGACTCGGTTGCTGGCATCCCGTGTTCCCTGCAAGGCTTGATCATATTCAGTCCCTATTAGGTGCAGAAATGACCAACTTCGAAAAACTGATGAATAATCCACCAGGAACGGATTTCCACGTAATGGAACGGTCTCCTGACAACGGAAGCATTTTACTTAAAACGGATGTGCAATGATATTCCTATCACAAAAGAAAAGTTTACAGGCTGTCTTACCGCAAGCTTGCCTCAACCAGATGCTGGAACTCATGAAGACTTTCGACAAAGTTGAAACGGGCGGTATTCTCATCGGAAAGTATACTAGTAACAATACCATTGCGGAAATAACCTTCGTCGGCGGTCCGCCACCTGATTCAAAGCACGGAAAATACTCATTTGAAAGAGGTGTAATCGGACTGAAGGAAATGTTGGAATCGTTATGGATTGATGGATATTTCTACATTGGTGAATGGCATACACATCCCAAGGCAAGTCCGTCGCCCAGCGGAACCGATGTTATTCAGATGATAGCTATTTCGAAAGCTGCTCAGTATAACTGTCCAGAACCGATCCTTATAATCTTGGGAGGCAAATCCGACAATTATAATTTGTTCGTGGGAATTTTCAATAAAAAGGGGGGGTACTACCAATTAGATATTCAAACTGAAACTAATTTAGTCTGATTAACCGGATTAAGAAAATGTTTGGGCGAAATGACAACAGATATTTTTTCTATATTTTAGCAAATATTTCGTCCTATAAGCAAGGATAAAATTTTTTCCGACAATTAAAATTTATGCCGTGGGTTCTCGTGTACATTGATTATTATAGAAATGTTCCCGATGGTTTTGCAAAGAAAGCTGTAAAGTATATTTAATTAGAATGATTGCAAAATTTACTATGATTGATCATCTACTATTAATTTTATGATGTTTGAAAAACTCGTTATATCATTGAAAAGCTGATGGTCATTTAAAACTGAAATTATATGCTCACGGAAAAATTGAAAATAGGTGGTCATTGTCATCGATTTTCCAATTTTAATAAAATAAATAGGATAATTAATGATAGAAAGTTTAATGTTAAGTTTGTATTTTCGCAAATTAGAGATGTGAATCAATTATTTCGAAGGAGAGTAAAATTTGTCGTAATCTGAAATCAGATATTTTTGAAAACAGTACACGATTCAATCTTAAGTAACAATTTTCTTAAAAAAAGGGAACGTTACATTAATATTAGCACCTAAATTAGCGCCTAGAAATATAAAACCCTGTAAATCAATGTTTTACAGGGTTATAAGTGGAGTTGGAGGGATTCGAACCCTCGTCCAAACAAGCAATACATAAGCTTTCTACATGCTTATTCTGCTATTGGTTTTCGACGGGAAGCAGAGAGCAGACACCCAACTTCCAGCTTATCTTCTGAGGTTTTCGAGCTTTAGCCGAAGCGTCCAAAGCCTTATTTCCGCATTCCTATATCCCAGAATCAAACGCCGCAGAACAGAGCATTTGTGGAATATCTTGCTCCCTTACTAAAATCTTCGGGGAAACGCTTGATCTACTATACTTCGATATTAAGCTGCAAGAGCGAACTCTTCGTTGCCAGTTAAAATTTTGTAGCAAGGGATTATAGAGATCGCGCTACGGTTCTCTGCATGCTTACTTACCCATTGACCTTGCTGTCGAAACCAGTCAACCCCATGAATAAAGTGAATGCAAAGATAACACTTTTATTCAAATTCAGTTCATATTCTTTCAGTCATTTTAATAATGGGATTTCATGTACTTTATTTGAAGCTTTATCCTGCTTTCCGTTGCAATTCCTCATTACGCGGCTCCGCTTCGCTCCGCCGCTCCATTCCGGGATTTTCTCTACAATCAGGGCTAGGGTGGAAGTGGGTAGTATAAATGATAGACAAAAAAACTTTTAAGCAAAGAACAAAAGCCTGAACAGCAAAAAAATAACCCTCAAAAACAAAAAGTGCCGGAAAAAACCCGACACTTATATAATTCATCTAAATCCTTTCCTCAATTTTAATCTCAACCTCAATCTCAATCTTAACTTCAACCTCATCAATCCCTGTTCTTCAGTAAAATCCATCCCGAAAGCTGAACAGGCTTTTTAATGATTTTATCTTCCCATTGTAATTTATACCAGTACGTTCCTGTAGGAAGAGGTCTTCCGATGTATTTTCCGTCCCAGATCGGTGTTTTGGTGGTCGGTCGGAAAACTTCTTTTCCGTATCGGTCGAAAATACCCCCTTCAAAATTTCCGTATCTGCTGATCTCGCTGAAATCAATCACATCGTTGCTTCCGTCACTGTTCGGAGTAATTACGTTTGCCATAAAGAACGTATAATATTCGGCCGTGGTATCGCAGGTTGCTCCTCTGTTTCTTACCCTTATCGAATATTTTGTGTTTTTTAGTACTTGGAAAATGTTGGAAGCCTGCCACGTTACGCCTCCGTCTATGGAGTACTCTATAGGTACATTTCCGTTATTTTGTACAATAATCGTTAAGAATGGATCTTTGTAAGTGATTTCTTTAATTTGAGGAGTTACAATATATCCTACCGTTGCAGTAAAGGTTTTAGAACAGACTCCGTTACTGATGGTTACCGAATAGGTTCCCGCTGTGTCTACATTGATGGTTTGAGAAGTTGCTCCGGTATTCCATGAATAAGAGTAATTCGGACCGCTTCCTGCATCCAGAATACCTTTGTCACCCTTACAGATTTCAATATTTTTTAGTGTAGAAACAATTTCAGGAACCACAGTGATGGTAATCGTAGCAGGAGTCGTCGCAGAACAGCCGTTTGTTCCGATTCCTGTTACCGTGTACGTTGTGGTGGTTGTCGGGGAAACAATCTGTGTGTTGCCGTTTCCTGTTAATCCCGTCCATGTGTACGTTGCTGCGCCCATTGCTGTAAGAGTAATAGATTCCCCTTTACAGATTGATATTTTTGGTGCCGAAACACTGATGATCGGCGGTGTAATGTTCTTAATAACCGTTACAGAACCTTGTTTTAGGCATCCGTTGGAAGTCGGGCTTGTAATCGTTAAAGTATAAGTTCCTGAATTATTAACAACCGGTGTTAATGTATTGGCTCCGGAAACAATATTTCCCCCACCTGTAGCGGTCCATAAGAAAGTAGATCCGGGTTGATAAACAGAAGTCGTTGCGTTTAAAGTAACCTGAGCATTTGTACAGTTAATTTCTGCCGGAGGATTAATATTAATGACGATGGCCGGATCCATTGTCACGGTTGCAGATTTTGTATATTGACAACCGTCCGGCGTAGTTACCGTTACCGTATAAATTCCGGAAGCATTTACTGTGGTTGTGGCAGTTGTGGCTCCGTTTGACCATGAAAAAGTATTTCCCGTTCCGTTTGCACTAGCCGTTAAAACGGTTGAAGCGCCTTCGCAGAAATTTAAATTTCCGGAAATCTGAACATTCGGATCTGTTCCCTGAGTGATCGTAACGGAAACAGGATCGCTTGTACAGGTTCCGTTATTGTAGGTTAAAGTATAAGTTCCCGGAGTAGATACGGTGATCGACTGTGTCGTTGCGCCGTTTGACCATGTGTTTCCTGTTGCTGAACCCGAAGTAAGGGTAACAGGATTGTTGTTACAGATGACATTCGATGAAGCAGTAATTGTCGGAATTGGTTTTACATTAACAATTAATTGTAATTCAGCAATTTTCGAACACGAGCCTGATTTTACCAAAACATAAATCGTAGCATTTCCTGAAATATAAGCCGACGGATTTGCAATCGTATTGCTGTTTCCGGCTAATGCATCTGCCTGATTCAGATAATAGCTGAATGTTACTCCTGTCGTTGTACTGATATTAGGTTGCGCTGATGTTAAATTAAATGTTCCGGTATTGTTATTTGAACAGACGCTTAAAGATGAATTTTGTACAACAGGCACTGCCCCCTGAACTACTGTCACAGATTTTGTGTACTGGCAGTTGGCAGGAGTATTTACAGTCACCGTATAAGTTCCCGGCGTTGAAACTGAAATTGAATTTCCTATGGCGCCTGTAGACCATGAATATGTATTTCCGGTTCCGTTAGACGTTGCTGTTAAGGTTGTCGGAGACCCACAGACAATTAAATTTCCCGTAATCTGAGGATTCGGATCGCTTTCTGCGGTTAATGTTACTGAAACGGGCGCACTCGTACATATTCCGTTGGTGTTGGTTAAAGAATAGGTTCCTCCGGATGTAACCGTGATGGATTGTGTTGTTGCTCCGGTAGACCATGTATTTCCGGTCGGAACACTTGAAGTAAGCGTTACATTTCCGCCAAAACAGATCGTCAAAGATGAACTTGTAATCGTTGGAGAGGCAAGCTGGGTTACATTGAGTTGAAGCGAAACTACCTTTGAGCACGTTGCTGTTTTTACTCTTACATAAATAGTTGCGTTTCCCGATGTATAAGCGGTCGGCGTTGCAATGGTATTTGTATTTCCGGCAATGGCATCTGCCTGATTCACATAATAATCAAAAGTAACTCCAGAAGTCGTGCTTATGTTGGGTTGTGCTGTTGTTAAATTAAAAATTGCTGTACTTGTACTGGAACAATTGGTTAAAGTCGCATTTTGAGCAACAGGAACCGCACCCTGTACAACCGTTACGGATTTTGTGTATTGACAGTTCGCCGGAGTTTTTACGGTTACGGTATACGTTCCGGGAGCAGTTACGGTAATTGAAGGAGTTGTAGCTCCGGTAGACCATGAATAGGTGTTTCCTGTTCCCGTTGAAGTTGCAGTAAGGATCGTGGAAGTATTTTCACACAATGTCAGATTTCCGCTGATCTGCGCATTTGGATCTGTGTCCTGGGTGATGGTAACGGAAGCTTGTGGACTCGTACAGATTCCGTTGCTGCTCGTTAAAGTATAGGTTCCGGGTGTAGTTACAGTGATAGACTGGGTTGTCGCTCCTGTAGACCACGTGTTTCCTGTCGCATTGTTCGATGTTAAAGTAATATTTCCGTTAGGGCATAACTTTGTGGAGGATGCAGTTATAGATGCCGTTATACTTTTGTCTTTAAAAACGATAGCATTCGTTTGTTTACAGGAATTAATAGAATTATTGGGATTGTTAGGATCCTGATAACTGATGTTATAATAATAGGTATTGCTCGTATTGACAGTAATAGGTGCGGTGATAGGATTTGTTCCCGTAGCTGCATTGTTCGCTGTACTGTAATAGGAAACATAAAAATTAGGATTTCCGTTTAATATTCCCGGCGATAAGGTACTGAAATTAAATGTAGCAGAACTTCCGCAAATATTGATTTCTCTCGGAGAACTTGCCGTTGGTCCCGGATTTCCCGGCGGTACAAAAGGATTGGGAGCAATCGTGGAATTGGTGAATGGTGAAACGAAAGTTGCCGTTCCTCCCCATGTTAAATTAAAAGTGTAAACTGTTGTAGACCAGTTGTCGATGTATAGATAGTACGTCTGACCCGCAACAACATCCATATATTTACAGTAAGGATCTGTATTTCCTGCGCCGGATGAGGTATTGGTATTCGTCATGTTCATCCCTGTATTGGTGTAATATCCGGAAGCGTTACATCTTACCGGAGTTCCTCTGTTGGAGCAGGTTACATTCGGTCCGTAAATCGCCCAGTCATAATCTACCGGTCCGGTAGGAGCGAGGTCAAAAGTAAGTGTTCCGCTGGTGGCAATCGTAAATTTATACCAAACCGAGTGGTTCTCGTAAGAAAGGCATCCTCCCAGAGTTTCATTGGTGTTGCCGATTCCTACAGGAGTATAATTAATGCCCGAATTTCCGCAGACAGTAATGGCGGAAACGCAATCTTCCTGTGAAAACACAAAAACAGAAAAGAGCATTACGATAGAAAAGAGTAATTTTTTAAGCATGTTGAAGGGAATATGGTTTTCTCGAAATAAATCAAAACTTAGATTCTGTAGGCTGTGAAAGCAGAAAAGTCCTTATAAAAAAGGAGTAATGGGATAGGATCATAGCTGTTTGGTTTTAAGCAGTTTAATATAATCTGCAAATCTAAATAAATAAAGAATGCAAAACCATATAATTTGTTGAATAATTTTTTATAAATACACTTAAATTATTACGAATAAAATGTTAAATGCTTTTCTTAATAAATTATTTTGAAAATTTAAGTTACATGATTTTGAAGATTTTTATTGAATAAAGTTTTGCGGTTTCATAAATAATGTTTACTTTTGCAATCCAAAATGAGATGTAATATATGTTAATAATTCCAGTAAAAGACGGAGAGTCTATCGACAGAGCATTAAAAAAATATAAAAGAAAATTTGATAAAACGGGTACGGTTCGTCAGTTAAGAGCTAGACAACAGTTTATCAAGCCTTCTGTAACTTTAAGACAAGCTAGATTAAAGGCTGCTCACAAGCAAAGAAATCTTAGCAAAGAAGAACAGGCTTAAGAATTTTCTTACACACATACTAAATTCACTCTTTAAATGTTTATATTTGAAGAGTGAATTTTTGTTTTATATACTAAATGATGCTGGACAAATTCCTGGAATATTTACAGTTCGAGAAGAGATATTCTCTTCACACCATTACAAGCTACAGAAAAGACCTTGAAGATTTTTCCCATTTCTGTCTGAAGACGGAAGCTTCGGAAGATATTTCCAAAGCGGACAAAAAAATTATCAGAAATTTTATCGTTGAATTAAGCGAAAATGATATTTCCAAACGGAGTATCAACAGAAAATTGTCTTCGCTTCGCAGCTTTTACCTTTTTCTTTTAAAGATTGGTGAAATAAAAATTTCTCCCACAGAAAGTATTTCTTCATTAAAATTTTATCCCGAAAAACAAATTCCTATATCAAAAGAAGAAATGCAAACACTTAATGATCAGGTTTTTGAAGAAATTAACGATATTCTGGATAAATGTATCGTTGAGGTGCTTTATCAGACGGGAATCCGGAAAGCAGAGCTTTGTGGTATGACTTTTGAAAATGTAAACCTTAGCGGAAACGAACTGAAAATAATAGGAAAGGGGAACAAAGAAAGATACATCCCCATCTCCGGAGAACTTTCGGATCTGCTTAAAAGTTATTTGAAAATAAGGAAACCACTGCCTGAACATGATTTATATTTTTTTGTCAATACCAAAGGCAAAAAACTCACTGAAAAATTTGTTTATGTGGTCGTTAATAAGTACCTTAGTCTTGTAACAACAAAAGAAAAAAGAAGTCCTCACATCCTTCGTCACAGCTTTGCTACACACGTTTTGGATAATGGGGCAGAGATCTCTAAAGTAAAAAAAATATTAGGACATTCCAGCCTTGCAAGTACACAAGTCTACACGAATGCTAATATAGAACAATTGAAAAAAGTGTTTAATCGGGCTCATCCAAGAGCCTCAAAAAATGACGAATTATGAAGATCACAGTACAATCAATTGGTTTAACTCCACACGAACCACTAGAATCACACATTGAAAAAAAAGTAAGCAAACTGGATACTTTTTATGACAAAATTCAGGAGTGTAAAATATTTTTAAAAGTAGAAAACAACTCGGATAAAGCAAACAAAACGGCCGAGATTATTCTGGCGGTTCCGGGAGACGATATTGTAGTAAAGAAGACCTCTGCAAGTTTTGAGGAAAGTTTAGACCTATGCGTTGATACTGCTAAAAAGCTATTAATCAAGAAAAAAGAAATGGCTTAGAAAAAAAAGTTAAAAAAAGTTATTAAAAAATTTGAGAATTCAAAAAATCCGTTCTATATTTGCACTCGCAAAAAGGGAACAGCGATCTTTTGAATTCTTTTTTAATAATGCTTCCATAGCTCAGTTGGCCAGAGCACGTGATTTGTAATCTCGGGGTCGTGGGTTCGAAT
>OGQD01001842.1_pt1 | contig 12799 bp, 13 predicted proteins | sample 1553091 | NCBI WGS metagenome assembly OGQD01 (sample SAMEA2580290, study PRJEB22360) | human gut metagenome | biome: human gut; feature: human-associated habitat; material: faeces | place: Denmark | collected 2008/2010
TTATTAAATGTCCCATTTTTTTGAATTTATAGTGTTCTTGTTTATAAACAGAAAAATAGAAATTAAAAAAATTTTAAATTAAATGTCCCTTTTTTAACTTTTCCAGTGCTGTTATTTATAGACAGAAAAATAAAATTTAAAAAATTTTAAATTAAATGTATCCTTTTTTTATTTTGTAGTGCTGTTCCTTATAGAAGAATAAAATTTTCAAGAATTTTAAAAACTTCATATTGCAATATTAAAGATTCTACAAGATTTTTAATAATTTAAATTTCAAAAAAGACCATTGATAATGCATAGATGTTATGTTAAATTTGGACTCGAAGGGTGACCATACCATACCAAATAACTTAAACATCATGCAAAAAAAAGTTTAAGTTAAGGAGGTATGATTATGGAAAAAAATTGATAATATAGTTATGTATTCGCCAGAAGATGTTAGAAAACTTCTACATTTAGGTAACACTAAATGTTTAGAATTATTCAATTCTGAGGATTTTCCTAGCATAAAAATTGGACGAGCATTTTGGGTAAAAGCAGATTGTTTGGAGAGATTTTTAAGTGAAAAACATGTTGTTGGAAATAAAAATGAAGATCTATTCTAACGGACAAATAAATCTTCAAAAAATAACTATTTACAGGAACACCCTGTACTACATAGTAGTATACATTAAAAATTTTATTGGTACAAGAGTAAAGCAGGGTAGTTTCTTCCTAAAATAAGGAGGTACTAAATGCAACACTCAAAAGGAATTACAGTTGGAACATATACAATAAAAACTAAAAAGAAGGTAAATACCTTGCCTATCTGTCCAACCTGTAAGAATTGTAAAGATAGGTCAATTTGTAGCAATAGAAAAAAACTTAAAAATGCTCTATATGTAAAAATTGTTCAAATGCAGCAGAATGTGATATTTACTATATTTCATCTTGCTCAAAAGCAATATTAAACTTAGGAAGAAGTCCACAAACAGGAAAAGAAATTAAGAAAACTTTTACTGGAAAAACTGAAGATGAGGCATTATACAAACTTTATCAATTTAAAGACAATGTAAAAAGAAATGGTCTTCCTAAAAATATTTTGCAAAAAACTATGGTTACTATATATTCTTTATGCTGTCAAATGGAGGAAATAAAAAAGTCTAGAGGTAAAATTGGAACAAATGCATATAGAACAAATATGAGTACATTGAAAAGAATCTCAAATTATGATTTTTCTAATATTCCTATTGAAAAAGTAAAAAGAGAGCAAATTGAAGATTTCTTGGAAGATGAAAGAGGTAAGTCTAATTCTATAATCAAAAAAGATTATGGTATGCTTGCAAGAATATATGATTATGCTGAAGAAAATGATTATATTAAAAAGAACTTTTTCAGAGGATTTAACAAAATTGAAAAAACTCAAAGTAAAATTGCTACAAAACAGGTTACTCCAATGACGTTTGATGAAGAAAAAAGATTTAAAGAATACTTAATGACTGACACTCATCCATATAAAAATCTTATCTTAATTGAATTGTACACTGGAATGAGATTAGGAGAAACATTAGCACTAGATATATCAGATATTGATATAAAAAGTGATACAATTCGAGTTGGTAAAATACTGACACATGATGAAAATAATAAACCTTACATACATGATTCTGCCTTATCTCAAACAAAAGATGGCGCTAGACTTGTTCAGATTAATGATGCTTTTAAAAACAATGTTATTGAATCAATTGGAATTGCAGAAACAAACGAAAATAACAAAAAAATTATTATTCTGTCAAGATAATGGCTCACTTATTTTAGAAAGTAGTGTAAATAGTTATTTAAAACGAGTTGCAAAAGAAATAGGCTTAAGTTATTGGAAACAATTTAGTTCTCATAGATTAAGACATACATTTGCAACAAGATGTATTGAAGCAGGTATTTCTCTTCCTGTACTTCAAACATTAATGGGACATCATGATATTCAGACTACCATTAATGAATATGGTAAAGTTTTTAATTTCTATCAAAGAAAAGAGAAAGAAAAATATATTAATTATGTAACAGATGGAATAAGTGAGATATAAGCCTTAAAATTGAAGTTAATTGAAAATTAAATAGATAAAAAATTTCAAGGTCAAATTTCAAGAATGAATTTGATATTAAGAAATGCAGTAATTGCAATAGATATGTGTTACGGAGATGTAGTCGCCTCGACCAATGAAAAAGGCTTTTACAGCCTTTATTTTTTTGCTCAAATATTAATTTTAGTTAATTTTTTATAGGATCTTCTATGATTTATCAATCTCATTAATATAACAATCTGTAATAATTCGTAACATAAATGTAATACTTAAAGTGTCGAAATCTGCTACTATTAAGATAGTAGTATATAATTTTGGGGTATTATGTCACAAAATTAGGAAAGGAGGTTAACCTAGTGAAAAAAGACAGGAAATTACTAATTATTGTTATTTTACTTTTAATTATTGTTTGCGTAGTTTGTGCTATTGCTTTTGGAAAGAAAAAGCCAGAGCAAAAAGCTCAAATACAACAAAACACAATGTTAGAAGTTAAGAATACAGAAAATTACAAAATCTTAAACGGAAACGTTTCAACAAAATCTGAAATAACCACTTTTTCAGCAGACATAAAAAATGTAAGTGGAAAGCAGTTACCAGCTAATAAACTTAAAGTTGAATTCTTGAATAAATCAGGAAAAAAATTAGGTGAAGTTGAAGTCTATGTTGAAAAAATTGAGGCAGGAGAAATAACACAAGTAACTGCGAGAATGTGGGATGCACCACAAGATATAGCAAATTATATTATTACAGAACAATAAAAATAAAAGGAGAATGTAATGCAAAATAAAGAACTAAAAAGAAAAGCCCTCGAAAAAATAAAAAGTATGGGTAATGGAAACAAAGGTATAACATTAGTTGCTTTGGTTTTTACAATAGTAATTCTGCTTATTTTGGTTGGTATAACAATTGAACTTACATTAGGAAGCGATGGAATCATTCAAAAGACAAAATTTGCAAAAAATCAAAGTTGTATGCAATCAGATAAAGAAGCAATTCAAATAGCATATTCAACAGTATATCACTTGTATGATAAAGTAGTGACAGCTCAAGATTTACAAGAGCAACTAATATATGATGGAAAAGATGCAGAATGTGAAACTGTTGAAAACAACAAAATTAAAGTTAAAATTGTAAAATGTGAACATGTATTTTTAGTGGATCCTTCAACTGGTGACATTGAAAATACTACTAGTGATGGTAAGCCCGTTGAAAACAAAATATCAATTGAGGTAGATCCATCAAGTAGTACAACAGAAAGTTATAAACAACAAGTTGTAATAACTGTAAAGAGCAGTAGAGAAACGATAACAGATAATTCAGTAAAAATATTATGGACAACAGATGATTCAGATAATGAACCAGTAGGTTTAGCAAATGGAACTGATTTATCAGTAGAAAACAAAGATGAAAAAACAATGAACAGTGAAACTGTTTATACTGTAACTACTTCAGGAGATTATTATTTATGGGTAAAGGCTATTATAAATGGAAAGAGTACTTCTCAAAAATTTGGACCATACAAATTACTAGCAGCGCCAAGTGCTAAGGATATAATATTTACACCATCAACAGTTGCACCAACAACTTCGTTGAATGTAAAAATTGCTCCTTCAGCAAACTTCCCAGTATATGTATTGCAATATCAAGTTGCTTCAACTGTTAATAGCAATAACTGGAAGAATTACACATCAGAGGTAAACATTACAGAAAATACAACAATTTGGGCAAGATTATATAATGCAACAGAAAATAAAGAAGTTGTATCAAGCTTTGTTGTAACAAATATATGCTTACACACAAGCGGATGGAAAGTTCAAGGAGATAAACACTACTGTGAACTTTGTGGATACAGTGAGAAACATAATTATAATGAAATCGGAGATTCGTCAAGACATAGATGCTCAACCTGTGGAGACTATGCAAGTCATACCTTCCAAGAATGTGGCTCAAATTCGCATACATGTAGTGAATGTGGAGGATTTTATGATCATACGTTTGAGTATTACAATGAAACTTCACATAGATGCAGTGGTTGTGGATACATAGCGGAACATATATATAATAGTTCAGGAGAATGTACAATATGTGGAACAATGTGTACTCATAAATTTATATGTGGTACTTATCTTTCAACATGTTCAAAATGTGGATACGTATGTAATCATGGAAATTCATCATTAGGTGGCGATTATGAAAATGGTGGAATGGCACACTTTATATATGACGAATCAGCGGGAACAAGTACATGCAGTTATTGTGGATTTGTATGCGGTTCAGGGGGATCGATTTATCACGAATTTCAGAATGACTTAGGTGGAATGGTAAATCCTCACGAGGTATATCATAGATGTCGAATATGTGGAATTGAAATGAAACATAATTTTGATAATATGAATGGACAATGTATGAGCTGTAACTACTGCTGTACACATACAGGATTCTGGCAAAATGGATATTGTACTAACTGTGGCAAGTCATGTGAACATAACGGTAGTTCGAGTTCAATGATTTGGAATGATGGAGTATGTACAATATGTGGAGAATCATGCAATCATAATAGTGATACATGGTTGTGGTCAAATGGAGTATGCATGAATTGCGGAATGACATGCCAACACCAATACGACTCTACAACTGGAACTTGTTCAATTTGTGGAATGACATGTATGCACACATATGATCCAACAGGCAGATGTCCGATTTGCGGTTACACAGACCCATCATATTCAGGAATGTAAAGATTTCACTAAATGAAAGTTAAATGTGTAAACTATTTTAATAAAGAACCCAAAACTTTATAATTATAGAAAATTTACTTTATATATAATTAACTTCATATAAAAGAACCAGATTGAACAATACTTTAAGTAAGTTCAAAACTGGTTCTTTATTATAAAATAGAAAAGTTATGATGACTTTTCTATTTTTGTATTCATATATTACTGTATTTTGTATTTTCATAATTGAATTTTATAATATTTATTATACTTTAATTTAGGTTTAACGGAATCCGCCTCCGCCACCTCCGCCACCGAAGGAACCTCCACCGCCTCCGCCGGAAGAGAATCCTCCTCCACCAGAGCTATAACTTTCGGCTCTTGCCTTGGCTGAATTTGCATGAGATATACCTTGAGCAGCATACATATTTATTAAAAATACATTATCATAAGAATAGAAAGAAGATTGCTCAATGATATTTGGATATAGTTCTTTAAATTCTTCGGCTACTTTCTTAGCAATTCCCATCATCTGAGCATATATTAGGTAATCTTCAAAAAGAGTTACCTCAATTGCTTCTCTATCTTTTATTAAAGTGTAGTCTAGCAAATATCTTTTTAATCCTGCTAATTTTAAAGCTTCGTTTCTTAATTCGGTAGTTGCAGAGTAGCAAGTATATTTAAATAATTTAAATGCTTTTTTCTGAGAACTAACAATAAGACCTTCACTAACTAATTTGTCTTTTTCTCGTGTAATTAAAGAGTCAAACCAATCTAGAATTTTACTATAATGATTACTACACCATTTTTCAAATTCCTTATTTTCTAATACTCTGTCTTTGCTTGCAGAAACAAGCATACCAAAAAGTTCTTGTTCTTTTTCATCTTGAAGTGCTGAAGTGTTTTCACCACTTAGAATGATAACTGAACCTTCTTTTTTGAACAATTTTCCTGTTTCGCGTTGTTCAACTTTTATTCGACCTTCTTTTAACCATTTCAATATTATAGCGCCTAGAATATCAGTTTTATTTTTTAGTATTCCATATTGATAGCCAATGTAATAAGCTCTGTATAAGTTACCACAGGGAATATCTCTGAAATATGGAACATCTTTCGGAATCTTTTTGCCATCTGGACCGAAGTCGAAAGAGTTCTTTTTTGATGCTACTATAAGGATAACTACTATTATCAAAAAGACAGTAAATGGATTAAATATTATAGAAACTAGAAATCCAAGAACTAGTAAGATTGGCGATGGTTTATATGTTGAAGTGTAGTCAGAATTACCATCATTGTAATGTTCAGCACCTTCTTCAGCCATGTCTAAATAATGTTGAAAATTATAATTTAATTTATTTGAACAATTAAAGCTTTCTAAAGGAAATTGAACTAAGATTGTCATATATTCGCTTGTGCTTAATCTTCCATCTGAAGCCATTTCTATTTGACCATCATATACATAAGCTGTACCACCATAGTTTCCATAGCCCCAAACACCTACTGAATCAGGAATAGAAAAGTTTGCACGAATGTTAATTGAAACTTTTCCAATGCTATTGGAAAAATCATAAGGTATAAGTGTCCAGTAAATCATCTGAGAGTCTTCTAGCTCAGATACGAAGTTTGAAATGTTATACTTTACTGAATAAGTGTGTGAACCATAAGAACTAATGCCCCAACAAAGTTCAACACCATTTGAAATTCTATTGATACCACATTTATTTGCTTTACTAGACAATGTTCCAGAAGTATTCCAACTTGATAAAGTCTCGTAAACAGTGCTGCCATCGCTCACTGTTAAATCTGAAATAACAGAATTACCAAGATTGTAATATGGATGATATACTTCTGTTCCACTTGATGTACTACAATTCCAAATTTCTTCGACCTGCGCATTTCCATCATCATCTATAAATATATCCATTGAGATACTGTTTATAGAATTTGCTTCTACGGTTTTAGAAATTGAAAGTAGAATAAAAGCAAACAGTGTAAAAAATAAGATTTTTAGAGTCTTCTTCATAAAACAAATCCTCCTTTGTAAATTTTGGAAAACATTAAATATAATACAATTATTTCATACAATAAGAAAATTATCAATACAAAATAATCAAAAACTATTGAAAAAACTAAAAAAAACATATATAATAATATATGTTATGCACCAGTAGCTTAGCTGGATAGAGCACTCGGCTACGAACCGAGAGGTCGGGGATTCGAATTCCTCCTGGTGCACCAACTATTTTTTTAGTTAAAGGAGAAAACTAGATGAAACCAAGCTACAGAAGTGAAGATGGTAATATAGTAGAGCTCTTAAATATAAAAGGAATAGAATTCATAAAAACCAAAGAGATAAATTTTGAAGGTGAAATATACTCTGAATTTAGAAATAAAGATAAAAATAAAATTTATTTTGCAATAAAAGATGGGGAAGAGTATAAAGAAATTATAGATGAAAATAAGCTAAACCGAATGATAAAAGAAAATTATAAGGTTAAAAATAATGCGGATATTATAGATTAAAAGAATGTCTTAAAATACAATTAAGTATTTATAAAGACATTCTTTTTTATATTGATTGACTAAACGTAAATTAAAAACTTTAAACCTTAGCGAAAATTTTTTATATATTTGCAATTTTTCATTAAGAAAAATCATAAAAATTTAAATTCATAAAAGTTCATGCAGAGATTTTTGCTATGGGCCCACCGCAATAACCTTATTATGTGGATTATAAGTATCTCGTGAAAGGCATTCGGTAGATACCAATGTCCCGTTTGAATCATATAAATATTTGTAAGCAACTGTTCTGCAACCATTTGAACCACTTTGTATTACTTTGGTTTCGCCACTTGCAAGTGATGGGTCAGTTTTGTAGGTGGTCTTTGCATAAACAGTAGATACATATTTAGATTCTAATACAACTTTGTAATCTGTATCACGTTTTAATCCATATATGTAAATTTTAAGAATTTTTCCTGAAGTGTCGCAAGAAATTCTAACTGGATAATCTCTGTTATTTGTAAATTTGAAGTCTGGACCTCCCCAAGAAACTGTTGCATCAAGACCCGGTGTAACATAAGATGGCTTAAATCCATGGTTTGTTCTTTCAGTTATTTCTAAGTTTGCATATAAAACTGCATTGTATAGAGTTGAAGAAACTTGGCAAATTCCTCCGCCGTATTCTTGAACAACTTTGCCACCAAAGTAAGCGGGAGCAGGTTTAAATCCTGCAGCAGCGGTTCTTTTTCCAACTACTTGATTGTATGAGAAGGTTTCGCCCGGCATCAAAACCGTGCCATTAATCTTTTGAGCTGCTAAACGAATATTAGTAGAGCGATTGCTATTACTACTTGTGAATGATGTACTAAACTTTGATAACATATCAGGGAATGCTTCATTGCCTATGTCGTTAGTTGAAACACTTGGGTATAGTACTTTTAATGGAATTTCATATTCATCTTTTTCTTCTGAAAGTATTTGCTTTGCTTCGTCCAAGGAAATATCAAAATCCAAACCTGTAGAAGAAGGGTATACCACATAAGGATTTGTTGTGTAATATGCGTCAACAGGATCTTTATGTACCTCTTTGTAAATTGCATCAATGTCTATTTGAGTTGCCTTTTTATTTACAACTGGAATATCAATATCAGAAGTCTTTAAATTTAGCATTTCTAAATTTGAAAGAACGTCTTTCTTGAATTTTTCCTCATCAACTGCAACTCCGTCTTTACCTCTTGTAAGATAAAGTGTGGTTCCATCAACATAGTAATCAGAATTTACAACTTTGTCTGGAAGCAAGCCATTTATCTCATTTATATTAGATGAAAAAATTGACTCGTCATAATTAACATCAATAAATATAGAGTTATTCTTTAGTAAAGAATTTAATATCTCAAAATTATTTTTAAAAATATTTCCAGACCTTCCAATGCTGTAGGCATCAGTAATTGCTTTATCAACGTCAAAGCTAACTCCAAATTGTTTCGGAATAAGCACTGCAGTAAAATCATCGTGTTTAATTGTGATTTCGTGGTCTAAGAAGCTATTCATAATTGCAGATACTTTTTCTGTTGCTTCCTCTGCTGTAAGATTAGAAACATCAATTCCTTGAATTTGAATACCATTTATTATCTTATCATTATTAATGTTGGTAAGTGCAAAAACTGTGGAAAATGCGAGTATAAATAATGCCAAAATTGCAAAAATAACAATAAAAACAACAAGCTTCTTATGAGAATGTTTTTTCATAAGTTGGTCATTTTTAGCAATAATACTTTCTGCATCTTCCAAAAGTTTTTGACCCTCAGATGGTAAATTAGAGGATAGTTCTGGATTTTTAACTTCAACATTAGTATCGTTAGTATTTTCTTTATTAGTGCTATTATCGGTACTTAAAATTTTTTCTTCATTCATTGTATAAACCTCTTATTTAATTTAAATATATTAAACTATAAAAAAATGTTTTTGTAAAGAATATTCATACTTTTTTAAATTATTCTAAAATCAACTCTGAAATTTATTACATAAAATTGCAATTTAAGGAGAATAATACTAGAAAAAAAATAATTTAAATGTTATACTGTGAAAGAATAAACTAGGCAACAGATTTGCCGATAGAGAAAGGATGATGAATATGGCAGAAAAAACAGAAGGAGAAATGCTAAAAGAAAGACTTTTTGATTGCAAAAAGAATGGATGGGAAAAGACGTCACAAGACATCGGAAAACAAATCTTTGAATATTGTGATGGATACATTAAATATTTAAATGAATCAAAAACAGAGAGAGAAATAGTAAGAAATTCAACAAGAATCGCAAGAGAAAATGGATTTAAATCTATTGATGAATACGAAACTCTAAAAGCTGGAGATAAGGTATATTTTGTAAACAGAGATAAAAATATATTCTTAGCCGTAATTGGAAGTGAAAATATTGAAAACGGAATCAATATAATTGGTGCACATGCTGATTCACCAAGACTAGACCTAAAGCCAAATCCAATATACGAAGACAAAGGATTTGCTTATTTTAAAACACATTACTATGGTGGAATAAAAAAATATCAATGGACAACAATACCTCTTGCTATACATGGAGTAATTGTTAAAGCAAGCGGAGAAAAAGTTGAAATAAATATTGGAGAAAAAGATGATGAACCAATATTTACAATTACAGATTTATTACCACACTTAGCTCAAGAACAAATGCAAAAGAAGCTAAAAGATGGGGTAGAAGGAGAAAACTTAAACCTATTAATAGGAAGCATTCCTTACAATGATGAAAAAGTTTCTGAGAAAATAAAACTAAACATATTAAACATATTAAACCAAAAATATGGAGTTACAGAAAGAGACTTTCTAAGTGCCGAGCTTGAACTAGTTCCTGCGTTCAAATGCAGAAGTTTGGGATTTGATCAAAGTTTAATTGCTGGATATGGACAAGATGATAAGGTATCTGTTTACACTTCATTAACAGCAATACTAAACATAGAAAATCCAACAAAAACAGCAGTATGTATGTTAGTAGACAAAGAAGAAATAGGAAGCATGGGAAATACAGGAATGGAATCAAATGTATTCTCAACATTCATGTCAGAAATACTAAATAAACTTGGAGTAAACAGACCAAACTTATTAGATAAAATGTTCTGCAACTCAAAAATGCTATCTGCAGATGTTGATGCAGGATTCGATCCAATTTATGCATCTGTATCAGATTTACACAATGCATCATTTTTAAATAAAGGTGTTGGAATAGCAAAATATACTGGAGTTGCAGGAAAAGCAAACGGTTCAGACGCTAATGCAGAATTTGTAGCACATGTAAGAAATATATTTGAGTCAAATGATGTAATATATCAAATAGCAGAACTTGGAAGAGTTGACCTAGGCGGCGGCGGAACAATAGCCTACATTCTAGCAAATAAAGGAGTAGACGTACTAGACTGTGGTGTTCCAGTACTTTCAATGCATGCGCCTTATGAGGTAACAAGCAAATTCGACGTATATCAAGCTTACAAAGGATACGAAGCATTCTACAGAAGCTAGTACAAATTGGGACGGAGGAAAAATTGTACCGATTCAATTAGGAAAGAGAAAAAGTATATTATTGAAAATAAAAGTAGTTATTATGGAAAAAACCAGAATAGCTACTTTTTTGTTGAAAAGTATAAATGAGTTTGAAATTAATCTGATATAGCATTACGAAAAAGTTCCGTAAACGGAAAAATTCGTAATGAATAAGAGAATTTAAGCATTATTAAAAAAACATTCCTTGTGTTAAATCTTGTTCTTCTAATAATTTATCTATATTATTTGTAACCCACTTCTTGTGTAAACACCATTCAGGAGCCACAAGCAAATCTTTGGGTGGGTCAGCAGAAATTCTATGAACAACAATGTCTGGATTAATATGTGTAATTATATAAACTAGATTATCCATATATTCGTCATAAGTAATCGGAATGTATTTCCCTGTTTCATACATATTACAAAGCCTTGTATTTTTCACTACATAAGTAGAGTGTATTTTTATTCCAGAAATATTGTGTTTATTTATGAATTTAACAGTCTCAATTATATCACTGAAAACCGTGAAATTATAGATTTTATTATTAAGAACTTCTTGAACTGAAACCAAGGAAGCTTTTGTTTTGTTTTCAATAGGCAATCCGATCATTATGTGACAAATAACAGGAATATTGTATTTATTTAAAATTTCAACAGCATCAGTGAACTTAGAAGATGAATATCCTCTATTTATTAACCTACCAGTGACATCATTAGAAGTTTGAAGCCCAAGCTCAACAAACACTTTATATTTAGGCATATATGAACTTATCAGTCTTGCAACATCATCAGTTATACAATCCGGCCTAGTGGCAATGTCTAATCCTACAATTCTATCATCAATTAAAGCGGAGTCGTATTTTTCCTTCAAATTTTGAATAGTGTCATAAGTATTTGTGAAATTCTGAAAATAAGCAATGAATTTGTTGGCACGTTTTGCACGGTAACTCTCAAAATATTGCTTAACCTGGCTAGAAATGTTAGGAGCGGACTTTATAAGTTCGCCACTACCTTTGCTACTGCAAAAAATACAGCCACCTGTACCGCATTTTCCGTCTCTGTTAGGGCATGTAAAATTTCCATCAATGCAAATTTTTAAAGTGCGTTCTCCAAAAATTTGCTTAAAATAAGTATTTAAATGATTATATCGTTCCATAGATAGCTCCTAGATTTTTGGATTCAAATATTTTCTATTAATTATTTTATAGTATTATTTCAAATATGTCTATAATTCTTGAGCGTTTTAACTAAGTTAAAAGTACATTTAATTTTAAAGAAGCTAAGTTACAAATATTTATAAGTATCCACTTGATTTGTACTGATAAAATTAGTATAATTTTAAGCAGAAAAGGGGAGGTATTATATGAAAAAGAATGTAAAAGTAATTGTAACAATTTTAATTGCATTGATTTTAATACTACTAGTTGCCGTATTTGTTGCAACAAAACAACAGCCAGAAGAAATATCAGTAAGCGGAAAAGAAGAACTATATGATAAAGTAGAAAAATATCTAATTGCACAGGAAAAGCCTAAGTATGTGGTAAAAGAAAAGTACGATGAACCAAACGATAACATAAGTGATTTTCAAGTATTTACAGACATTGCAAAACTTGGAATAACTGAAAAGGGCGACGAAACTTACGTTTATGTATGGGCTTTAGTAGAAAGCTATTATGTACAAGATAACACACTAATAACAAATAGTGGTTATTCAATACCATATAAATTTATAATAAAGAACAATGAAATTGTTGATTATAAAATTCCTGATAATGGAACTGAATATCCAAAGTCAATAAAAAGAATATTCCCTGAAAATATAAGAAAAATGTTTACCAACGATCTTACGGATAATAATAAGATTAGAACTCAAGTGCAAGAACATTATTCATATTTATATAAATAAAAAATGAAAAACAAAAAAAACAGCATCTTTTCAGATACTGCTACAT
>OGQD01001843.1_pt1 | contig 12797 bp, 11 predicted proteins | sample 1553091 | NCBI WGS metagenome assembly OGQD01 (sample SAMEA2580290, study PRJEB22360) | human gut metagenome | biome: human gut; feature: human-associated habitat; material: faeces | place: Denmark | collected 2008/2010
CGGGCGATTCGGGGGTATGCCTGGCCCCGGCTGGCCGACCTGCAACTCCAGGCTGAAGCGGCTGCCCTGCCCCGGCACGGATTCATGCACCAACTCACCGCCCAGCAGCGCCACCAATTTGCGGCACAGCGCCAGGCCAATCCCCAGGCCGCCGTACTCGCGGGTGAGCGAGCCGTCGATCTGGAAGAAGCGCTGGTACAGCACGCCGTCCGGCGGCGTGGAGAAGCCAATTCCGCTGTCCTGCACCTCGATGCGCAGCGCCAGCCCTTCACTGTTCGGCGCACCGGCTACGCGCAGATTCACCCCACCCTGGTGCGTGAACTTGATGGCGTTGTCGATCAGGTAGCCCAGCGCCTGGGCCAGCTTGCCGGCGTCGCCTTCGAGGGTGTCGGGCAGGCTCTCGTCCAGCTGCAGCACGAAGCGCAGCCCGCGCTCCTCGGCGCGCGGCGCGTACTGCGCGCGCAAGCCGTCACACAGGCCGCGCAGGCTGAAAGGCTCGCGGCGCGGGTAGAGCTTGCCGGCCTGCAACTCGATCAGCGCGAGGATGTCGTTGACCATGCGCATCATGTCGCGCGCCGAGCCGGTGGCGGTCTTGTGGTACTGGGTGAGCTCGATGTCCATGGGCACCGTCTGCATCAGCTCCAGCGAACCGATCACCCCGCTCATGGGCGTGCGCAATTCATGGGTGACGGTGGCGAGGAACTCGTCCTTCAGGCGGTTGCTGCTGGCCAGCTCCAGGTTCAGTTGCTCCAGCTTGCGGCTGGTTTCCTGGAGGATGCGCGTGCGCTCTTCCTTCATGGCGTTGATGCGGTCGGCCAGCGCCAGGGACAGCAGGCCGACCTCCAGCGCCGAGCCGATCTGGCTGGCGTACATGGTCAGGAATACATTGGGCAGCAAGCCCAACACCATCAACGTGTTGATCACCCCGCCGAGCAGGAAGGCGCTCCAGGCGAAGATGAAGTAACGCGCCACACGCATGCCGCGCAACCAGGCGACGATGCCGGCGGTGAAGATCACCACGGTAAACGCCAGCGCCAGGTAGGTGGCCAGGCGCAGGGCAATGGCGTAGCTGACGGTGAGCGCCAGCACCATCACCAGTGCGCCGACGCCCATCAAGACGCGCAGGATGCGGTCGATCCACAGGCTGTGCTCGCGGGTATGCAGGAAGCTGCGGGCGAACTGGCAGCCGAACAGCCCGGCCGAACCGATCAGGAACGGCGTGGAAGCATTGGCCCACCAGGGATTGTTCGGCCAGAAGTATTCGATGCCGGCGCCGTTGACCGAAATCTGATAGAAGCCGAACGAGGCGATATAGAGGATGTAATAGAGGTAGCTGGTGTCGCGCACGCTGAGGAAGATGAACAGGTTGTAGATCAGCATCACCAGCAGCACGCCATAGATGATGCCCAGCACATAGATGCGCCCCGGCTGCTCTTCCAGATAGGCCTTGGGCGACCACAGCGTCAGCGGCGCCTGGATCGAGCCCTGGCTTTCCAGGCGCAGGTAGGCGCGCAGCGGCTTGCCCGGCTCCAGCTTGAGATCGAAGAGGTAGTTGTTCTGGCGGATCGGCCGGCTGTCGAACGGCAAGGTATCGCCGGTGCGCTGGGCGAGCTTGAAGCCGCCATTGCCATCGGGCAGGTAGAGATCGAGCTTGTCCAGCGGCGGGTAAGCCAGCTCCAGCAGCCAGTTGGCCGGGTCGCGCGAGGCCTGCGGCTGGTAGTCCAGGTCCAGGCGCAGCCAGAACACCGAGCGCGAATAGCCGGCATTGAGCACGTCGCGCTCATGGGGGCGGAAGCTGGCGGCCAGCGCCGGCGAGCTGATCTCGGCGATATCGGCGGTGCCGCGCACGTCCTCGAAGACATCCATCGCCCGCCCGAGCGGCAGTTGCCCCACGTGCTCGTCGAAGCTGATGGCGCTCGCCACTGGCGAGAGGATGAGAAGGATCAGGAAGATCAGCCAGTGCCGCATGGTGCCCCGCAGTGCCACCGACAGCCGCGCCGGAGATCCCCATCTCCCGCTTTGGCGCGCCGTGGAGGCGTTGTGTTGGAATCGGCGAACTCTAGCACAGGCCTTGTGCCCCGTGGCATTCGACCATCCGGACAGGGCGCGGCCGGGCGATGCGCAATGGACCGTTCGGTCAGCTCAGCAGCGCATTTTGGTGATAAGCTCCCGCGCCATGAAAACACCTGCCTCCCGTCCCGTAGTGCTCTGCCTGTCCGGCCACGACCCCAGTGGCGGCGCCGGTCTGCAGGCCGATATCGAAGCCCTGATCGCCCAAGGCTGCCACGCGGCGCCCACCGTCACCGCGCTGACCGTTCAGGATACCGTCAACGTTTCCGACTTCCGCGTGCTCGACCGCGAGTGGGTGCTGGCCCAGGCCAACGCGGTGATCGCCGACCTGCCGGTGGCGGCGGTCAAGCTGGGCATGCTCGGCTCGGTGCAGATGGTCGACACCGTCGTCGAGATCATGCAATCGCTGCCCGGCATCCCGCTGGTCTGCGACCCGGTGCTGCGCGCCGGCGGCGGCGGCTCGCTGGGCAAGGACGACGTCGGCTACGCCATGCGCGAGCGCCTGCTGCCGATTGCCGCAGTCGCCACGCCGAACCTGCCGGAAGCGCGCATTCTCGCCGAGCTGCCCGAAGGCACCGCGGACCAATGCGCCGACAAGCTGTTGCCCTATATCCAGACCCTGCTGATCACCGGCGGCCACGGCGACGAGTCCGAAGTGCACAATCGCCTGTACACCCGCGACGGCCAGCGCCATACCTTCACCTGCCAGCGCCTGCCCGGCAGCTACCACGGCTCGGGCTGCACCCTGGCGAGCACCCTCGCCGGCCGCCTGGCCCTGGGCGAGGAACTGGTCAGCGCGGTGCGCAGCGCCCTGGACTACACCTGGCGCACCCTGCGTGACGCGGAAGCACCCGGCCACGGCCAGTACGTGCCGCGCCGCCTGCCGCTGGACTATTGCAACTGATTCACTGATCAACCGTACGAAGATCGAGGCACCGATGAAACTGCGCGGACTCTACGCCATCACCGACAGCCAGCTGCTCGACGGCGGCCGCCTGCTGCCCTACGTCGAAGCCGCCCTGAAGGGCGGCGCCAAGCTGCTGCAGTACCGCGACAAGTCCGATGACGCCTCGCGCCGCCTGCGTGAAGCCGAGGCGCTGCGCGATCTCTGCGCGCGCTACGGCGCCACGCTGCTGATCAATGACGACGCCGAGCTGGCCGCGCGCCTGGGTGTCAGCGTGCACTTGGGCCAGACCGATGGCTCGCTGGCCGCGGCCCGCGCTCTGCTCGGCCGCAATGCCGTCATCGGCGGCCCCTGTCACGCCAGCCTCGACCTGGCCGAGAAGGCCATCGCCGAAGGCGCCAGCTACGTCGCCTTCGGTCGCTTCTTCACGTCCCAGACCAAACCGGGCGCGTCCGCCGCCAGCCTCGAATTGCTGGAACAGGCCAAGGCGCGCTTCAACGTGCCGCTGGTGGCCATCGGCGGCGTGACCCTGGACAACGCGCCGGAGCTGATCGCCCGCGGCGCCGACATGATCGCCGTGATCCACGCGCTGTTCGCCGCCGACTCCCCGGCCGAAGTCGAACAACGCGCGCGCGCCTTCAGCCAACTCTTCGAAACCCGCTGAGCGCCCAAGCGCCCGGCCCTTCACAGCTTCGCGAGGTACACCATGTCCCGTTCCGAAACGCTTTTCGCCAATGCCCAGAAACACATCCCCGGTGGCGTGAACTCGCCGGTGCGCGCGTTCAAGAGCGTCGGCGGCACCCCGCTGTTCTTCAAGCATGCGGAAGGCGCCTACGTGGTGGACGAGGATGACAAGCGCTACGTCGACTACGTCGGCTCTTGGGGCCCGATGATCCTCGGCCACAGCCACCCGGACGTGCTCGACGCCGTGCGCAAGCAACTCGACCACGGCCTGTCCTACGGCGCACCGACCGCGCTGGAAGTGGAAATGGCCGATCTGGTCTGCTCGCTGGTCCCGTCCATGGACATGGTGCGCATGGTCAGCTCCGGCACCGAAGCCACCATGAGCGCCATCCGCCTGGCCCGCGGCTACACCGGCCGCGACAGCATCATCAAGTTCGAAGGCTGCTACCACGGCCACTCCGACAGCCTGCTGGTGAAAGCCGGCTCCGGCGCCCTGACCTTCGGCGTACCGAACTCCCCCGGCGTACCGGCGGCCTTCGCCAAGCACACCCTGACCCTGCCCTTCAACGACATTGCCGCCGTCGAGAAGACCCTGGGCGAAGTCGGCAAGGAAGTGGCGTGCATCATCGTCGAGCCGGTCGCCGGCAACATGAACTGCGTGCCGCCGGCCCCCGGCTTCCTCGAAGGCCTGCGCCGCCTGTGCGACCAGCACGGCGTGGTGCTGATCTTCGACGAAGTGATGACCGGCTTCCGCGTCGCCCTGGGCGGCGCCCAGGCGCACTACGGCATCACCCCGGACCTGTCGACCTTCGGCAAGATCATCGGTGGCGGCATGCCGGTGGGCGCCTTCGGCGGCAAGCGCGAGATCATGGAGCAGATCTCCCCGCTCGGCCCGGTCTACCAGGCCGGCACCCTGTCGGGCAACCCGCTGGCCATGGCCGCCGGCCTGACCACCCTGCGCCTGATCAGCCGCCCCGGCTTCCACGACGAGCTGACCACCTACACCACCCGCATGCTGCAGGGCCTGCAGGAGCGCGCCGACGCTGCCGGCATCCCCTTCGTGACCACCCAGGCGGGTGCCGCGATGTTCGGCCTGTACTTCACCGGCGCCGACGACATCGTCACCTTCGACGATGTGATGACCAGCGACGCGGAACGCTTCAAGCGCTTCTTCCACCTGATGCTGGACGCGGGCGTGTACCTGGCTCCGAGTGCCTTCGAGGCTGGCTTCACCTCCATCGCCCACGGTGAAACCGAGCTGAAGCTGACCCTGGACGCCGCCGAGCGCGCTTTCGCCGCCCTCAAGTAAGGCCTCCCGCGAAGGCGCCCAGGCGGGCGCCTTCCGCTCTGTACCGGGCCTTTCACAGCGTTACGCCGGCGCTACGCCAACCCTGGCGCCGCTGGCATTTCCAGTAAAAAAACAGAAAAGAAGGTAAAGACTTTGTAAGGAAGCGCCCGCTTATTTCATAATGTGAAGGCTGGCGCATTTCGCTGGCCGGGTTTTGCCCGCCCCGATTCTGGAGGCCGTTTCTCCCCATGTACCGTTCCGGTCGCACCCTGCTGGGTTGCCTGTTGCTTGCACTGCCCCTGTTCACTCAGGCGGGCGGCAACTCGCTGCTGATTCCAGCCACCGGACGCTGCACCCTCAATACCGTGCCCGAACAGCTGCAACAGGCCCTGGCCAGTTGCCAGCAGGCCGCCAATGCCGGCGACGCACAGGCACAGTTCGAGCTGGGGGAGTTCTTCTACACCGGCGAACGCGCCCCGCGCGACTTCCAGGCCGCCCTGCACTGGTACGAGAAGGCTTCGCTGCAGGGCCACGCCGACGCACAACTGCGCCTGGGCACCATGTTCTTCCGCGGCGAAGGCGTGAAGGCCAACAACGTACAGGCCTACATCGTGCTGAAGATGGCTGCGGTCAACGGCGCCGAAGACGCCATGGACAGCGCCGACCTGGTCGCCGAACAGATGAACAAGGACGAACTGGACATCGCCACCAAGGTGCTCGGGCAGATCTTCCGCAATTACCTGATCGAACTGCAGACCGCCGGCAACTCGCCGTTCTCGCCGCTGCCCTGACCCAAACGCCACTCCCTGCAGGAGCGAGCTTGCTCGCGAACAGGGCTATTGGGCTGACTTCGGCGTTGGGCAGTTCGCGAGCGAGCTCCTACGAAGGACAAAATGCGCTGATGAATCAGCTGTCCTTGCCCGGCATCGGCATGGGGAACGGCATCACGTTGCCAGTGATCTTGGCGTCGCTGATCTTCGCGGTGCCCAGACGCTCGACTTCATCGATACGGATGATCGAATGCAGCGGCACGAAGCTGCGGATGACGCCGTCGAACTGCGCCTTGAGCTTTTCCTCGCTGGGGTCCACCACCACCTGGGTGCGCTCGCCGAAGACGAACTCCTCGATCTCCAGGAAGCCCCACAGATCGCTCTGGTAGATCTGCTTGGCGTACATCTCGTACACCTGGCCCTGGTTGAGGAAGACCACCTTGTAGATCGGGTTCTCGCGCTTGCTCATGAACGAAGGATGACAGCTTTGCAAAAAGGGCACGCAGCATAACACAGGCAACCATCCCCCACGCGCCGCCGCTGGTAGACACAAGCGGCGAGGCATATAATGCGCGGTCATTTTTTAACCAGACCAAGACAGGTTCCATGGCCAAGAAGCTTTTCATCCAGACCCACGGCTGCCAGATGAACGAGTACGACAGCTCGCGCATGGCCGATCTGCTGGGTGAACACCAGGCCCTGGAAATCACCGAAAAGGCCGAAGAAGCCGACGTCATTCTGCTCAATACCTGCTCGATCCGCGAGAAGGCGCAGGAGAAGGTGTTCTCCGAACTGGGCGCCTGGCGCGTGCTCAAACAGCAGAACCCGGACCTGGTGATCGGCGTCGGCGGCTGCGTGGCCAGCCAGGAAGGCGCGGCGATCCGCGAGCGTGCGCCGTACGTGGACGTGGTGTTCGGCCCACAGACCCTGCATCGCCTGCCGGAGATGATCGACGCTGCCCGCGCTACCCGCAAACCCCAGGTAGACGTGTCCTTCCCGGAGATCGAGAAGTTCGACCGCCTGCCCGAGCCACAGGTCAACGGCCCTACCGCCTTCGTCTCGGTCATGGAAGGCTGCAGCAAGTACTGCACCTTCTGCGTGGTGCCCTACACCCGCGGCGAGGAAGTCAGCCGCCCGTTCGATGACGTACTCGCCGAGGTCATCCACCTGGCCGAGAACGGTGTGAAGGAAGTCACTTTGCTGGGCCAGAACGTCAACGGCTACCGCGGCCAGACCCACGACGGCCGCCTGGCCGACTTCGCCGAACTGATCCGCGTGGTCGCCGAAGTCGATGGCATCGAGCGCATCCGCTACACCACCTCGCACCCGCTGGAGTTCTCCGACTCGCTGATCGCCGCCCACGCCGAGGTGCCGCAACTGGTGAAGTTCGTCCACCTGCCGGTGCAGGCCGGTTCGGACCGCATCCTGGCGGCGATGAAGCGCAACCACACCGCGCTGGAATACAAGTCGCGTATCCGCAAGCTGAAGGCGGCGGTACCGGATATCTGCATCAGTTCGGATTTCATCATCGGCTTCCCCGGCGAGACCGAGAAGGACTTCGAGCAGACCCTGAAGCTGGTGGAGGACGTCGGTTTCGACTTCTCCTTCTCCTTCATCTACAGCTCGCGTCCGGGCACCCCGGCTGCCGACCTGGTGGACGATACCCCCGACGAAGTGAAGAAGCAGCGCCTGCTGATCCTCAACAGCCGCCTGAACCAGCAAGGCTTCGAGATCAGCCGACGGATGGTCGGGACCATCCAACGCATCCTCGTCACCGACTACGCCAAGCGCGACCCGGGCCAGCTCCAGGGCCGCACCGAGAACAACCGCGTGGTCAACTTCCGCTGCGACAATCCGCGCCTGATCGGCCAGTTCGTCGACGTGGAAATCTACGAGGCACTGCCCAATTCCCTGCGCGCGACCCTGGTGGAAGCACGTCACTGAACCTCGACCGTTGAATCCCCCATTGGCGACTGAACTTTCGTACTCGCTCGCCGGGGGTTATTCTTCGACCATCTCCCTTTGCAGCACGGCGACCTAGACAGCCCTTGAACGCCCCCCTGGACATCCATCGTTTCATGCTCGAGCCCTTCGAGGCCCGCAGCTTCGCCAACCTGTGCGGCCAGTTCGACGAACACCTGCACCAGATCGAGAAGCGCCTCGGCATCGAGATCCGCAACCGCGGCAACCAGTTCGAACTGGTCGGCGACCCCGAGCGCACCCAGGCAGCCGAAAACCTCCTGCAGCGCCTCTACCGCGAAGTGCAGAACGGCACCGAGATGACGCCCGACCTGGTTCACCTGTTCCTGCAGGAATCCGGCCTGGAAGAACTCTCCGTGGAGCCCGTGGTCCCGCTGGTGACGCTCAAGACCCGCCAGGCACACATTCGCCCTCGCGGCGCGAACCAGCAGCGCTACGTCAAGGCTATCCTCGACCACGACATCAACTTCGGCATCGGTCCGGCCGGCACCGGCAAGACCTACCTCGCCGTCGCCTGCGCCGTGGACGCCCTGGAGCGCGAGCAGATCCGCCGCATCCTGCTGGTGCGCCCGGCGGTGGAAGCCGGCGAGAAGCTCGGCTTCCTGCCCGGCGACCTGTCGCAGAAGATCGACCCCTACCTGCGCCCGCTGTATGACGCGCTGTACGAGATGCTCGGCTTCGAGACCGTGGCCAAGCTGATCGAACGCCAGGTCATCGAGGTCGCGCCGCTCGCCTACATGCGCGGCCGCACGCTGAGCAACAGCTTCATCATCCTCGACGAAAGCCAGAACACCACGATGGAACAGATGAAGATGTTCCTCACCCGGATCGGTTTCGGCTCCACCGCGGTGATCACCGGCGACGTCACCCAGGTCGACCTGCCCAAAGGCACCCGCTCGGGCCTCAAGCACGTGATGGAAGTGCTGCGCGACGTCCCCGGCATCAGCTTCACCCACTTCAAGTCCAAGGACGTCGTGCGCCACCCACTGGTGCAGCGCATCGTCGATGCCTACGACGCCTATGAGAACCGCCTGACCGGCGTAGAAGGCCAGGGCAACAAGAATGCTTGAACTGGACCTGCAGGTCGCCTCCGACGCGGCCGGCCTGCCAAGCGAAGCCGAGTTCAGAACCTGGTGCGAACTGGCCCTGCGCCAGCGCCAGAATGATTCTGAACTCACCATCCGCCTGGTGGACGAAGCCGAAGGGCGCGAACTGAACAAGACCTGGCGGCACAAGGACTACGCCACCAACGTACTGTCCTTCCCCGCCGATGTTCCCGATGAGCTGCTGGATATCCCGCTGCTGGGCGACCTGGTGATCTGCGCCCCCGTGGTTATCCGCGAGGCCGCCGAACAGGGCAAGTCCGTGCAGGCCCACTGGGCCCACCTCGTCATCCACGGCTGCCTCCATCTGCTCGGCTACGATCACATCGACGATGTGGAAGCAGAGGAAATGGAAGGCCTGGAACGGGAATTGCTGGCTGAACTGGGTCATCCGGACCCCTATGCGGCCGATGAAGAATAAAAGCCACTGAGCAGGAATGATGAGCGAAGACCGATCGAGCAATGGGCACAAGTCGTGGTTGGACAAGATCACCCAGGCTTTTGCCCATGAGCCGAGAAACCGCCAGGAGCTGCTGGAGCTGCTGCGCGAAGCCCACGACAACAAGCTGCTCGACAGCGAAGCGTTGTCCATCGTCGAAGGCGCAATCCAGGTAGCGGACCTCCAAGTCCGCGACATCATGGTGCCGCGCTCGCAGATGATCAGCATCAAGGCCACCCAGACCCCGCGCGAGTTCCTGCCGGCGATCATCGACGCGGCGCACTCGCGCTACCCCGTGGTGGGCGAGAGCCTGGACGACGTCATGGGTGTGCTGCTGGCCAAGGACCTGCTGCCGCTGATCCTTCACGACAACGCCCACTCCTTCAATATCAAGGACCTGCTGCGGCCGGCCACCTTCGTGCCGGAGTCCAAGCGCCTGAACGTGCTGCTGCGCGAATTCCGTGCGAACCACAACCACATGGCCATCGTCATCGACGAGTACGGCGGCGTGGCGGGACTGGTGACCATCGAGGACGTGCTGGAGCAGATCGTCGGCGATATCGAGGACGAGCACGACGTCGAGGAAGACAGCTACATCAAGCCATTGCCCAGCGGCGATTTCATCGTCAAGGCACTGACCCCGGTAGAAGCCTTCAACGATTTCTTCGGCGCGGAATTCTCTGACGAAGAATTCGACACCGTCGGCGGCGTCGTGATGAGCGCCTTCGGCCACCTGCCCAAGCGCAACGAAACCACCGAACTGGGCGGCTTCCGTTTCCGCGTGCTCAACGCGGACAGCCGCCGCCTGCACCTGCTGCGTCTGACCCCGCTGCAGGATTAAGAGGCAGACACCTGTAGGAGCGAGCTTGCTCGCGAACCAACTCCGCTGCGAGGGCAGCTCGCGAGCAAGCTCGCTCCTACAATAAGTTCCGACCTTTCCTGCAACACACCGCCGCACTCAGCTCATGGCTTTTGGCCCTCATCCCCATAGCCTACCGTTCGTCTCTCCATTACTCTTGCGCATCGCTTAACCGCAACAAGGATTTCCGATGCGCTGGATCACCCGCCCCGGCCTGCCAGGCCACCTGCTCGCCCTGGCCGCCGGCGCGCTCACTCCGCTGTTCCTGGCACCATTCGGCTACTGGCCGCTGGCGGTGCTGTCGCTGGCCCTGTTCTACCTCGGCCTGCGCGGCACCACCGCCGGCTCGGCGCTGTGGCGCGGCTGGTGGTACGGCTTCGGCGCCTTCATCGCCGGGACAAGCTGGATCTACTTCAGCATTCACAACTTCGGTGGCGCCTCCGGGCCGTTGGCCGGCTTCCTGGTAGCGGGTTTCAGTGCCGGTGTCGCGTTCTTCTTCGCCCTCCCCGCCTGGGTCTGGGCGCGCTTCTTCCGCCGCAACAATGCCCCGGTGAGCGACGCACTGGCCTTCGCCGCGCTGTGGATGGTGCTGGAGCTGTTCCGCAGTTGGTTCCTCACCGGCTTCCCCTGGCTCTACGCCGGCTACAGCCAGCTGGAAGGACCGCTGGCCGGCCTCGCCCCGCTGGGCGGCGTGTGGCTGGTTTCCTTCACCATCGCCCTGACCGGCGCGCTGATCATCAACATCCCGGCCCTGACCCGGCGCCCGGCGCGCCTGGCCGCCGGCCTAGTCCTGCTGATCGCCCCCTGGGCCGTCGGCCTGGCTTACAAGGGCCACGCCTGGACCGTCCCAGCCGGCGCACCGCTGAAGGTCGCCGCACTGCAGGGCAACATCGCCCAGGAAATGAAGTGGGATCCCAAGGCCATCACCCACCAGCTCGAGCTTTACCGCGACCTGACCGCCGAGCAGAACGGCGTCGACCTGATCGTCTGGCCGGAAACCGCCGTGCCCGTGCTCAAGGACCAGGCCACCGGCTACCTGGAGATGATCAACGGCGTCGCCACCGCCAAGAAGGCCGCGCTTATCACCGGCGTGCCGGTGCGCGAGAAGACCGCGGATGGCATCCGTTACTACAACGGCATTACCGTGGTCGGCGAAGGCAGCGGCAACTACCTCAAGCAGAAGCTGGTGCCCTTCGGCGAATACGTTCCGCTGCAGGACGTGCTGCGCGGGCTGATCGCCTTCTTCGACCTGCCCATGTCCGACTTTGCGCGCGGCCCGGCCGACCAGCCGCTGCTCAAGGCCAAGGGTTATTCCGTGGCGCCGTACATCTGCTACGAAGTGGTCTACCCGGAGTTCGCCGCCGAGCTCGCGGCACACAGCCAGCTGTTGCTGACCATCAGCAACGATGCCTGGTTCGGCACCTCCATCGGCCCACTGCAGCACCTGCAGATGGCGCAGATGCGCGCGCTGGAAGCCGGCCGCTGGATGGTGCGCGGCACCAACAACGGCGTGACCGCGCTGATCGACCCGTTCGGCAGACTGGCGGTGCAGATCCCGCAATTCCAGCAAGGCGTCCTGCAGGGCGAAGTCGTGCCGATGCAGGGCCTGACCCCCTACCTGAAGTGGCGCGTCTGGCCGTTGGCGACTCTCAGCGCCGTACTGCTGGTCTGGGCGCTGGTGCGCCGTCGCACACACCCGGAAGAACGTCGGCTGTTCGGCTGATTCAAGCGAAAAGGGCCTCATTGCGAGGCCCTTTTGCATGGCGAAGGCTAGCGGTAGAACAACCGATACCCGACCAGCCCGATCGCCTCGTTCAGCAGTTGCCCGCTCTGCCAGATCGCCCGCCCCTCGGGCAACCAGCCCCCCATGGGCACTGCATCGTCCGTCCCGATATACCCCGAAGGCGCCGGCACCACTTCCAGCCCGGCCTTCTCGAAGCTCCAGATCGAACGTGGCATATGAATGGCGCTGGTGACCAGGATTACCCGCCGGATACCCGCCTCGCGCAGCATCTCGGCGCTGAACCGCGCATTCTCCCAGGTCGTGCGGCTGCGACCCTCTTCCCAGCGCACCGGCACGCCGTAATCGTCCAGCAGGCTTTGCGCCATGATCCGCGCCTCGGAAGGTGGCGTGCCGTAGTGCAGGCCGCCGGAGGTCAGTACCGGCAGGCCGCTGGCCTTGGCCAGGCGGGCCGCGTAGCGAATACGCTCGCGGGCCATCAGGCCGGGCTGGTCTTCGTCCCAGGCGCGGTCGCCGCGTACCCGCCCGGCGCCCAGCACCACAATGGCGTCGGCACGCTGCGCCAGCCCTGACCATTGCGCCTGCCTCAGCGCTTGCTGCGGCTCCAACTGGCGCGCGCCCCAGTCCACGGTCACCGGCAGGCTCATCACCAGCAGGCCCAGGAAGCCGGAAAGGAAACAGAGCATGGAGAAGCGCGGAAAGCGGCGGCGCAGCACGAAGCCCAGGAGCAACAACAGAAGCAGCAGTCCCGGCGGCATGAAGAGCTGTTTGAGGATGAAGCGGATCGGCATTGGCGACTCCTTGTCGAGGCACCAAGCCTAACGGATCGATGGGGTATCAGCGCGCTTTCGCGTTGCGGAACAATTGCGAGCCGCAGGACGTACAAGGCAACACACCCTGGCTGCGGCTCCAGGCGACCGGCGAGCCACACAGCGCGCACTGCAGCCGCTCGCACTGGC
>OGQD01001846.1_pt1 | contig 12777 bp, 10 predicted proteins | sample 1553091 | NCBI WGS metagenome assembly OGQD01 (sample SAMEA2580290, study PRJEB22360) | human gut metagenome | biome: human gut; feature: human-associated habitat; material: faeces | place: Denmark | collected 2008/2010
GGTAAATATGGAGCTGTTACAATAGCAACAAACATGGCAGGCCGTGGTACTGATATTATGCTTGGAGGAAATAGTGAATATTTGGCTAAAGAAGAAATGAGAAAATTAGGATATTCTGAAGAACAAATTATTCAAGCAACAGCATTTAATGAAACTGATGACCAAGAGATTATAAGCTCTAGAAACAAATTTAAAGAATTGCAAGGAAAATATAATTCAATTATTAAAGAAGAAAAAGAAAAAGTCATATCAGCAGGTGGCTTAAAAATAATTGGTACAGAAAGACATGAGTCTAGAAGAATTGACAACCAATTAAGAGGACGTAGTGGTCGTCAAGGAGACCCAGGAGAATCTAGATTCTATATTGGACTTGATGATGATTTAATGAAAATATTTGGTGGTGAGGCAATTACTAAAGTATATGAAACATTAGGTGCTGACGAAAATATGCCTATCGAATCTAGGCTAATTTCAAGTTCTGTTGAATCTGCTCAAAGGAGAGTAGAAGGAAGAAACTTTAGTATTAGAAAAGCTGTATTGAACTATGATGATGTTATGAATACACAAAGAGAAATAATATATAAACAAAGACGTGAAGTATTGGATGGAGAAGACCTAAAAGCAAATGTGTTGAAAATGATAAAATCATTAATTGAAGACATTGTTACTCCTTATTTTGCTGAGGAACATGTAAATAAAGAAAGTTTATTGCAAATACTAATTTAACTATTACTGATTTAGAGTCTTTAAATAAAGAAAACATACATTTAAAAGAGGTTATAGAAGAAGCTGTTGAAAAAGCTTATGCTATTTATGATGAAAGGGAAAAAACAATAGGAGCCGAAGAGTTAAGAGAGTTAGAAAGAGTAGTAACATTAAAAATAGTTGATGAAAAATGGATGGACCACATAGATGCAATGGACGAGTTAAAAGATGGTATTGGGCTTCGTGCTTATGGTCAAAAAGATCCAGTAGTGCAATATAGAATAGAAGGATTTGACATGTTTGACCAAATGGTATTAGACATAAAAACAGATGTTGTTAAACTATTAATGCATGTAAGAAAAAAAGAAGAAAATATTCAAAGAACAGAAGCGGCTAGAATAACAGGAATGAGCTTAGAAAATTCAGCAATTAGCAATTTAGACGGGACAATAGCACCAAAAACATCATCTCCACAAAATCAAACAGTAGTAAACCATGAACCAAAAGTAGGCAGAAACGACCAATGTCCATGTGGCAGTGGTAAGAAGTATAAGCAATGTTGTGGAAAGTGATTTTTTAAACTATATTTTATAAGGATTTCAGCCACTATTTGATAAAGGTGACGAATCGTTCTGGATTAATTAGGTGGATACATTAATATTAATCACAAAATGTTGTGGTTTCATAGATTAATCACATTTTTGTAAGCATTTAATTTTTGTTACCAGTCGCTTTACATAATGTTATCCACAATTTGTTGGTAACTTGTTGATAACTTTTTACTTTTGTGGGTTTAATTCTAAAAAACCCAGTATTTATCGCTGTTTGTGATGTTCACAAATATAAAACAGTCATTTTTTTATATTTACATAAGTTTGAAAATAATAATTATTATGAAACTTATGTAACAAAGTTATCAACATTCCATGTGGATTATACACAAATAAGATTTTTTATTAACTTTTTCATTTTTTGCCCCTTATTCTCGTTTATTTTGATTTTACCCCCAAATACGTGTACCTAACCGTATAAGCATGTAAAATCAAAATAAAGGCAATTTATCTTGTTTTTGACCTTAATATGCTTGAAATAGGGGTGCATTTATTATAAAATGTAATAGTGTTATTAATAATAGGAAGAATTATTTTTTTGAGGAAGGTTTTTTACGATGAAGGACTTAATATTAGCCAAGTGGAATGACATTTTGAATATACTTGAAAATGAACATGGAATTTCCCATATCATGATCCATACATGGATCGAACCTCTCAAGATATATTCAGTTGAGGATAACAAGGTCTATTTCACTCTGGACGAGGATTACGGACAGAGAGGCGTAGAATTTCTCAAGAGAAAATTATTTGATATATATCTTGAAACAGTTCTCAGAGAGCTCTTTCAGGACGATTCAATTCAGGTTATATTCACACTCGAGAGTCAGATGAGAAAGGATGAAAAGTCCCCTACATATTCAGAGGACTACAACGATGCCATTGCCAAGAGCAATCTCAGACCTGACTACACATTTGAGAACTTTATTGTTGGTGAGAGTAACAAGCACGCTCACGCAACATGTCTGGCAGTTGCCGATTCACCTGGACAGGACAAGTTCAATCCGCTTTTCCTGTATGGAGGATCAGGACTGGGCAAGACTCATCTTATGCAGTCCATAGCCCACTATATACTCCAGCACAATAGTAATATGAAGGTTCTCTATGTGCCATCGAACAAATTCACGAATGAGATCATAGAAGCAATCTCCAAGAATAAAACTGAAGAATTCAGAAACAAATACAGAACAGTGGATGTTCTTCTGATCGATGATATCCAGTACCTGATCGGTAAGGCAAGTACGCAGCAGGAATTTTTTGACACCTTCAACGCTCTTCATGACGAAGGTAAGCAGATAATCCTGTCGTCGGATAAGCCACCAAAGGAGATTAAGACTCTGGATGAGAGATTCAGATCAAGATTTGAGTGGGGTGTTCCTATCGACATCCACGCTCCTGATTACGAGACACGTATGGCTATCCTCAAGAACAAGGCTGAGATAAAGGGACTTACCGATATCATCAGCGAGGAGATATTTGAGTATATCGCCAACAATATAACCTACAACGTACGTGAGCTTGAGGGTGCGCTCAACAAGCTCAGCGTATATTCAGAGCTCGGAGATATCAAGATCACTGAGGAACTTGCCAAGAACGTCCTCAAGGATTTCATATCCAAGGATTCCAAGGTTACCATAACACCTGAGCTCATTATCAACACTGTTTCAGAGCACACTAATATATCAGTCAGTGACATCGTATCCACGAAGAGAAGCCAGGATATAGCCACTGCCCGTCAGATATCCATGTACCTGTGCAGAAAGTACACGGACAAGGGGCTGAAGAGTATAGGAGATGCATTTGGAGGAAAGGATCACTCCACCGTGCACAGCAATATACAGAAGGTTGAAGATAAGATTGAGAAGGATCCGGAATTTGCTGATATGGTTGACGTCATAATCAAGAAGCTTAATCCACAAAAATAGCAAGTTATCCACATTTTTATATTATAAACTCACTTATTTGTTTATAACCTTACAAACATAACGTGATTGTATATTGTTATTTGATGTTTGTTACATGTTGTTATGTGTTTGAGAATTGTTCTTACTCCTGATGAACAGGATTTTGCCATGTTGGTAAATGGTCAGTTTATGAACAGATTAAAATTGATTAGTAACATGGACACATAATTCTCAAAGCCTTGATTTGTAAGGGCTTGATACACTTTCAACATTATCAAAAGCACTACTACTGATACTACTAATTATCTTAATATATTTATAGTTAAACGCTCGCACTGTTTGTTGTTATTTGAAGTTATACACACATATCATATTTTGATGATCATTATATTTGGACATGAAAGGAGATCACACTTAAAATGAAAATTTCCATAAGAAAATCTAACTTACTTCAGGGTATAAATATCGTATCAAAGGCTGTCTCCAACAAGACGACCCATCCGATACTGTCTTGTATCCTGGTTGAAGCTGCAGGCGGTGTTATTAAGCTCACAGCTAATGACATGGAGATAGGAATAGAAAGTTATGTTGACGGTACTGTTATAGAGGACGGAAAGGTTGCACTCGAGGCAAAGCTTTTCTCAGATTTCATAAGAAAGCTTCCTGACAGTGACATAACTATAGAGAGTGATAAGGACAGCAAGACACTTATCAAGTGTGAGAGACTTGAGTTCAACATACCTGGAAAGTCAGGAGAGGATTTCTCCAATCTTCCTGTTGTATCAAAGGATAAGTTCATAACCATATCTCAGTTTGCGCTGAGAGAGGTTATCAATCAGACAATATTCTCTATATCAGATAATGAGAACAATAAGCTTATGACCGGTGAGTTATTTGAGGTATCAAACAATAAGCTCAGCGTGGTTTCTCTGGATGGACACAGAATATCCATCAGATATATAGAGCTCAAGGGAGATAATTCAGACATTAAGGTTGTAGTTCCAGGAAAATCCCTCAGCGACATAAGTAAGATCATGAACGGTGGAGTTGATGATCCTGTAAATATTTATTTCACTGACAACAATATATTATTTGAGTTTGACAATACAAAGGTTGTTTCAAGACTGATAGAGGGCGAGTATTTCAGAATAAGCCATATGCTCTCAGTTGATTATCAGATCAAGATGAAGATAAACAAGAGAGAGTTCCTTGACAGTTTGGACAGAGCAACTCTTCTTATAAAGGATTCAGACAAGAAGCCTATCAGACTCAGTATTGATGACAGAACTCTCGGTCTCAAGATCAGTTCTCTCATCGGTTCTCTGAATGAGGAGATAGATATCGAGAAGGAAGGTAACAATCTTGTCATTGGATTTAATCCAAAGCTTATAATAGATGCACTCAGAGTAATTGACGATGAGAATGTAACTATTTATTTCAACAATACAAAATCTCCATGTGTTATCAAGGATGATGCAGAGACATATATCTACCTTATCCTTCCTATGGGAATCAACGAAGAGTAAGAAGGGGTGAGAATATGGAGATAATCAAGTTAAGAGATGAGTTCATAAAGCTTGGACAGGCGCTTAAGGCTGCCGGTCTGGTGGAGTCAGGAGTTGACGCAAAGGAGGTCATAGTTCAGGGACTGGTTGTGGTTAACGGTGAGATAGAGACCAGACGTGGAAGAAAGCTTTATGATGGTGATGAAGTAGAATTTGATGGTGATAAGATAAGTATTCAGAAATAATTGTGGTCGCCATCTTGCAGATGGTGAAGGTTATGTATATAGAGTCGATAGAGCTGAGTAATTACAGAAATTACAGTAATGTGAAAGTAGAATTTGGAAAAAATACGAATATCCTGTACGGCGATAACGCCCAGGGCAAGACAAATATACTTGAATCCATATACATGGCAGCGACTACGAAGTCACACAGAAAAAATACGCAGGATAAAGATATCATAAAGATAGGTGAAGATGAGAGCCATATAAGATTATTTGTCAACAAGAAAGACATATCGCACAAGATAGATATGCATCTTCGAAAGAGCAAAAATAAGGGAGTGGCGATCGATGGCATACCCATAAGGAGGGCCACGGAATTATATGGTCTTCTCAATGTCATATTCTTTTCACCTGAAGATCTGACTATCATTAAAAATGGACCAGCCGAGAGGAGAAGGTTCATGGATCTTGAATTGTGTCAGATAAGCAGATTGTATTATCAGAATCTGGCATCATATAACAGGATACTCAATCAGCGAAATAATCTGTTAAAGCAGATTTATCATAACAGAAGTCTCATAGATACACTGGATGTGTGGAATATGCAGCTTGTGGACTATGGGTCGAGGATAATAAAAGAGAGAAGAAATTTTATCGACATGATGAATGAGATAATTGGGGAGATCCACAGTCATCTCACATCGGGCAAGGAAAAGCTAGAGATAGTGTATGAGTGCAATGTCGATGAAGATAAATTCGATGAGACACTTCAGGAAAAGACTGAGATGGATATCAGATATTCAAGTACACAATCTGGTCCACACAGAGATGATATAAGTTTTCTCATAAATGGAATAGACGCTAGAAAATATGGTTCACAGGGACAGCAGAGAACAGTTGCCCTGTCACTCAAGATGGCGGAGATAAAACTTGTAAAAAGGATAATCAATGATAATCCGATATTGCTTCTGGACGATGTCATGAGCGAGCTGGACACCAGCAGACGTGATGCATTGATAGAAGAGATAAAAGATATACAGACTATCATAACCTGTACGGGATATGATGATTTTGTTAAAGAGCAGGTAATAATCAACAATGTTTATAGAGTGGTAGAGGGAACGGCCACCAGAGTAAGAACGGAGGAAGCATGACAATGGAAAATGATAATTATGGAGCTGAACAGATACAGGTTCTGGAGGGACTGGAAGCAGTCAGAAAGAGACCTGGTATGTACATAGGAAGTACATCCTCCACTGGACTTCACCATCTTGTATACGAGATAGTTGATAATTCTGTAGATGAGGCTCTGGCAGGATATTGTACCCACATTCAGGTGTATATAAATGAGGATAACTCCATCACCGTAGTGGATGATGGACGAGGAATTCCTGTTGGAATACATAAAAAGCAGGGAATACCTGCTGTTGAGGTGGTATTTACCATACTTCATGCCGGCGGAAAGTTCGGCGGTGGAGGATATAAGGTATCCGGAGGACTTCACGGTGTTGGAGCATCAGTTGTAAATGCACTTTCAACATGGCTTGAAGTCGAGATTACCAGAGATGGCAAGGTGTACAAGCAGAGATATGAGAAGGGCAAGGTTATGTACAAGCTTCAGGTTATAGGTGAAGCACCTGAGGGAGTATCAGGAACAAAGGTTACATTCCTGCCGGATCATACAATATTTGAAGATAACATATACGATTACGATATACTGAGAAACAGACTTCGTGAGATGGCATTCCTTACAAAGGGCCTGAAGATAAGTCTTACAGATAAGAGACTTATTCCTGAGAAGGTAAGATCATTCCACTATGAGGGTGGTATAAAGGAGTTTGTAACATATCTGAACAGACACAGAGATCCTCTGTACAATGAGGTAATCTACTGTGAGGGAGTCAGAGATGGAATAAGTGTTGAGGTGGCACTTCAGCACAATGATTCATACAATGAATCCACATACAGCTTTGTAAATAACATCAACACACCTGAGGGTGGAACACATCTGACAGGATTTAAGTCAGCCATAACAAAGGTGTTCAATGATTATGCAAGAAAGAATAATATTATCAAGGAGAAGGATGACAATCTCTCGGGTGATGATCTGAGAGAGGGACTTGCAGCCATTGTATCTATCAAGATAAGTGATCCTCAGTTCGAGGGTCAGACAAAGCAGAAGCTTGGTAATTCAGAGGCAAGACCTGCAGTTGAGAGTGTTGTAACTGAGCAGCTTACATATTATCTTGAGCAGAATCCGCAGATTGCTAAGATAATTGTGAATAAAGCGGCTGTTGCACAGAGAGCCAGAATAGCTGCAAGAAAGGCAAGGGATGTTGCAAGAAAGGCAAATCTTTCAGACAACATGGCACTTCCTGGAAAGCTTGCGGATTGTTCAGACAAGGATCCAAAGAACTGTGAGATCTACATAGTCGAGGGAGATTCCGCCGGTGGTTCAGCTAAGACAGCGAGATCAAGAGCAACACAGGCCATACTTCCACTCAGAGGTAAGATCCTTAATGTTGAGAAGGCAAGAATAGACAGAATCCTTGGAAATGAAGAGATCAAAGCCATGATCACCGCATTTGGAACAGGTATCCATGAGAACTTCAATATAGAGAAGCTTAGATATAACAAGATCATCATCATGACCGATGCCGATGTGGATGGAGCTCATATAGCAACTCTTCTCCTCACATTCTTCTACAGATTCATGCCTGATCTTATTAGAAAGGGACATGTATATCTGGCACAGCCACCACTTTACAAGCTGGAGAAGAACAAGAAGGTATGGTATGCGTACAGTGATGATGAGCTGAACAGTATACTTGATGAAGTCGGAAGAGATCAGAACAACAAGATACAGCGATACAAGGGACTTGGAGAGATGGATGCAGAACAGCTCTGGGAGACAACCATGGATCCAGAAAAACGAATTCTTCTCAGAGTGGCAATTGATGATGACGATGAGTCAGAAATCGATATGACATTCAATGTACTCATGGGAGATAAGGTTGAACCACGTCGTGAGTTTATAGAGACAAATGCCAAGTATGTAAAGAATCTCGATATATAGTATATTGATTAAATAAATGTGATAGAACATAACCAATATCGAGAGAAAGGAAATCAAAAAATGGATGACGATAAGATTTTTGATAAAATAGATGAAGTTGGTCTGAAAAAAACAATGGAGCGTTCATATATAGATTATGCCATGAGCGTTATCGCTGCCAGAGCTCTTCCTGATGTAAGAGATGGTCTTAAACCTGTTCAGCGAAGAATACTTCATTCTATGATAGAACTTAACAATGGACCTGATAAGCCACACCGTAAATGTGCCCGTATCGTCGGTGATACAATGGGTAAATATCATCCACATGGAGACAGTTCAATATACGAGGCACTTGTAAAGCTGGCTCAGGAGTGGAATACCAGATATCCACTTGTGGATGGACATGGAAACTTTGGATCGGTCGACGGTGACCATGCCGCTGCCATGCGATATACAGAGGCAAGACTTTCCAAGATATCCATGGAGATGATGGCAGATATAAACAAAGATACAGTTGATTTCACACCTAACTTTGATGGTACAGAGAAAGAACCTGTGGTACTACCATCACGTTATCCCAACCTATTGGTAAATGGTACATCAGGTATCGCAGTAGGTATGGCTACCAATATTCCACCACATAATTTAAAGGAAACTATCAATGCAGCCATAAAGATCATCGATAACAGAGTGGAAGAAGGACGTGAGACAGAGATAGATGAGATCATGGACATAGTAAAGGGTCCGGATTTTCCTACAGGCGCACAGATACTGGGCAGACAGGGAATAAACGATGCATATAGAACAGGTCGAGGCAAGATAAAAGTACATGCAATCACAGAAATCGAAACAATGAACAACGGAAAGCACCGTATTGTTGTAACCGAACTACCATATATGGTAAATAAATCACTTCTTATAAAGAATATGGTCGATCTTGTCAAGAACAAGAGAATCGATGGAATCACAGATATAAGAGATGAGTCTTCAAGAGAGGGAATGAGAGTTGTCATTGAGCTTAGAAAGGATGTCAATGCCAACGTAATACTCAACCAGCTCTTCAAACACACACAGCTCCAGGATACATTTGGATGTATCATGCTGGCTCTGGTGGATGGAGTACCTAAGATACTCAACATCAAGGACATGCTCACATACTACCTGAAGCATCAGGAGGATGTTGTCACAAGAAGAACAAAGTATGATCTGAACAAGGCTGAGGAGAGAGCCCACATATTACAGGGTTATCTCATAGCACTGGACAACATAGATGAGGTCATCACGATCATCAGAAATTCAAAGAATGTTGGAGAGGCTAAGGCAAAGCTGATCGAAAGATTTGGACTTTCCGAGGCACAGGCCGGAGCAATCGTTGATATGAGACTCCGTGCTCTGACAGGTCTGGAAAGAGAGAAGATCGAGAACGAGTACAATGAGCTTATTGCGAAGATAGCTGAGTACAAGGAGATACTTGCAGATGAGAATAAGCTTCTTGGAGTTATCAAGACTGAGCTTGCAGCGATAGCTGACAAGTACGGTGATGAGAGAAGAACATCCATAACTGCATATTCAGATGATATAACAGATGAAGAGCTTATCAAGAGAGAAGAGATAGTTATCTCCATGACAAAGCTCGGATATATCAAGAGAATGCCAAAGGATACCTTCAAGGTACAGAACAGAGGCGGCAAGGGTATCAAGGGAATGAACACCATCGACAACGATATAATCGATGAGATATTCCTTACTAATACCCACAACTTCATAATGTTCTTCACCAATATGGGAAGAGTATACAGAATGAAGGGATACGAGATACCTGAGTCGGGACGTAATGCAAGGGGTGTTGCGATAGTCAACCTTCTTCAGCTTCTTCCTGGTGAGAAGGTAACAGCCATAATCCCTATAGCCGGATTTGACAAGAAGTATCTCATGATGGCTACAAAGAATGGTATTGTAAAGAAGACCAAGATAGAGGCATTTGAGAATATAAGAAAGACCGGTCTGGCAGCCATAACACTGAATGAGGGAGATGAACTCATAGAGGTTAAGGCAACGAGCGGTGAGAATGATGTATTTCTTGTAACTGCCAAGGGTATGTGTATCAGATTCAATGAGGAATGTGTCCGTGATACAGGACGTACATCCATGGGTGTACGTGGAATAAGATGCGACAAGGGCGATGAAGTTATAGCAATGCAGCTTGATGTTCAGGGCGACGAGATGCTCTTCGTAACCACAAAGGGTATGGGTAAGAGAACTGAACTGTCAGAATTTGCCCCTCAGATGAGAGGCGGTAAGGGTGTCAAATGTTACAGGATAACCGAGAAGACCGGTGACATCGTCAGCGCAAAGGCCGTGACAAATGACCATGACATTATGATGATGACCAATGAGGGAATCATGATCAGAATGCATTGTTCAGATATAACTGTAATAGGAAGAATAACCTCAGGTGTCAAGCTTATGAATATCGGCAAGGATGGCAACACATTTGTGGCATCTGTTGCAAAGCTTGCAAGAAGTGATGAAGATGAAGAGGCAGAGGACTCAGAGAATCCAGAATCAGCAGAAAATGAAGTATCAGAGAATGTAGAGAACGATACGGAGAATGATGCCGAGAGTAATTCAGAGGAGTAATTATAATCACAAATAAAGATAGATGTACTGTGTTGTAATATGCAAGACAGTACATCTTTTTTTATGTCCATGGATGTTTACAGATTGTGTGCAAATAGCCGTTATGATATACTTATCTTGGATTACACATTGGGAGAAAATAATCCTGAACGCAGGATTTTGAAGGTTATTATAAAGAGATTGGAATTATGGGAAAATACAACAAAATTATTGGGGGTAAAAGGCATGACGGCGAATGTGATACAGGTGGTGGCATCGGCAGCTACAACGGCTGCATCTACAGTTACAGAGGCAACAACGGAAGGAAAACTGGACAAGATATTCCAGAGTTCCGAGAAGGCGTCTGAACTTTCTTACAGTATAATGAACATCATATATATATTGGCGGCGATGATCATAGTTGTTGCGATATTTACAGTGGTGTTATACATATACAAATTCATCATGAACAGGAGAGATCCAAACTACAAAAAGAACGATGATACGTTCCTGGATGATTAAAACAAATTTATAAAATGGCGGTGAAGAGATGAGAGTTATTGCAGCAGAAGAGATTACCAGAAATGTAAGGGAGATGTGCATCGAAGCAAATGTAAATCTGTCTGAGGATATGGAGAAGGCGGTCAGGGATTCAGTAGAATCTGAGGACAGTCCACTCGGAAAGCAGATACTTGGACAGTTGTGTGAGAATCTGGATATAGCAAAGGAGAATGATATTCCTATCTGTCAGGATACGGGAATGGCTGTTTTCTTTGTGAATGTTGGACAGGATGTACATATAGAAGGAATGAACATAACTGATGCCATAAACGAAGGTGTGAGACAGGGATACACTGACGGATACCTGAGAAAATCAGTGGTAAAGGATCCTCTTATCAGAGAAAATACAAAGGATAATACCCCGGCGATTATACATTATGATATAGTTCCGGGAGATAAAATAGAGATAACTATAGCTCCAAAGGGATTTGGAAGCGAGAATATGAGCAAGGTGTACATGCTCAAGCCGGCAGATGGAGAAGAGGGCGTGAAGGCTGCTGTTCTTCAGGCTGTAAAGGATGCCGGACCAAATGCATGTCCTCCCGTATTCGTAGGTGTGGGTCTTGGAGGAGACTTTGAGCTTGCTGCGAAGCTTGCAAAGAGGGCTCTTACAAGAAAGGTAGGAGTTCACTCAGACAGAGAGCATATAGCAAGGATAGAGAGTGAGCTTCTGGAGATGATCAACAACACTGGAATAGGACCTGGCGGTCTTGGAGGAAAGACCACGGCACTGGCTGTGAACATAGAGACATATGCCACTCACATAGCCGGAATGCCATTGGCAGTTAATATGTGCTGTCATGTGAACAGACACGTTACGAGAGTATTATAGGAGGAGGTTAGGTTCATCATGGATAGACATATAAAGGCACCATTTGACAGAGAAGAGGTAAAGACCCTCAAGGCAGGGGATTATGTATATATAGATGGAATAGTGTACAGTGCCAGGGATGCCGCACACAAGAGAATGTATGATGCCATCATGGAATCAGGATGCGTGGACGCCAGTGGAACTGAGTTATACGAGAAGGGCATAGTTCCTATAGACCTTAACGGCAATGTGATATATTATCTCGGACCGACACCGGCAAAACCTGGACAGGTCATAGGCTCGGCGGGACCGACAACCAGCAGCAGAATGGACAAATACACTCCACTCATTCTCAGCAAGGGTCTGTGTGGAATGATAGGAAAGGGAAAGAGAAGCCAGGAGGTTATACAGGCAATAATAGACAACAAGGCTGTGTATCTGGCAGCCGTTGGCGGTGCAGGAGCGCTTCTCTCCAAATGTATCAAGAAATCCGAGGTGATCGCGTACGATGATCTCGGAACAGAGGCTATAAGGAAGATGACAGTGGAGAATTTCCCAGCTATTGTGGTTATAGATTCAGAGGGACACAACCTGTATGAAACAGCGGTAAAGGATTATCTTGAGCAGAATAAATAATACAGGAATAAAATAGAAATAAAAATAAAAAATGGTTGAATGAAAAGCGGCAGAGTGATAAGATAGATATAAAAATACAGCTTTATTGGTATATACATAATTAGTATGGTAATATTATTATAAAGGTATTCTATAGAGCGTGTAAC
>OGQD01001847.1_pt1 | contig 12775 bp, 10 predicted proteins | sample 1553091 | NCBI WGS metagenome assembly OGQD01 (sample SAMEA2580290, study PRJEB22360) | human gut metagenome | biome: human gut; feature: human-associated habitat; material: faeces | place: Denmark | collected 2008/2010
ATTCAAACCGCTGCTTGCGTAGCAGGTGCAGAAGGTGGATGTCAGGCAGAAGTTGGAAGCGCAGCAGCCATGGCAGCCGCCGCTCTTACTCAGTTGCTCGGCGGTACACCCCAGCAAGCACTTGACGCAAGTTCCCTGGCCATTTCAAATTTACTCGGCCTTGTCTGTGATCCTATTGGCGGACTTGTAGAAGTTCCTTGTCAGACTCGAAATGCAATAGGTGTTGCAGCTGCTTTCTCTTCTGCTCAGCTTGCGCTCTCAGGAATAAGCGCTCTCGTGCCCTTTGATGAAGCGGTACATACCATGTCCGAAGTAGGTCACGCATTACCCTCTTCGTTGCGTGAAACAGCGCGTGGAGGCCTTGCGGCCACACCAACGGCACGCTCACTCTGTGCAGGATGCAGCGCTTGCAATCACAACTAATTGTTGACTTACTTTTTGGACTTCTGTTTCTGAGTAAGCTTCTTTGCGGCTGCACCGCTCATGCCAACAGATACCGTTGAGTGTTTACTGCCTCTGCGGCGGCGAGTGCGCATAGAGACAGCTCCACCAGTGCGGATATAGTTCACCAACCTATCGCACCTATGGCGAATACTCTCTCCCCCGTTGGAGCGCAAACCCAAAAGAGGAGCCGCGATAATGGTAGGTGCAAAGAAGGTAATGATGCGCCATACAAGATAACCGGCCGTAGCGGCAGAACCAAAGAGTGGTCCATAAAACAGTGCAAATCCTGATTCTACGCCGCCTGTGCCTCCCGGAAGTGGAACGATGGTAGATACCATTTGCACCATTGATCCGGCGGCTAAGCAGGAGAAAAAGTCTGCATCATGCCCAAAAGCATGTAACACAAACCAAGGAATCATATATAAACTCGCCAGCTGCAACATGGTTACAAGAAGCGTTACGGCCATGCCAGGTATATGACGAGCAGCTGCTTTAAAGGCAGCAGAAAACTCATCAACCTGAACATTGACCATCTCATCCCAATGCTCACGATTGCGCAGTAGCTTATGGCGAGCAAGAAAACGAATGCCCCAATTGCCAATGCGTTTTACAATACCCGGGCAGAGACACACCGCAAAGAGCAGCGCGAGTTCAAGAGCGTGCGCAGCAAAGACAATAAGGTTAAGAACAACAATGTTGCCATAAGTCTCAAAGAAGAACTCCAGCTTAGCGATAAGAGCAAGAGCAGCAAAAAGAACCACGCCAAACTGAAACATGATGAATCGGGTAAATTGCGTTGCACTCGCTTCTCCTGGGTCGAGCCCCGTACGAGTAAGCCTGACAATTTGAGAGGGAACAGAACCCGCCATCATGGGTGTAAGGTTGCCGAAAAAGACACCTGACGCTTCGACACTCATAAGGTCGCGGATACCTACCGGCGAGTTCGGATCCATCCAAACCGCTACCACATAAGCGCCCACACCAAAGATGAAATAGAACACGTAACAGATGCACGCGAGGAATACCCATGTCTTATCAACACTTGAAAGCGCGTCGATAAAGGACGACATCTGTCCTGTTACCACGAGATATACGATGTAGACCAACACAACAAGCGCAAGAAACTTTGCGCCTGAGCGGGCTTTACGAGCGTTTTCATCCTCATTTGCAACGCGCGTACGAAGACCGCGCCTGCGCCTGTGAGTGTCTCGCTCAAAATCCCGGGAATCAGTCATAGGGACTCCTCGGTTCGGTGACACCCTACCGCTTCCACGCTTGGCGGTCTTGGGCCTGACTACTACATAATACCGCTGAGAACTTTAGGTTAAACACTTAATGCTTGTATGGCCCTGATAACTGCAACGGATTACGGGCAGAAGCAGCCTTGACGGAATCAGCTCGACAAAATGTTCACAATTTCAAAAATGTTTGAAATTCACTCTTGCCATAATAGCCTCAGTACAGTAGAGTATTTTCTTGCGCCGAGCCAAGGCAAAAGCGCAGCAGGACAAGTCCTTTGGGATGTCGTCTAACGGTAGGACAACGGATTCTGGTTCCGTCAGTGGGGGTTCGATTCCCTCCATCCCAGCCATGTCCTGCCAATAATTGAATGGCCCGTTCGTCTAGCGGTTTAGGACGCCGCCCTCTCAAGGCGGAGATCACCAGTTCGAATCTGGTACGGGCTACCAAATGTTTCAGGCCACCTTCTCAGGTGGCCTTTTTAATTTCTCATATTTCAAGTTGCCTGAAGATTCTTGTAACTCCAGGCAGACAGTACGCTCGCACAGATCTCGAGCGTACTACCCGTTGGGTTTGAGATAAATACTACGTGTCTCCTACTGCCCCATCATGCGCTTCTTCAAAGTTATTACTTCTTCTTCGCCTAAAACACCTCGCCGCTTAAGCTCATCTACAAGGGCAGTACTTGAAGCATCGCATATGCGCTGTGCAGATACTGGTATCGCAAAAGAATCTGACAACACATTTGTTTGCGAAGGGATAGTCTCTTGCGAAGCATCTGAGGCTATTGAATGTAGCGCTGTCTTTGAAGCCGTAGAGGAAGCTGTCGACAGGTTGGAAGAACTGGACCCAGATAGAGATGAGTTAAACATAGTATTTTGAGTCATCAGAGGAATTGATTTGGTATAGAGCCCATCCCTTGATGAGCCTAAAAATCCAATGACAGACAGGATGATCCCCAAAAACGTTTCAAATGTTGGGGAAATGATGTTCCACCCATTAAGCGAATCGCTTATGAATAATGAGGCAATAACCGGAATGAGAAACAGGATTCCATCAATCAAGAACGTGCTTTTAAGACTGTTTGCACGCTTTTTTGAAAAGACTTCATAACAGCTTAAAAATGAAACAACTGCCGCTAAAATCCACAATAAGATATAAACAGCAGCGAAAATACTGAGAGCTTCGATGCCAGAAGTTCCACTAGGTGCTATTTCCACGATCTTATCAATAGCTTTTATTAAATCGATAGCCGAAAGATTTGCTCCAGCAATATTAAACTGAGGTAGAAGTGGGAAAAGAGCAAGACACGCTGCGCTAACAGCAAGCCAAGTTGCTCGGCTATTCAACTGTGTAACAGGCTGTACACGTTGATCAATTTCGAGCTCTTTTTGGCTTTTGTCAGATGTTTGACCATTAGCTGTAGACGTATTTCGAGTATCTGCGTCCTCCCTATGAGAAGATGCTTTCTCTATCTTAGGTAACGTCATCCCACATACAGAGCAATATGTTGCGCCCTTTACGTTCTCTTTTCCGCATCGTGGACAATACATATGTCTTCCTCCAAGCTCAGTCGTATTTAGCTTTCTGGTTAGTTAGCTTTCTGGCTCTACTCGATTCATCGTGAACACATCATTTCGCCAAGCAAGCATCCAAGGGGCTCCCTCACGCCAAAGAGCCGTCGTGGAAACTTTCATTTGAATCGTTCCGTCCTCGGAATTCTTGAGATACACCTCGTAGCCTTTACCTTCATATATCTGGTAAAACGAAGTGGTATTCGGATTAATGCTGATAAGAACATCGTTGGCTGTAATGACCGTATCGCCTTCAGATGTTTCTGCATCATTGGCGAGGCTGTAGTGATCATGGAAAAGAAATGAAAGGTCTACCGTGGCGGTAAGAGCATTACTATCAACGCTCTTAACAACCATACGCACAGGATTTGCACGCCCTCCATAGCAGGCACCAGCATCCATAACAGAGTTGTGTTCCGTTGACTCAAACTCACCTTGCCAGGTGCCTATAAACCCATCGAGACTCATTTCGTATGCTGCATCATCAGCTACGCAAGACGTTACCGCCCAATCTGAACGATCCCAAACAAACGTGGCGGTCAACGTGCCTGCATAAGAAAAGATTCCATCTTGGGCCGAAATAGCAAGCTCTACTTCACCACCGTCTGGGCCAGTAGTATTGCTCGTTACTGAAAACGTGACATTTTGTTTGTACAGATCTTCCAGAAAAACTTGTTTCCCATGGCTGTCTTCATGGACTTTCTTGCCTGCCATCTCAAGTAAAGAAGGTCCATGTTCCACGATAGCTTCATCTGCAATAGGACCCATTGGTTCTGTCGTGCGCTCAGTTTCTAGAATGTCATCCATCGTCCAATCTGTGTCTTCTTCAGAAGAATTGGGGCGTGTATAGACAAGACTCCATTTTGAGGTTGTCCTGAGTGTGCCATCCTCATACACAACAGTGGCATCAACTGAGCGCATATCAGCCCCATCGGTGTTTCGTTTACTATTTTCAATCTGATCGATCGTTACTGACGTAACATCTGGCTCCTCGCCAGAACTCCAATCAGAAGCCAAACCAATTTGTGAAGCCGTCCCTTCCAGATCAGAAGTAACTAATTGCTTAAAAGCGTCCTGCTCTTCTCTAACCGCCGGATTAAAAAGACTGCTTTGAGAAGCGATAACTATTCCTATAACAAGAGCCACAAGCCCTACGGCAAATCCTGCGATAAGAACGGCTTTACGCCCATGCTTTCCGGAGGCTTTATTACGAGGCATGTCGCGAGATGATTCACGCTGATTCTTATCATCCGTACTCGCGAGCTGATCGTCGGAATTCTCCAGCTCATCATCCAAGTCAGGGTGTAACTGGTTTGTGGCGCAGAAGGGGCAAAACTTTGATTGTTCTGGAATACGCTTTCCGCACTTAATGCAATACATGGTTTAACGCCTCCTTACCTAAAATCCACTGGTATGATTCGTTGCTTTTGCCTGTGTTATAGAGCGGGAGCAGCCACATAATCGGTTGGGCCTGAACCATCTGGACGTACAGCGTAAACAGCTACTCCGTCGTAACTGTCTTCTCCACTTCGCACGCCAATTACGTGGTCACCCGCATCGATAAGCACGGTGTAATAGGGGTACTCACTCCAAGGGAGCGAAAGCTCCTCACAAGCCCCATCGCTCAGAGAAATGCGACACCACGAGGGCTTTTTTGCATCAACTGAATAATCTGAAAGTTCAAGATAGGCATCGTTTTGTGACAAACCAATAAGTTTAAGCGTTGCCGATTCACCGCGATTATCGGTATAGAGTGTCGCAACATCACCGGTAGCAATGTCTACTGAAAGCAGCGTTCTCTCATCCGTGTTGCGATTACTTCCAACAAGATAGAGGCATTGACCAACGACTCCCATTCCCCCAGCACCATAGAAACTATCTTGATCAGACTCATACAGTTGCGTTTCTTGACCATTCCGATCTACGGCTACTACTTGGAATCGGTCGTGAGAGTTCACGTCATATACCGCTACTAAACGCTCTGCATCATCCGAAAGTGCTATATCAGCGTCACCCGGTGTAGACAGCGAGAAAAGAGTACCCTTACGTGCTCCATCAAGTGCAAGTGCTTCAACAACATAGTCATAGTTATTATTGTTGCTATCAAAGGAGCTTAGCAGCACAAGAAGCTCTCCCTTATAGAGATAAAGGGCTTCAACCTGTGCTCCTGTACCTGTTTTATTTGAATAGGTAGCAAGAACTCTATCGTCTGTTCCATCAAGCGCCATGCTATGTATTTCATAGTCAGCAGGACCGTAAATATATTCTCCATATGCGACAGAAACAAAGTAGAGCCGTCCATCCCACACGTTCAGTCCGAAGAGACGCTTCTCTCCGCTTTCGCTGCTTGCAACCTGGAAGAGTGTTTCCATTTGTGAGGGACTATCCTGCTGAACACGACAAACTGACATTGTGTTAGGAATGTTTTCTGATTCTGTTCGTACGAAATAATCATATGAACCGTCGGCAACGGCAAATCCATTGCCTATCGAAATATTTGCAGGAGCATTTCCCCAGTCAGACCACGTATCGGTTGTTGCTTGATCGTCGGTAGAACCCTCGGAAAGATATGTAGGCTCTTCAGCGGTTGTTTCAAGATCCGGTGAGAGCGTAATAATCTCAGCTGCGCCAGATTCGCTCTCGCTAATACTAATGAGGCGATCACCGACATTGATGAGATGGGAAGCACCAAGAGGTTCATCGCTGTCAGCATTACCTACAGATATCTCGGTCTCTTTTACCTCATCGCCAGAAAGAGAAACAGCAATATACGATATGTCTTCTTGATCTTCCTCAGAGGTAACACGTCTGAGATAGGCTGTATCTGATGTGAGGGAGGCTAAAACAAAAAAGTCAGACCCCTCTTCATAGGGCTCAGAATATAAGGATTTCTTTTCTCCACTTTCAAGATCTACGGTAACAAGACTTGCTTTGCCTTCTGAGAACTCAACAAAGTATGCCTTGTTGTCATTCAGAGAGAGGTTGTTATAGCCGTATGGTATCTCAGCGTTAGAAGCGTAGATTGAAGTAGATTCATCTTCGTCACGCTTTTGAACTAAGAGCTCTATTCCATCTTCTTTTGGATAGAGCACTGCAAAACGGCTTGCATCACCTGAAAGTGCATAAGAAGAGGCCTGAGGGTCTATAGATGTATCCGGAGTTTCAAACGAAAAAACTACGCCTTGATCTTCACCATCAAGAGAATAGGCCCGTACCTCATCGAATGAATCAGATGCGTGCGTCTGGATATACAGCGTATCGCCAAAGAGATAGACAGTCTCAGGTAGAGCATCACTACCTTCTATCGCACTATTCCATGAGACAAGCGTCTTATCGTCTGTTCCATCGGAATTGATGCAGTGCAAAGAAGCATTCACTGATTGCGGAGCACTGCTCTTTGAATCAGAAACGTATTCACGGCGTTCCAAAAAGTAGATTCTGTCATCATATTCATTGAGAGAGGTAATGCGTATTTGAGACGCATCATCATCGTTAGGAAGCTCGTAAATTACCTCTTGCTCACCAGTGCTCTGCGACACACGGCAAATCTTTGCTGAAGGAGTGTACTCCGAGGTTGTAGCATAACCATCTCCATCAACAGCGACGTAATCATAATCATCAGCAGATAATGCAATGCCATCTGCCAGAGCAATATTGGCTGGCATGTTACCCCAGCGTCCACGCGCTTTGTCCGCACCATTTTCTGCAGGAAAAACCAGCATCACCACAATGGCAATAAGTGCGGCCAACGCAACACAAACTGAAATAATAATAAAGACAAGGAGCTTCCGAGAAGATCTGCTGTCGATCGATACTCTTTCTTGCTGATCTATGTGATTGTTCAGTTCATCTGTGTTGTCTTGAGGAAGTTGGTTAGGGAGAACTAACGTATCCAGTTGACGTGTTTTGCCATCAAAACCTGTTGACTCACATTTCGTGCCACAAAACGGGCAAAAAACCGAATTATCCTCAATCTCGCGCCCGCAATTTTGGCACAGCATAGTATCCCCCAACGCTTTATTCAGCTATTGCGTTTTGTGGGATATTACGTTGAGGAAAGCTCTCAAGCAGACGCTCTGTCAGAATCAATCAGTCTGATGTAATAAAAACTAAGAAGGTTTTATCGTGTTCCACGAACGTAGTCAAAAAACCAATCCCGTACAGTTCCTCGGCGAGATTGACTCACCGGTATGATGCTTCCATCATTCAATTCAAGTTCATTTACGCGATAGCGTGCAACATAATCCAGGTTTGCGAGATAGCTTTTATGGCATCGCACAAAACTTGAAGGAAGCATATTTTCAAGAGTATCGAGTCGCAGATATGTGATGAGTTCACCATTTACGGTATGGATATGCAATTGACGCCGATGGCTCTCCACATAACGGATGGTATGCGGCTCTATGACCACTTCATCTTGTCCTACACGAAGCCGCAAGGGCTTCTCAGCAATGTTTTTAAGCTGTAACAGCGCAGCTTCTAAGGCCTGTGTCATTCGTTCGGCCGTAACAGGCTTAAGCAAGAAGAACACATGAGGTGTTTTATACACATCTGAATGATACGTATCATAGCCAGTTACATAAATAACCTGCGTATTGGTAGCAACGAAAAGCTTATGCACTACATCTATGCCCGTTTCAGCAGGCTCAATATTTTCATTTGATGCGGTGTCAGCAAGACGAATATCGACTAAGGCAATATCAAAGCTCGCGCCATCCAAAAGGCTTTGCTCAAGCTCAGCAGCATTTGAAAAACGCGCTGTTTCTATCTCAGAGCCATACTTGGTTGTCTGAATAATCTTGTCGAGCAAATCGAGTTGCGTGGAATCATCCTCAAGAATTGCCAAACGATACATTTACCTCTTCGACCTCCATGCAGCAACTACCCCATAATAGAATATTGTGGTGTTGTATGCCGTGGGAGGTTACATGGATCTTTTGGTTCTCAAAGTGATAATGAAAATATCCACCCTCTTGGTAACCCTCCCATTCGTGTGGATGCAAGCCGTAGCGTTGCCTATGCGGCATCGTACAATTTTCCTTACAGGTCAGACGCTTATTCTGACCGGCGTTACTATATTGCAAGTTATGGAGTCACCTATCGCTCCTGTTATTGCACCTTTTTCGCTGTTATTACGAGTTGTTTTGCCATGGTTTTTCTGGAAGCGTTCCTTGGGTGTACTTCCTCGGATTATTATCACCCTTGCTCCAATTCAGGGCCAAATATTACTAGAACCAATTTGCACGATGCTTTGGAGCTTTCTGACCCAAGGTGCTCCATCCCTGTCATATTATGAAATTCAAATACACTTCGCAGCATTTCTTACTGTTCGTCTTGCTAGTTTTGTCCTTGGAGTTCTTTTTGCATGGGGCGTTACTCGCCTTACTCACCTTTGGTTACACACTTCAGATGCACAGGAAGTGTCACAGGATGCTCAAAATACTCCGCGCGCATTCAACCATTCCGCTCATATGAGAGATGTATCTCTATTTCTTCCTTTTGTAGCAGCACAGTTTCCGAGCATGTTTGTTCTTTTGGCAATTTATCCAAGCCCTCTGATAAACAGGCCTGAAATTCTTGTTGTTGCATCAATTCTTACCGGCACCTATGTAGTGCTCGACATTCTTATTGCACGTACGTTTTATCAGATTCGCGAAGCAGCGCGTATCGAAGCTCATGCTGAAGCGCTTTCAAACCTTATCGACGCAGAGCTGAAAGAAGCTCAAGCGCTTGAGGCGGAAACTGCGAGAGTGTCACGTATGCGACACGATATGAGGAACCATCTGCAAGTAATACATGGCTTGCTCGACCTTGACGAAACGAAAGAGGCAGCTTCATACATCCAACGTCTACAGGAGAACACGAAAAACGAGTCTCAAAATACAGAGGAGTAAGCTGTGAGTTTATGGTCCATAGATGCTTGTGTAACCCTTATTACACTCCTTGCATCACTTCTCTTTATAGGGAGAGCACTTAAGAACACTCCCAAAAAGATGAGGTTACTATGTATGGGCTATGTCGTATGTCTTGCTGTCATTACTCTTTTTTCTTGGTTGCTCGTAGAGCACTTTGCCTTTACTCCCACGCTACTTGTTGTCACTTCAATCTGTAGCATCGTAGGAGCGTTTATAACCCCTCACCTCTTGCATCAACTTACTGACATCGAGATTCAACGCTTTCGCGCTCAGAAACTTTCCGAGTTCTACACATCTCAGCAAAACTATTTTGCTGAGATTCGCAACAAGACCAATGTTGCAACGATCATGCAAAACAACATAGATAATTTCTTGGATGAAATACACCATGCGATTGAGAAAAAAGATCTTGATTCTGCACGCACACTCATGGCGAGCGTAGACAAGGCAGTAGCGCCACCAAAAGGCTCCCTATGCGAAAGCCAAGCTCTCAATGCATTACTCACAGCCAAACAAACAGTTTGTCAGAAGTTGAATATTTCCTTGAGACTAAACGTTTCCTTATCCACCCTTCCGTGTAAGCGCGGTAATTCATCAGATGAGCTATCAGATATTGAGCTTGTTGCTATCGTTGGCAACCTGCTTGACAATGCAATAACCGCTACTCAAAAAATGAGTGGCAACAAATACACCAGAGAAATCGTTGCAACTATTTCATACCAAGCGGATTGTTTATTTATTGAAGTTCAAAACCCTTACGACACCACAATGAGGACAGTATACAAACGAGCACACGGACTCGATAAACACGGTTGGGGTTTAGCAATTGTAGATAGGATTGCTTCTCAACATGATGGTAAGTTTTCAGCCGAAGGCAAGCATGGCCTCTTTACTGCTCGTGTCGTCGTACCTCTCGAAGTTTCGTCAACCCCAAAATGAAAGAGAGACGCCAGAAGATTCTGACGCCTCTCTTTGTTTGATCTCTTATCAGTAAATTCAGTGAGCTACATCTCTCAATTTCAAAAGAGGTTGCTGGTCAGCACCATATTAGTCATCTGAAGACTTGCCCATTTCTTTTTGGACAATCACCCGTTGAACTTCGAAATGATCAACATCGAGCGTACTAGAATATCCATCACTCATCTCTTTGCTCTCACCGGGATTGAAATACTGCTCCGAAAGTGGTCCACAATGAAATGCGTCGGAATTTGAAGAACCGTTTGGAACCTGTGCAAGCTCACCGTCTTTGCCAATTGCGACAACGTAAACTGATACACTACGCCACTTGTAGTCGGTGTTATTTGTAATGGTTACCGTAAGTTCTGGAGAATAGCCCGATCCGGCTGACATCTTGAGATCAACATCATATTCATCAGGTGACAAGACTGCATATTGATTTGCATCAATGAATGATCCGCCATCAACATTGACAGTAACATCACTCACGTCTTTCAACGTGTATTTCTGTGTTTCCTTGGTATAGTCGCTGGAATGCGTAGCAACAATATTATCTCTGTCCGAAGGAACAAGCGTGAATTCATTCTCACCGGGGAAGACGTAGGGAAGCGATGAGTTGCCATTTTCTGTGCTGATAACATCTAAGCCTGTCTCAGCAGTATCTTCGTCTCCATAGTTATCAAGGAAACTATACGTAGCCTCTGCACTTACACTAACATTTTGAGCGATTTGATCAGTATTGTTAGTTACCGTAAACGTAATCTCTGGCGTTTTAACTCCCTCAGTAACAACTTTTACGTCGCTCACGGTGAAGTCTTCATAACGCTTCTTGGTTGTACCGTCCGAATTCTTATCAGATGCTTCAGAATCCTCATCTCTGCTATCGGCTTTTTTGTTATCAGCCTTTTTATCGTTATCAGCTTTCTGCTCAGTCTTTTCTTTAGAAGAAGTCTGAGGGTTTCCCTGTCCAAATACATTTGGAACAACCACAAAAGCAAGAATGGCTAGCACAGCCACCGCCGCAACAATAGCAACTATTGGAGCTGTCTTTTTCTTAGGTTTCTGTGAGTCATTTGCAGACGAGCTGGAACCTTTTGATGAATTATTCTTTGATACGCTTGCCCCACAGTGAGAGCAAAATGTCGATTGATCTGGTATTTCTTTACCACATTTTGGGCAGAACATGGCTTCTCCTCTCTTTATCGGGGCCCCTATTATTTCAGGGTGATAGTTGCGCCACCTTCCGGTGTAATCTTACCAGTGATAAACGGAGTTGCAGCATGAGCCAGAGTAACGGTATGTCCATCGGAGGTAGTTCCTACATCCTCTTGGTGACCTGATAAACGAGCATCAGATTGGTCGATAGCAACCGTCGTCATTGGCAATAAACCACCATCAAGACTAATAGAGAAAGTACAGTTCCCTTCTCCACCCTGTTCTTCGACTTCAAAGGAATCTTTCCAGGCCTCGGAAACGTCTACGTAGTAGTAGTCACATTCATAAGCATGTTGGGTTGTTTGCTCAGCTGATGTTGCTTCTTTGGCATTTACAGCTTCTGCTGCAGCATCATCTGTGGTAGTTGCATCTGTAGAGGCCTCGCCTTCCTCAGAGGAAGCATCTTCATCCGTAGCAGCGTCCTGATCAGCGGAATCAGTAGTAGCACTCTCTTCTTCTGGGTGCCAAATTGGATTAGTGGCACGATCGTATGCCACAAGTCCTGCAGTTCCGATGATGAGAAGACAAACACCCACCGCTATACCACTAAGAATGTAAGGTAGAAGGCTTTTTGTCTCATGTTGCGTGCCTTCATCTTTCATGTCTTGGCTCTCTGAAGTTTTTGAAACAGCAGGCATTCCTTCAGACAGCTGCTGATCGTGAGTCTTTTTTCTTGCCAACTTAATCATGCTGCTTCTCCTTGCTATTTGACCGTGAGGTGGAGAAGCTGCTCAGGGTTGGACGGCTCCCCATAGTAATTGTTGTAAATTGAACTTCCGCCAGCTGTGCTCACTTGTACATGAAGGCCGCCAGAAGTAGTGCCATAGTCCATATAAGGATCGCTCGTAACATTCGGGCCAATGGTTATCGTAAAGCCGCCGCCGTTGGAGTAATACTCAGTAACCTCTTGCGTCATACCGCCTTGCCATACCAAATTGCCATTGCCATCATCCACAGGACCAGATATCCACCACGTGTAGGCTCCTCCAGATGAAGACCCTGTAAAAGCAATGTTATCCGGTGCATCAATAGAGAAGTATTCATTCTCATAATCATGGGTAGACACGGGCTCTGCCGGAGCGGCTTCCTCTTCCGGAGCTGCCTCCTCAGCAGGTGCTTCTTCTGTCTCGGCGGGCGCTTCCTCAGATTGTTCCTCTGTAGCATCCTCTGTTGCGGCCTCAGCATCCTCTTCATCATCCGAAACATCTTCCACAACTTGCTCCTGTGCAGGTGGGTTAGGGTTGAATACCTGCGTGTAGATAAGGTAGGCAGCAGAAGCAAGGGTGGCCAGTGCCAGGATAACGATGACTACGATAAGTGCCATAGGCATGCGGCGGCGGCTTCGATGCCGCGCTTGACCTGCCTGAGTTTGTAAGTTTCCCTGTGATTGCTCAACATCCTCATTGATGTCTTGACCTGCATTGGCTTCTT
>OGQD01001848.1_pt1 | contig 12767 bp, 6 predicted proteins | sample 1553091 | NCBI WGS metagenome assembly OGQD01 (sample SAMEA2580290, study PRJEB22360) | human gut metagenome | biome: human gut; feature: human-associated habitat; material: faeces | place: Denmark | collected 2008/2010
GCGGCGGCTGCCCGGTGACAAAGCGCGGCAGCTCGCTGATCACCACCCGAGCGCGCGGGTCTTCCATGGTGATCCATTCCAGCTCCGGGTTCTCATCCGCCGTGCGGGCGTCAAAACAGGCCTGGGCCGACTCGCTTCCATCCACCCATTTCACCCGCCACGCCTTGCCAGCCTTCGTGGCCGAGCCACCGCGCACAGCCAGCCCGCTGGTGATGGCGCGCTCCAGCCAGAACTGCGCCGGGTGGTCGCGCCATTTGCGGGCATCGTCGGCGTCCAGATCGTGTTCAGTGGTGGGCAGGTCGCTGCTGTTCTGGGACTCTGCCAGCGTGGATCGCAACTGAGACACCGCGTCATCGCACTCCTGCTCGATGGCGTCCGGGTTCTGCAGGCCACGCACGAACAGTTCGTCGAAGATCGGGTCGGCCTCGACCGAATCCATCACATCAGCCGCCTTATCGACGCCGAACTCCTGGGCGATGACCTCCAGCTTTTCTTCCAACACCTGACGCACGCGGTGCTCTACCGTGTCCTCAAGCACAAAGTTGATTGCACGCACCACATGCTTCTGGCCGATACGATCCACCCGGCCAATGCGCTGCTCGATCCGCATGGGATTCCACGGCATGTCGAAGTTGACGATAACGTGGCAGAACTGCAGGTTCAGACCTTCACCACCGGCATCCGTCGAAATCAGCACGCGCACATCCTTGGAGAACGCCTGCTGCGCACGGGTACGGCTTTCCAGGTCCATGCTGCCGTTCAGCGTCGTCACCGAGAAGCCACGGCTCTCCAGAAAATCGGCCAGCATCGCTTGCGTGGGCACGAACTCGGTGAAGATCAGCACCTTCAGCGCCGGGTCGCTTTCCTCCTGCTGCAGCTTGTAGATCAGCTCCAGCAGCGCTTCGGCCTTGGCATCGGTGCCGGTGGCCTCGGTTTCCCTCGCCAGCTCCAGCAACATCTCGACTTCGAACTTCTCCATCCCCCAGCCGCTGGACTGCATGGCCAGATCCACCTGCGACTGGCCATCCAGGTCGGCCCATTCGTCGGCGCTGGTGTTCTCGAACAGATTCGCCTGCGGCTGCGGCGCATCGAGCAGGGCCTGGCGCTTCTCCAGCGTAGCGCGGATCGCCGCCGTACTGGATGTGACCAGCCGCTGCATCAGGATCATCAAGAAACCGATATGGCGCTGCTTGGCGGCCAATGCCTGGTTGTAGCCGTGGCGCACATAGTCGGTCACCGCCTCGTACAGGCGTTGCTGTGCGCCGTGTCGCGCCTGCCAGGCCACCGCCTGTAATCGGGTGACACGCGGCTTGAATAGCGGCTGGCCCTCGGCGTTGATCGATGCACGCTTTTCGGTGCGGATCACGAAAGGCCGCACGCGCTCACGGTTGACGCTGCTCTCATCCGGGAAAGCCTCCCGGTCGAGCAACTGCATCAAGCGCATGAACTGGTCGGTCTTGCCCTGGTGCGGGGTGGCCGATAGCAGCAAGAGATACGGTGACGCCTCGGCCAGCGCCGCGCCCAGCTTGTAGCGGGCGACCTGCTCGGTGCTGCCGCCCATACGATGGGCTTCGTCGCTGATGACCAAATCCCACGACGCCGAAACCAAGTCCTCGAAGCGCTCGCGGTTGTAGGTATTGAGCTGCTCCAGGCTCCAGCCACGCCGGCTTTCCATGGGCTTCACGGAATCCAGCGAACAAATCACCTGATCGTGCATGCGCCACAGGTTTTCCTCCTCGCCCGCGCCGCCGCTGCGCCACTGGCGGAAGGCCGCCAGCTCGGACGGTTCGATGAACTGAAATGCCTCACCAAAGTGCAGGCGCATTTCCGCCTGCCACTGGCGCACAAGCCCCTTGGGCGCCACCACAAGAATGCGCTTCACCCGGCCACGCAATTTCAATTCGCGCAGCACCAAACCGGCCTCGATGGTTTTGCCCAAGCCCACCTCGTCAGCCAGCAGGTAGCGGATGCGATCGCGGCTGACCGCGCGGTTCAGCGCGTAGAGCTGGTGCGGCAGCGGCACCACGCTGGACTGGATGGGCGCCAGCAGCAGGTTGTCTTCCAGTGCATCCAGCAGCTTGGCGGCCGCCGTGGTGTGCAGAATCTGCTCCACGCTCGGCCGCACGCTTTCCAGCGAGGCCAAGTCCAACGCTCGGGCACGCACCACGGCGTCCTTGGCGGGCAGCCACACGCGGTAGGCCACCTCGCCCCACACATCCTGCCGCTCGATCACCCGGCACGGCGACGCCTGCCGGGTAAACCAGCACCAGTCGCCAATGGAGAAGCTACGTTCGGCTTGCGTCATTGGCCCACCTCATCGCGCAGCGCTCTGCCTTGTGCAGTCAGGCGATAGCGCTGCTTGCTGCTGTTGGGCTTGTCGGGAATAGTCATTTCGACGAGTGCCAATGCCAGCAAAGGCGTCAGCACCACCTCCCGAAACTTGCTCCTGTTGCTGCGGCCAACCCACTGCATCAAGGTGGCAACATCGTGTTCATCGGTCATCTGAGCCAACAACGCTTGCTGCTCGGCACTGAGTCCCGACTTAGGCCCGACTTGGTCCCGACTTGGCCCCGACTTGGCCCCAGCTTGGTCCCCGGCCTGTGCTTGCGCCTCTTGGGCAAAGCGCTGACGAATCGCCTCGCGGACCTGAAATTGGGTCTCGCTGAGCGGGTCGAGCAACTGCTGCCGCACCAGATGGTCAGCCACCACACGGGCTTGCTGGGTGGTACCGATACCCAGGCTACGGATTGCCGTGAGGGTCAGCGGCTCGCTCTCTGGCAGCGACAGCGCCAACGCCAGCACATCCGCCTGCTCGGGCGTCAGATTCGCCCCCAGGGTTTGGCGCAAGCGCTGCATGGCCTCGGTGACCAAAGGCTTGTTGATCAGCACCAGCTCAAAATCCTTGCGCGCCTTGTCGTTCTTCAACTGGGGTGGGGTGCGCCCCAGCTCATGCCAGTTGCGGAAGATGGCGCGAATGCCGGTGCCGGCCTGATCCGACAAGCCAATGCGGCGAAACGCCTTCACGATGGCCGGGTTGCGCACCTCCTTTTCAGTAGGGTCCAGCAGCTCGGCTTCGGTGGCAAAGGCATCGCCAGGGTTCCAGAACACCGTGCGGTCGGTAAACAACTTGATGGAGGCCTTGCGCCCGTGGTCGCCATAGTCCTGGTGGATCAGCAGGTTGATGGCTGCCTCACGGAAGGCCACATAGTCCGGCGGATCGTCGTTGCGGCGCAGCGTCGTCGGGTCGAGCGAGAACGGATGCTCGGCAATGCGCATGTAGCGTGTCACCAAGCCCTGCCAGGTCTGAAAGATGTTCTCCTCGAACACATAGCGGTCATGCCAGCGCTGCTCAGCAGACCATTGATCAAAGGGGGTGTCGATACGCTGATAGTCCAGCACCGGCCTAGGCAAAATCTGGCGGACAAAACGGCCCGTGCCAAACAGCAGCACGCCTGCACGGGTGGGGTACAGCTTGCCGCCTTGCTCGACCACAAAATTCCAGTTCAGCAGGAAGGCAATCGGGTCGGTGATCTCAGCATGCTCAGGGTTGCGCCGGGCAAACTGGGCCTGATACCACTTGACGGTATCCAGATCGAAGCAAACGTCCGCAGCAAGCTCGGTCAACACCGTGCCGTCATACCGCTCTTGCGCCGCGTCGCGCAAAAAACGCTCCAGTTCGCTCTGGGTGAACTGCTCGTCGCCCGCGCCACGCCGCAAATAACTCTGACGCGGGTCACCCTTGAGATAAACCGGCTTCTCCAGGCGCGGCATTTCCGGGATGTGGAAGGCAAACACATACTTGCCGTCCAGCTCAAAGCGATGAGGAGTTACCCTGATCACCCGATTGAGCTTCTGACCACCACGCAGCACCGCCAGAAAATCATTCTGAACCTTGTCCGGCTCTTCAACGCCGGTCACTTCCAAACGACCATTGACCTCGCTGACACCAAACACCAGCCAGCCGCCTGTCGTATTGGCAAAGGCAGAAACGGTTTTGTAAGCATCTTCCGGCACGGCACGCTGCGCCTTCTTGCACTCGAAATCGTTCCATTCGATGCCATTAAGTCGTGCTAGCAGTTCATCCTGATTCATCGAATGGCTCCGCGAGGTGTCATCAGATACCGTCCTCGGTACGGGTCAGGGCGAGGTCATACAGGGTGAGCAGCTTTTCGTCCTCTTGCAGTGCTGCGTCGGGCACTTTGGCAGCGATGTCGATGATCGTCTGATAGTCCTTATTGCCCCATGCCGTTCTGAAACCAGCGCGCAGCGCCTCCAGGCGGAACTCCTTCAGGCGTCGCCCCGTAAATGCCCGGTACTGATCGAACTCCTTGAGCAGGGCCTTCTCGCGCTTTTTCTCCAGGTCTTGGGCTTTGTTGGGGTCGGGCACGTACCAGCGGTCCTTGGCTTTCGCCACAAGGGCTGGGCTGTTCTTCTCCAAACCACGCAAATCCTTGTGGTTGGTCGAGAGGTAGCTGTGGATCTGGCTTGGCACCTCACCTGTACCGTCGTACTGGATGAAGTTGTCTTCGAGCAAAGCGGCAAGTTCCGGCTTCGACTCGTGCTTCTTCCAACCTGCTCCGAGCTGGCTGATGAAGTCGGTATGAACCTCTTGGTAGGTTGATGGGCGGCGCTTCAAGAAATCAGTCAACCAATCAATTGCGCTGCGCTCGTCGGAAACAAACATCTCCATCTGCGGTGCAATAGCCACTTGCATACGCTTCTTGTCGTACTCGGTGACCTGATCAGGCAAAAAGATCATTCCATCCCGCTCTACAAACCGCTGATAGAGACCCGACTGAAATTCGTGCGTTGACATTGGAACAGGTGTGTTGTGCCGGACAAACCATGCCACCATGCGATCAAAAATAATCCTTGGATCACGCTCTGCGATGAACTCCAGTTCATCTCGCTTTGCCTTGACGACAGGGAGGTATTTCAAATGCGTACGAACAAAATCCCAAACAGATTCTTCAGTCCCTCCGGACTGGCAGAATCGGTCTTCAAGACCGCCATTCGGCTTGTATGCAGAAATAACCAAATCTTGCTTTACTGCCGTTGTTGTTGTTATGGCCTTAAAGCTTCCCTTCTGCTTATCAAGAGCCGCGACGTTGGCAACTACGAACCCGGCTTCCTGTAACGACGTTTGAATTGCATTCCAAACACTTGCTTGCGTATTTGAGAATTCGATGGTAACCCAACGGCCGGGCTTAAGTGCCTCATAAACGTTTATTAATCCATCAGCCATCATTTTTCTATAGTCGTTCAGCGATTTCGACTGTGCTTTACTTTCGATTGCTTCCGCCTTGGTATCAGTCAGTGTGCCAATCCAGCCCTCCCAGAGCGCATTTAACTCCGAGTACATGATGTTGGCGCCAAAAGGCGGATCTATGAACGCATAGTCAATTGAATTGGGCGGCAGCTTCAGCCCCTGCGTTGATTGCGTGGACAATATTGCATTCAGCTCATTAATATCCGTTTTTGATTCGCTTTTTGAGATTGCGTTGTCTAGCATCTCAAACATATTCAGCTCTTTAACAAGAGATGGAATATATAGAGTTCCATTAGTCGGCCCGCCTCCCGCACCCCAAGTGCCTGCTTGATAAGTCAAGCCATATCTTTTTGTTATACGGAAAGCGACGGTTGTCACCAGTGACTTTAGTAGCGGGTGCTCGCACAAAGCATTAAATGCCGCCAAGGCGATGCGATTTCTTCCCGTATAGAAATGATGAATATGGGTCAATCCATGCGACTCAATTGGTTGCCGGGTATTAAAACCAGTCGGCAACGGAAAAATTGGGCACCATTCACTTGCCCGTAGCGACTCAGTTTTGAGAATCAGGGCAACGTCAGCTTGATCAGGGATCTTTTGGAATCTTTTTTTGCCCACCTTGTAGTTGATCATTACTGGCACCTGAACAGCCTGCTCAACTATATGCCCCAGGTAGGGGTCCATCAATTTCTGCCACTTTCTTTCCATTGAGCGCTTCGTAAGTGACGCGGCGCATGAAGGGCAGCTAAATTGATCGTTAACCTTCCCTCCTTCTATATCAACAGCAGTATTCCAAAACACAACATCGCCAGCGCATTCCGGGCATGTGAATACATCGGACCATACCGTGTAGTTGACTCTTCCAACCGCACAAAATTTCCCTAGATCGGGGGTGTCTTTGGAGTTGATCTCATCTACGGCAAGCTGAATCTGACCGTTAGTTGGGCTATGCGCCGTTTGAAACATCCACCCATACTTGTCCTCAGTTGCACGGAGTATTCTCCGCGCATCATGTTGAAATGAAATGGGGTCAGAAGGGGTGTTGTAAATATATGAAATAAAGCCCGCGACTGGAGATAGGTCGCTCAATATGGCCTTTCTTGCGCCCATTTTTGAAAACGGAAGCCACGACTCTTTTCCATCGACAATTTCTTCTCTATAAACAACACCATTTAAGTCGACTTTGTATCCAAGAGACTCAACAACAGCCTTGTTTCCGCAAAGTTGAGCTGCAACTCCGGTTGCACCACTGCCCGCAAACGCATCCTGGACTAAATCACCCGGTTCGGTGTACTGAAGGATGTAGCGCATGATCGCTCTATGCGGAACTTTGGTGTGATACGGATGGAGCTTATAGAGCGGATCGTATTTTCCCTCACTCACATCTGCAAAGAATGGCTCTCTGAGATATGGGACGGACGAGTCGTATGATTTTCCGTAGTGCCGGATGAAATTCTCAATGAACGGGTTTGGGCATGCCGTGTAGTACGGTGGATCAGACAGCGCCAGGATGTCTTCATCCGAGCCGATAGGAAACCCTTCGATCTTCCGGAACTTGGGATCCTTGAGCTTCTCTGCAAGCAGCTTCAGGTAATGCTCGCGGCGAGCCTCATCGCTCGGGAACGTCTGCCCGAGACATTCCACCGGGCCAGAATTTTGTTGTGTATTGGTAAATAGATCAGTCATTTTTTTCCTCGGCGCTTTGAGCCTTGATTTCCGCGTTCGCAGACTGCTTGACTGTGGCGGTCAGTTTGTAGATGGACTGGCGAACCCGCTCCAGTTCTTCCACCACAGGATGCTTGGGCACGCTGGTGCCGATGTAGGGGCGCAGATCTACGTGAGTCTTTTCGATGTACTTGTTTTTTCCATACTCGTATTCGGCAGATACTTGGAACGTATGCGGACAAATCGCGGGGTCAGCTCCGTTCGCAAATATCTCGAAGCCCATTCCAAGATCGAACAGCAGCTCCGACATCGGCGGCAGGCTGTCGATAGATTGCAAAAAGGCGGATTGTTTGGCGAGGTTACGACGATCAACTCGCTCGCCAAATTGAAAGAAATCTCGATCCAGGTGCAGCCGAAGATTCTGCGCAGGCGAGCGCCCCATATTCTTGATCAGCATTTGGATGACAGGTGTGCCCATGCGCACCTGCACAGTCACAGCGACAAATGGACGATTCTGATCTGCCATCTGCTCACGCATGGCAGCAACTGCTGCGCGGTTGGCACGCAGAATAAAAAACGTTAGCCCGGCGAATATCGCGGTCAACAGGACGTTGGCCAGTGTCAGCCACTCCGGCAAGTTCGCCGGAATAATTAATGAGGTGACATCATTCATCGACTGCTTCCTCTTCCATTTCTTGATCACCGTCTCCGAGTTCGTTGGATGTCTTCGGCTTGATCGCAATGGCCACCGCTTTACCCGTTTCCAGGGTTGCCCGGATGACATCCCGAAGCACTTGCGACTGGCTGGGCGTCGTGCCAACCCAAGCCTTGGACACCACGGTGGTAAATGCAGTGTTGTCGAAATGGCGCTTTGCGTTTTCGTAGGTGATCCGCAGACCACCCCTCGGCCCCTGGATGCCGGGGTCGTTCTCCAACAGCTTCCAGTAATCCAGCGGCAGGTACATGCCAGGCACCAAGCCCACGTCATCCGGGTTGAATACAAGCCGGGAGCAGAGCTTGAGGAAGAACGGGTTTTCGGTCAGCCGGTAGCCGCCAATGTCGGAGTTGGGCGCACATGCCTTCAACGTGCCGAGCACGGCATCCATGCGGTCGATTTCTTCCTTCAACTGCGCATCGGGCAACCGATAGACGGCTTCGGCTGGCCTGTTGCGCCTGTCTTCACGCTCCATCGCCTTGTACTGAACCATGACAAAGCTCTGGTAGGTTTCGTTGAAGTAGATGAGATCGGTGCCGGTTTGCTCTTCGAGCGGAAGGCGATTGGCAAGGATGACGGTGAGGCGTTCCGACGTGTCCTCGGACTCGAATACCGCCGCGCCATAGGGATAGGTTTTGACGACCTCAAAGCCAGGCAGGTTTTGCAGGTCGTTGATCACCATCGGGTCTTCGCGCAGCCGAACGCTGGGCAAGCCGTCCAGAAAGGACACCGGCGTTTCGTCCGATGGCGCCCATTCCTGAACAGGGTCGCGGCTGAGTCCGGCAATCGACAGCGCCGTCAGCACAGCTTCTTTCTGCTGTGCCAGGTTCTCCCTTGCCTTGCCGGTCCATCGCCGGATGCGGGCGGTTCTGGTTTCACTGAACCGATCCAGCAAGGTGCTGGCTTGGGGCGCAAGCTGGCGGATAGTTTCGACAACAGCGGAGAAGCCTTTCTCGGTCAACAAACCGCCCAACTGGAGCCGCTTGCGGATGGATGTTGCGTTACGCTTCGGCAAGCGGTTGAGCAGCTTCCGAACTGATATTGGCTCCGACAGCTCTTCAGCTTTGTCGATGTTCAGTCGGCTCAAGCCCGTACCAGCGCGCACGCCGCGACGCCCCAGACCAATGTGCGTCAACTTTCCCGAGTCGATCACAAAGCAGACCAAAGGCGCTGTTCGGCTGTGTTGAAAGTCGGCGACAGGCTCGGCAAACGCACGCTCCTCGGCGACACACCCCAGGAATGCGTCCATCCGATCTTTCGCGAGGAGTACGGCGAAGCCGCTTGCCTTGGCCATTTAGGAAGCTCCACCTTCATCTGAAGCATCCGGAGCTGGAGGAGATGCTATTTGTTGCCAGTCCTCTGCAATCGCCGTCCAATCCACTGTGCGCTCTACAGCTTCTATCTCGCCTATTTCGTTTTCCTTCTTGCCCGACCATACCGACCAAAAGTCCGGGTCGTCGGATTTGGGCCGTTGGCCTTCAGGCAAGGCATTCATCTGCACCAACACGGGCAGCTCAGAGGCCCAACCCAGCAGAATGGCGTGGCGCGAGGGTAGCGAAGGAAGATCGCGCAGGAGCCCCCGCAGGTTGTCTGGAACCAGCTTGTGCACCAATTCCTGATCGCGGTCGTTGCTGATCCTGTGCAGCAGATAGCTGTTGCATTGAGACAGCACGGTGGGTGACAACTCACTCGGGCGCTGGGATGACAGCACCAACCCCAGCCCGAACTTGCGCCCTTCGCGGGCGATTTTCTCGAAGACCTGGCAACAAATGGCGGCTGAGTTCTGGTTCTCAGCATCGTCGTGGTAGCGTTTGATGAATGTGTGCGCTTCTTCCATCACCAGAACGGTAGGCAGCGTTTTCCCGTGGTTGCGCTTGCGGTAGCGCTGCATGGCTTCCAGCGTCATACGGGCAATAACGGCGGTGACGATATGCACCACTTCAGCGGGCACCAGCGATAGGTCGATGACGGTTACCGTGCCGTTGGACGCTTGGTTGTCGCCGATGGTGTTGGCCAGCCAGTCCTGCAGATTTACTTGATCTGTAGCCGTAGTGATTCGGCTGATCCTTGTATCCGACAACATAGTGCGGATGCGCATGATCAAGTAGTCAAAGAACTGCGCATTGCTTTCCTGATTAGCCAATCCTTCCAAGTGATCCGCAAATTGCGCACCGTCAAAACGTAACGGCGCATCTTCATTAGGCCCGGATTGATAGACGATTCCGCCAATGCTAGTCAGATAGTTTTGAAGATGCGATATAACAACCTCCACTGCTGTAGCAGGAAAATCGTTATACCCAGTTTGCCCATTTTGCTTCCGAAAAGTCTGTTGGGGCCGGTTGAGCAATGCCTGCATTTGATCGCGCAGATACTCAATGTTCTCAGTGTGATCGGAGAACTCGCGTGAATAAGCCTCCAGATCTTCTATGAAGACAGGGAGTTTTGGGCCAAATTTCCAGCCCTCATAGGTTTCTCCATTCCTGACTTGAGCTTTAAGTGTGATCAGTATTGAGCTAATTTTCCTTCGTAATATGAAGGCTGGATCCTCTGTGATATCAGTACCACTGCGCATTTCGCGTAGCGCTCGCCGAAGTAGTGGTCGTTGAGCACGTTCGCTGGCTTGGGTAAACGCACTCCACTCGGCACTATTCCAGAACCAGAGCGGCACCTGTAGATGGTCAATGCCACTATCAGGTTTCGGCTCGACCGCGAATACGCGCACCTTGCCCAAACCCTCAAATGCCTTGGCGTATTCGCCGTTAGGGTCAAGCACGATGAAACGGGCATTGGGGTCTGCTCCACCACGTTCTTTTCGGGCTTCCTCCATCGACCAGCGAATCAAACCGGAGACCGAGCAGGATTTGCCACTGCCGGTGTTACCCAGCACGGCCAGATGACGACCGAACAAGCGATCAGGGTCGATCTTGACCTCTGCATTGGCAGCCAGCGGGCTGACGCCGATCTTCACCCGGCGGTTGTCACCGGACTCGACAATGGCGCGGAGCTGAGTTTGGGTGGGTAGCAGTACAGGGTCGCCTACCGTTGGGTAGGCTTCCACCCCGCGGCGGAAGATATAGTGCTCCTTTCCAGCAATCTGACCTTCGTAAACCAGGGCACCCAGAGGGTTGAGGCTCATCTTGCGCAGCGGATAAGGCAAATCGACCAGGCCGAAATCCTGCATGCCCTTGCGCTTGGGGTACTGAGATCGCTCGATGGTGATCCACTCCACCTGCGCAACCAGGTAGCCCGCCTCGCCAGGCACGAGTACATAACCGTTGATACGCGGAAACGGTCGTGGAGTGCCTGTGTTCAGCGCGAGGTTGTCAGGTGCTTCGATGTCCAGCAGAACCTTGATTTCATCGGGCGAGACAAAATCGACGCTGCCAATACGTAGCGAATCGGCGTAGGCCAGGGGCGAGAAAGTCATGCCAGATCCACCCCATCAAAATCTCCCCCAGGTTTCGCTGCTGCTGGGCCTGGATGGGCTTCGGTGCCGAAACGCTGTTTGAGCAGTTCGCTCATGCGGAAGGTGGTCTTGTCGATGGCTGCCTTGGGCAGGAAGCTTTCAGTCAGGATTTGCAAATCTGCCAGAGCCGGGCCGATCAGCAGGCTGATTTGCGATGGCCGACCCAACTCTTGATAGATCTGCATGATGCGACCAAGCGGATCGTTATAGGCAATGATGACCAGATGGGTGGATGGCACGGTGAGCATGTCTCGGATGACGCGATTGATGTGCTCGTCACCAAAGCTGTAGCCATAGGTAATCAGCGTGCTGTTAGGGCGGCACACGGCGGCGGCGAGGTCTCGGAACAGTTCCACATAGGGGTAATCCGAAGTTTCCCGATCCTTGGCAGCATTGGGGTAGATCATCAGCTTGTGCGCGCTGGCACCCTTGAGCCCAGGCGCTTGCAGATAGGGCGCAACATCACCAGCGCCGAAAGGCAGCCCGACGCGGCGAATATCTCTATCAACCTGCAACCAATCTACCGAGCCGTGAAGCTTGGTAAAGCGTGCGACTCCCTCCAGGTAGCGCGGTTCGCCGCGAATGCCTGGCGGGTTGTAGTGCATGTCCAGATCCAGCCGCGATGAGCGGAAGATCGGCATGAGGTTGCCGAGAAAGCGATCCAGCAGGTGCAGGCCCGCCAGTTCGGCCCCGGCTTCGATCAGCCGGTCATAGTTGGTGGTGAAGATGTTCAGCCGGTCGCGCACGCCGGTGCGGCTGGCGAAGCTCATCAGGAATGTGACCAGCACATTGAGCGCCTGCTCACGCTTGTCTTCATTCGCCTCGGCAATACCGGCTTCACTTTCAAGGATGGACTTGGCGAAATCTTCCAGCGCGCTGGTCAGCTCAGCCCGCAGCGTATCGGCTTCTGCTGACTTGCCCAGTATCTCCAGCCCTCGCAGCAACTCATTGGCGACGCGCAGTTGGTCTTCCAGATTGCCTGCTTCACGGTCTGATTTTTGAGCGGCTGGGTTCGCTGCTTTCTCGATTTCATCCTTGTAGCTGGTCAGGGCCACTTCGTTCATTCCGGCCGCAGGCTTGCCTGCCGCCAGATAGTGCACGGCATGTGTCAATCCTGAACCAGCAAGCAGCGAAAGATGCTCCGACTGAAATAAGGCGGTCAGCCAAGGCTCGACACGGCTTCGCAACTCCTTTGTGCCGAACGTTTGGCCCTGGGTTAGCCAGGAGGCTTCTGCGCCATCGCAAAGCTTGAACTTGCCCACATCCTCTGTGCTTGCTTCAAAGCAGATAGGGGCTTGGTCATCCCGGACTTTTAGCGTGTTGCTCATGGCAGTAGCTCCCTGTTTGTTTGCCCAGTCATGGCATCACTCGATCACGAAACGCAGCTTGGTGGCATCTTTGCCTTTGCTGCGGTCGCTGATGAGCGCGTCGAAGCGCTTGCGCAGGTCGTCCGGGGTGGCGGGCGAACCACCTTGCAGCAGCGCCTGCTTGATCTCGTCGCCCTTGACCTCGATCTTTTCCAGTCCCGACAGCGCCTCTTGCACGGCGTTAGCGAACTCCTGGGTCAAGGGGGCCGGCAGCGTGCGTGAGGCCAAGAAGGCGTCAATCAGTTTTTTGCTTGCTGCTGGCAACACGCCCAGGCTCTCCTGGGT
>OGQD01001851.1_pt1 | contig 12759 bp, 9 predicted proteins | sample 1553091 | NCBI WGS metagenome assembly OGQD01 (sample SAMEA2580290, study PRJEB22360) | human gut metagenome | biome: human gut; feature: human-associated habitat; material: faeces | place: Denmark | collected 2008/2010
CGGCGCAAGGCAGCGCTTGCCCGGTGGGCGATGCGACGATCCCGCCGCAGGCCGCGGCGGGAATGCCCAGGTTGGCGCACACCGTGTCGGTGAACGCCAGGTCGGCGATGTTCGGCCCGGCCACCACACTGAAGTACGGCGTGCGGCTGTGGTAGTTCATGAAGTAGGCGCCGAACTCCGCGTCCAGCGGCGCCGAGAACCAGCGCAGCGCCGCCCCCCACTGCCCCGAGTCGCGCGCGTCGTTGTCGCTCACCCGTGGGATCACGATGCCCTCGCGGGTGAGCTGCACACCGAAGGGTTCGAGCGCCGCGCGGGCCAGCGCGTTGCCCGAGATGTCCGGGCCGACGATGTTCTGGTCGCAGCCGTCGGCCACGTTGTCCACGCCGAAGAAGGTGCCGCAGTTGTCGACCACGGTCTGTTCCCAGTCGAACTGGTAGAAGGCCTCGACGGACAGGTCCTCGGTCAGGCTCTGCGACAGCGAGAACAGGCTGACCGGGATCAGCCCCTCCTTGATCTCCGCCCCCGGCCGGCGGAAGGCGGCCACGTCGACGGGGTTGACGCTATTGATGCCGCCGCCGATGAAGGTGCTCTCGCCCCAGCTGATCACCTGCCGGCCCAGGCGCGCGGAACCCTGCTGCCCGGCCAGTTCGTAGTTGTGGTAGACGAAGGCGTCCAGCAGCTGCGCGCCGGCGGACTTGGCGCCCTCCTTGCGGTTGCTGTCGCTGATGTCCTTCCACGGCCGGCTCTCGTCCTTCAATTCGAAGTCGTACCAGTACTTGCCGCGGAAGAAGGCGCCGCTGTCGCCGTAGCGCAGCTCCAGGTCGTGCAGCCCCTTGAAGATCTTCGAGAAGGTCTCGCCCTTGGCGAAGTTCAGGCGCCCGTCGTCGCCGAGCACGGAAGCCGCCCCGCCGCCGTTGTTGGCGCCGATGAACTCGGATTTGGCGCTCTGCGTCGACCAGCTGGCGCCGACCGACAGGGCGCTGTCGAACTGGCCCTCCAGTTCGCCGAGCTGGAAGGTCACGGCGAGGCCGGGGGTGCTGGTCGCCGCGCAGATGGCGAGCGCCAGCGGTTTCAGGGTACGCATGGCAGTGTCTCCATTTCTTGTTGTTGTTCGTCGCGTGCCGCCGGGGGTCAGTCCCGCAGCGGCGGCGGATAGTCGATGCGGTGGGCGCCGTGGTTGTCCCTGGCGAAGCTGGCGAGGTAGATGCCGTCCTGCTCCGGCAGCACCTTGGAGATGGCGCGCACCTGGCTGCCGTCGTGCATCAGCCAGTACAGGACCTGCTTGCCGGAGGGATCGAGCACCACGAAGCCGGTCTGCTTCTGCTCGGAGAACAGGCGATGCGGCAACCGCAGGATCAGCGGCTTGAGCCAGGGATTGGCGTGCAGCCAGGTGGCGATGGCGGTGCGCGGGGAGAACAGCGCCACGTACAGCCGCCCCTGCTCGTCGCGGCTGATGCCGTCGGGCATGCCCGGCATGCCTTCCTGCAGGATTTCCGCGGTGCCCGCCCGCTCGCCGCCAATGAACAGGCGCAGCATGCGGAACTTCGGAGTCTCGCTGATCACCAGCGACTGCTCGACGCCCTGCCCGTCCTCCGAACCCCGGTCGATCAGGATGCCGTCGACGAAATGCAGGTCCTGCACTACCAGCTGGGCGGTCTCGCGCTCCAGGTCGAACATCCACAGGCGGCCGTTGTTGGCCAGGCTGACGGCCTCCTCGAAGGCCGCCTCGCCCATGGCGGCGCCCGGGTAGGCGTAGGGCTCGGACATATACACCCGCTTGCCGTCGCGGCTGATGTCGAGATCGTTGCAGAACGCCACCGTGCGGCTGTTGCCCTCGTTCATGGCGGCCACCGCCATCGCCCCCTGGCCCAGCGGATGGACGCTGCCCAGCGTCGCGTCCGGGTCCAGCGCCGGCGGTAGCGGCACGCGCAGGGCCACCGGCCGGATCGCCCGGGTGGCGATGTTCAGCTCGTAGACGCCCACCGGCGCCTCGCGCTCAGGGGTGAAGCCGTAGAGGTGCGAGTTGCAGAACAGGATGCGGTTGTCGTCGCCGGGCACGAAGCGGGCCCCGGATGGCACCAGCGGGGTCTGGGCGAAGCGCTCGGCCTTGCCGCTCGCCAGGTCCAGGCGCCAGAACCAGCCGTCGCGGGCGGTGATGAACGCCTGCCCGGAGTGTTCCTGGATCAGCACGTCGTCGTGGCCCGGCAGGTCGAGGCCGCTGACCGTTGGCGCCAGATCGTCCGGCACCCTGGCGGCCTGCATCGCCGCGCTGATCTCGCCCATCCGGTAGGCCGGCGCGGGGCGGATATGCTCCGGCGGCGCGCTCAGCCACCAGGCCGCGCCCGCCACGGCGAGGACGGCCAGTCCCAGCATGCTCTTCGTCTTCATGCGCGCTTCTCCCTGGCCTCGATCACGTGAGGCACCTCGTCGTCGAGCCAGTAGCAGCGGTGCGGCTCGACCACCAGCACCTCCTCGAACTTGCAGCCGCCGCCGCTCCAGCCGATGTGCGGCTCGATGGCCCACAGGCCGAGCTTGTTGCCGATGTGCTCGGGGGTCAGCGCGGCCGACAGGCCCAGCTTGAGGAAGGCAAGATTGGTCTCCAGGGAGAACCAGCCGAAAGAGCGGGTGCCGATGCGCAGGTGCCGGCCCTGCTTCGGCTTGACCCGGAACACCCGGTGGCCGAGCACACAGTGCGGGTACTTGGCGTGGATGTTGTCGTACCCCGCGGCGTGGATGCGGCGGTCGATCTCGGCCCAGATCTCCGCCGCCGTCAGCGGGCTGGCGAACAGTTGCGGAATGTCCTCGCGCAGCTGCAGGAGGAATCGCCGGGCGCGGTCCAGGCTGGGGTTGGGCGTCAGGCACAGGGCGTAGCCGACATCGCCGATATAGCCGTCGACCACCGGCGACACATCGAGGATCGCCACGTGGTCGGCCTCCAGCCGACGGGGGCCGGGATGGTAGTCGGCGTAGTCCTGGTAGCCATCGAAGCGCGAATGGTCGCCGAACCAGGCGAAGGCCCGGTGCAGGTAGCGCTCGGTGCCGTGCTCGCGTAGGTAGGCCTCCAGCATCTCGGCGGCCTGCTGCTCGGTCATGCCGACCTGCAGGCGCCGGCCGACATGCTGCACGGCGGCGTAGGCCAGGCGCTGGGCCTTGAGGAATCCGTCCATGGCCTCGGGCGGGGGTAGCTGGTCGGCGCCGTGTGCATACCTGGAGGAAACCCTGGAGAGCCAGCGGTAGAAGCGATCCAGCGGACCGCTGGGCTTCAGCGAATAGCCGATGGGCATGGCCGATCCTCCCGGTGCAGCGGATCGACGGGCCGGAGCCGGCCATGGGAACGCGCCGGGCGTGAGGCCGGGCGGCAGCAACTGAACGTCATCATGAAGGGACTCGGTGTTGTTGTTATGAGCCCGATGCTAAGAGTCCCCGCGCGCTCGCGATGTTGTTCAGCGGCCAATCTGATGGTTGAATTCCGCCACCACAGGGAGAAGCCGCATGCGATCCGCCACCGACAGTTCGTCGTTCATCTCGCTCACCGAGCTGCTGGTGCCTGTGCCGCTGCCGGCGCTGCTCATGGAAGTGCTGCTGGAACAGGGGCTGAGCGCGGATCGCCTGCTGGAGGGCACGGAACTGCGCCTCGAACACTTCAGCCACCCGGATACGCTGCTCAGCTACCGGCAACTGGCCGTGATCATCTCCCGCGCCCTGGCGATGACCGGCAACCCCCGCCTCGGTCTGTTGTTCGGCTCGCGCATCCGCCTCTCCCACCTGGCCGAACTGGGCGCCCTGTACGCCACCGCGCCGACCTTGCGGCACGCCTACGAAATCGGCCTGAAGCACCAGAAGCTGCTCGGCAGCGCCTTCGACATGCGCCTGGTCGAGCGGCCGCGGCACCTGGCGATCATCGCCTCGAAACTGGTACCGCTGGAGGAGCGCTACTACTTCAACCAGGAGTCCTGGCTGACCGCCATCGCCAACCAGACGGCGCTGGTGATGGAACACCCACTGAGCGAACTCGGCCTGGAACTGGAGTTCGACTACCCCGCCCCGCAGGACCTCGGCCCCTATCACCGGCTGTTCGGCAAAAAGGTTAAATTCGGCCAGCCCTACTGCCAGGTACTCATCCCCCGCGAGCTGCTGGACCGGCGTCTGCCCGGCGCCTGCCCGACCCTGTTCAAGCTCGCCGTGCAGCGCTGCGAGGAAGCCTCCAGCCGCAGCCGCGCGCCGCTGTCACTGCCCGAGCAGGTGCGCATCCACCTGCGCCGGGAGCTGGAGTCGCCGCCTTCGGTCGAGGCCATCGCCAGCCGCCTCAACCTCTCGACCCGCACCCTGAACCGCAGGCTCGACGAACTGGACTGCAACTACCGCCAGCTATTGCGCGAAGTGCGTTTCGAGACCGCCGCCCAGCTGCTGCAAGGCACCGCGCTGCCCATCGCGATCATCGCCCAGCGCTCAGGCTTCAACGACACCTCGAACTTCGTCAAGGCATTCCGCGAATGGGCCGGCACCACGCCGAACCGCTACCGGCAGCATATCCACGAGGCCGGCCGGGCACGCTGAAGGCATTCGGGGCATCCAGCGTGTTCGCCGCAACATCTAAAGGCCAGGGTGTGCGCCCGCTCAACGTTGGAGCTGACTCATGCCGGTGGGGAGCCGGTGCATCAGGGCACGAGTTCACATGGAGAACGGCGTAGCCAAATCAGCCGCCAATTGGCTCAGTTCAACAGCCTGGGGCGTATCTGGATACCGAGCAGAAAACTGCTGAACCCAGAGGGAGAAGAAGCTGAAATCCTTATCCGACTCCACCTCGAAAACCACCTGGGTATGAGACTCCGCCAGCCGCGCCACTATTTCACGGACCACCGGCCACTCTTCGACGATCTGACCTGACCCAATGCCCATCAAGCGGCGACAGAAATCCTGCTCCATCGCCTTGTCCATGATGGTCGGAGCACTTTCTATGTCACGCAGTATGCGTTCGGCGGTTGTCATGTCACTGCAGCTCCCTTGGCAATACAGCCGTCCAGGCCTAGTGACGGGTAAACGGTCGCTCAACCAGATTCAATAGAGTTGCGCCACTGTTTTTTGAAGCCAAGCTAAGGGATAGAAAATTTAGCGACATTGGCAATGTGACAGTTGAGTGAACCATCAAAGGCCTACGGCCAAATTGGCTTCATACTTACGATTTTTAATTGCATAGAACAATGCGCAAAATAATATCAGAGCAGCCAGTGAGTAACCGCCATATATTATGGGCATTGCATGTTCAAATGCGGTGTTAAAAGCCAGATTTTCTGTCTCCATCAAGTGACCAACAATGCCCCAGAACCCACCCGTAATGGTTCCTATGATCAAAGCTGGGAAGTAGGTTGCAAGGATGACAGAGTGTGACCTCCGATGAAGTGCAGAAGGAATAAAAGCAGCAATAAAATAAAGAACCGAAACCACCGACGCACTAGAAAAGATCCCGACCACAAGAGCCCAACTTGCAAGTGGTCGATCATCTAATGTTGGCAAAGCAATAGCTGTTAGCAGGAGTGCAAATGCTCCAACGGCAGATATTAATGAAAGATTCAGAGTACGCATGGCCTTCCCTGTAGTAGATAACAATTCCTGTCGCCTTGGCTCTCCTGTCTACGCATACAAAGGAGAGTCTATTATCGACGACCAACTGAGTTCCTGAATCGGCAAGTAAGCTGATCAGCGCTCGATATTATTCGTTTTGCCTCAAGCATTGTCCATGTGCACAAGAGACTGCTGCAGTAGGTCACCATGCGCAACAACTGATGAGACATAGTTAAAAAAGCCGCTCAAGAGCGGCCTTTTTCATAAAGCAGATCACTCACTCGGCCAGACGCCAGGTCGTGCCGCCCTTGCCATCCTCCAGCACCACGCCCATGGCGGTGAGCTGGTCGCGGATGCGGTCGGACTCGGCCCAGTTCTTCTCGGAGCGTGCCTGCAGGCGTGCGGCGATCAGCGCTTCAACCTCGGCGGCGTCGACCTTGCCGGCGGCGCCGGCCTGGAGGAAGGCGTCCGGCTCCAGTTGCAGCACGCCGAGCACACCAGCCAGCTGCTTGAGCTGCGCAGCCAGGCCGGCGGCGGCCTGTACGTCGCTCTCGCGCAGACGGTTGACCTCGCGGATCATCTCGAACAGTACCGCGCAGGCTTCCGGCGAGTTGAAGTCGTCGTCCATCGCCGCGCCGAAGCGCTCGACGAAGGCCTCGCCACCGGCAGGCGCCGCTTCCGGCAGACCCTTGAGGCCGTTGTAGAAGCGTTCCAGGGCGCCCTTGGCTTCCTTGAGGCTGTCTTCGGAGTAGTTAATCGGGCTGCGGTAGTGGCTGGACACCAGCAGGTAGCGCACCACCTCCGGGTGGTACTTCTCCAGCACCTCGCGGATGGTGAAGAAGTTGCCCAGGCTCTTGGACATCTTCTCGCCGTCCACGCGCACCGCGCCGGCGTGCATCCAGGCCTTGGCGTAGAGCTTGCCGGTGGCCGCCTCGCTCTGCGCGATCTCGTTCTCGTGGTGCGGGAACACCAGGTCAGGGCCGCCGCCGTGAATATCGAAGGTCTCGCCCAGGCAGCAGGTGGACATCACCGAGCACTCGATGTGCCAGCCCGGCCGGCCGGCGCCCCAGGGCGACTCCCAGCTCGGCTCGCCCGGCTTGGCGCCCTTCCACAGGACGAAGTCCAGCGGGTCTTCCTTGATCTCGTCGACCTCGATGCGCGCACCGATCTTCAGCTCGTCGATCTTGCGCCGCGACAGCTTGCCGTAGCCCACGAACTTGCCGACGCGGTAGTACACGTCACCATTGCCCGGGGCATAGGCGTAGCCCTTGTCGATCAGGGTCTGGATCATCGCGAACATGCCGGGGATGTGCCCGGTGGCACGCGGTTCGATGTCCGGGCGCAGCACATTGAGACGGCCCTCGTCCTCGTGCATCGCCGCGATCATCCGGTCCACCAGGGCCTCGAACGGCTCGCCGTTCTCCTGGGCACGCTTGATGATCTTGTCGTCGATATCGGTGATGTTGCGCACGTAGGTCACGTCGTAGCCGCGCTGGCGCAGCCAGCGGGTGACCACGTCGAAGGCGACCATCACCCGTGCATGGCCGATGTGGCAGAAGTCGTACACGGTCATGCCGCACACGTACATGCGCACCTGGTTGCCTTCCAGCGGCTGGAAGGGTTCCTTGACCTTGCTCAGGGTGTTGTAGATGGACAGCATCTTTAAATTTCCTCAAGAACGGTTTTCAAGACAGCGAGCGAAGATCAGGCAAGGCGAAGCGGGGTGAGGAAGCGGAATGTACTGCAGTACATGAGCATTCCGGACCTCGCTTCAACACAGCAGATCGAGCGCAGCAATTTGAAAGCCGTTATTGCCCCCAGGTGTCGCGCAGGGTGACGGTACGGTTGAACACCGGCTTGCCGGGCTGCGAGTCCTTCAGGTCGGCAACGAAGTAGCCTTCGCGCTCGAACTGGAAGCGTTCCTCGGCGCCGGCGTTGGCCAGCGACGGCTCGGCGCGGCAGCCCTTGAGCACCACCAGCGAATCCGGGTTGATGTTGTCGAGGAAGCTGCCGCCCTCCTCGTCCTTCTCCGGGTTGGCGGAACGGAACAGGCGGTCGTACAGGCGCACTTCGCATTCCACGCTCTCGGCGGCCGGTACCCAGTGGATCACGCCCTTGACCTTGCGGCCCTCGGGGTTCTTGCCCAGGGTGTTCTCATCGTAGGAGCAGCGCAGCTCGACGATATTGCCTTCGGCATCCTTGATCGCCTCGTCGGCGCGGATCACGTAGCTGCCGCGCAGGCGCACTTCGCCGCCGGGGATCAGGCGCTTGTAACCGTCCGGCGGGGTTTCCTCGAAGTCACCGGCGTCGATGTAGATCTCGCGGCTGAACGGCAGCACGCGCACGCCCATGTCCTGCTTCGGGTGGCGCGGCAGTTCGAGGTTCTCGACCTTGCCCTCCGGGTAGTTGGTGATCACCACCTTGAGCGGCTTGAGCACGCACATGGCACGCGCGGCGTTGGCGTCCAGGTCCTCGCGGATGGCGAATTCCAGCATGCCGATGTCGACCACGCCGCCGGCGCGGTTGACACCGATCATGTCGCAGAAGGTGCGGATCGAGGCCGGGGTGTAGCCACGGCGGCGATAGCCGGACAGGGTCGACATGCGCGGGTCGTCCCAGCCATTGACGTGATTCTCGTCGACCAGTTGCTTGAGCTTGCGCTTGCTGGTGATGGTGTAGTTCAGGTTGAGCCGCGCGAACTCGTACTGGCGCGGCTGGGCCGGGACCGGCAGGTTGGCCAGGAACCACTCATACAGCGGGCGGTGATCCTCGAACTCCAGGGTGCAGATGGAGTGGGTGATGCCCTCGATGGCGTCCGACTGGCCGTGGGTGAAGTCGTAGCTCGGGTAGATGCACCACTTGTCGCCGGTCTGGTGGTGATGGGCGTGGCGGATACGGTAGAGGATCGGGTCGCGCAGGTTCATGTTGCGCGAGGTCATGTCGATCTTGGCGCGCAGCGAGCGGGCGCCATCCGGGAACTCACCGGCCTTCATGCGGGCGAACAGGTCGAGGTTCTCCTCGACGCTGCGCTCGCGGAACGGGCTGTCCTTGCCGGGGCTGGTCAGGGTGCCGCGGTACTCGCGCATTTCCTCGGCGTTCAGATCGCAGACGAAGGCCTTGCCGGCCTTGATCAGCTCGATAGCCCAGGCATGCAACTGGTCGAAGTAGTCGGAGGCGTAGCGCTCCTTGCCGGCCCACTGGAAGCCCAGCCACTCGACGTCGCTCTTGATCGCGTCGATGTATTCCTGGTCTTCCTTGGCCGGGTTGGTGTCGTCGAAGCGCAGGTTGCATTCGCCACCGAATTCCTGGGCCAGGCCGAAGTTCAGGCAGATCGACTTGGCATGGCCGATGTGCAGGTAACCGTTGGGCTCCGGCGGGAAGCGGGTGACGATCTTGGCGTGCTTGCCGCTGTCCAGGTCGGCCTGGACGACGGGGCGCAGGAAGTTGGCGGCTTTTTCGACGGTGGGCTTGCTCATGGTGTCCTTAGATGCGGTGCGGCCTCCGCGCGGGAGGTAGGCCGGTCGAGACAAAGCCCGTATGATACTCAACCCGCCATATACCTGACAGTCGCAAAGCGACCAGGCGCGGCCTTACTTCGCGCGAATGCGCCGCCGCCCTGCCCGCCTTGCCCGAATCCGAGAGCGCATCGTCATGATCAAGCTGCACACCAACCACGGCGTCATCACCCTGGAACTGTTCGAAGACAAGGCCCCGGAAACCGCCGCCAACTTCAAGGAATACGTGAAGAGCGGCCACTACGACGGCACCGTGTTCCACCGTGTGATCGGCAATTTCATGGTCCAGGGCGGCGGTTTCGAGCCGGGCATGAAGCAGAAATCCACCCGCGCGCCGATCAAGAACGAGGCCAACAACGGTCTCTCCAACAAGGTCGGCACCGTCGCCATGGCCCGCACCATGGACCCGCACTCGGCCTCCGCCCAGTTCTTCATCAACGTCGCCGACAACGGCTTCCTCGACCACACCGCGCCGACCATGCAGGGCTGGGGCTACGCCGTGTTCGCCCAGGTGACCGAGGGCATGGACGTGGTCAACGCCATCAAGGGCGTGGCCACCACCATGAAGTCCGGCCACCAGGATGTGCCGGTGGACGACGTGATCATCGAGAAGGCCGAAATCGTCGAGTGATTCGATGATCCTGCTGATCTCCGATCTGCACCTGGAAGAGGAACGCCCGGACATCACCCGGGCGTTTCTGCATTTCCTCGCCACCCGCGCCCGCGAGGCCGAGGCGCTGTACATCCTCGGCGACTTCTTCGAGGTGTGGATCGGCGACGACGGCATGTCGCCGTTCCAGCAGGGCATCGCCCGCGCCCTACGCGAACTGAGCGACGCCGGCACACGCATCTTCCTGATGCACGGCAACCGCGATTTCCTGATCGGCCGCGCCTTCTGCCGCGCCGCCGGCTGCACCCTGCTGAAGGACCCGAGCATCGTGCAGTTCAATGGCGAGCCGGTACTGCTGATGCACGGCGACAGCCTGTGCACCCTGGACGTCGGCTACATGAAGCTGCGCCGCTGGCTGCGCAACCCGCTGACCCTGTTCATCCTGCGCCACCTGCCGCTCGCCACCCGCCACAAGCTGGCGCGCAAGCTGCGCAGCGAGAGCCGCGCGCAGACGCGGATGAAGGCCAGCGAGATCGTCGACGTGACGCCGGAAGAAGTGCCACGGATCATGGCCGAGCACGGCGTGCTCACCCTGATCCACGGCCACACCCACCGTCCTGCCGTTCATGAACTTCAGGTGGGCGGCGAGAGCGCCCGGCGCATCGTCCTCGGCGACTGGGACAAGCAGGGCTGGGCCCTGCAGGTGGACGAGCACGGCTTCCACCAGGCGCCCTTCCCGCTCTGAGCCATCACTCCAGAACGAACACCAACGCCTTGAGCGCGCTGTCGGCCCCGATATCGGCGAACTCCGGCGGGTTGGCCAGGCGCTCCGCATAACGCAGCTGCGGGGCTTCGCGCGCCATTTCGTCGACGAGGAAAGCGACGCCGATGGACGGATCGTTGCAGCAGGCCAGCACCCGGCCGCCCGGCGCCAGCAGCTCGGGCAGGCGGCGCAGCACCCTGGCGTAGTCCCGGGTCAGCACGAAGCTGCCCTTCTGGAAGCTCGGCGGGTCGATGATGATCAGGTCATAGGGGCCTTCCCTGCGCAGCTTGCCCCAGGAATTGAACAGGTCGTGACCGAGGAAACTCACCCGCGCCAGGTCGTGGCCGTTGAGTCGATGGTTGTCGCGGCCACGGCTCAGCGCCGGCCGCGACATGTCCAGGTTGACCACCCGCTCGGCGAGCTGCTGGGGCCCCCGCGGAGGCGCCCCCCACCGAGAAGCCGCAGGTATAGGCGAACAGATTGAGCACCCGCAGGCCCGTCGCCTGCTCGCGCACCCACTGGCGCCCCAGGCGCATGTCGAGGAACAGGCCGCTGTTCTGCTTGCGCCCGAAATCCAGGAGAAAGCGCAGCCCCTGCTCCTCGATCTCGCCCTGCTCCACGACCTCGCCGAACAGGCATTCCGTGGCGCTGTCCGACCGGTAGCGGTGCTGCAGCAGCAGGTGCGCGGCGCCGCTACCCCGCCAGGCAGGCGAGGCGGAGAATTGCAGCAGCATGTTCTTCAACTCGGCCAGCTCGGCGTCGGCCGGCTCGCGGAACAGCGACACCAGCACCACGCCCTGCAGCCAGTCAACCGCGATGTGCTCCAGCCCCGGCCACCGTCGGCCGCGCCCATGGAACAGGCGGCGCGCCTCGCGCGGCAGGTCGGCGAAGGCCGTGAGCAGATGCTGGTGCAGAGTGGCGATGGATTCGGCGTTCATGGCGGTGCTGGCGAATGCGGGAGCGCATTCTAGCCCAGCCCGCGACGCCTTGGCCGGGCGCGCCGGTCTCCCGAACTGGTACTCTCGCGCTTATTTCGACGGGAGAATGCCATGCCCCACGATGGCAGCCTGCTGCAGGGCGCGGTCGTATTCCTCTTCGCCGCGGTGCTCGCGGTCCCGCTGGCCAAGCGCCTGCAGCTTGGCGCGGTGCTCGGCTACCTGCTGGCAGGCGTGCTGATCGGTCCCTCGGTGCTCGGCCTGATCGGCGATCCGGAGAGCGTTGGCCACCTGTCCGAGCTGGGCGTGGTCCTGCTGCTGTTCATCATCGGCCTGGAACTGTCGCCCCGGCGCCTGTGGGTGATGCGCAAGGCGGTGTTCGGCGTCGGCCTGGCCCAGGTGCTGCTGACCGCCCTGGTGATCGGCACCGTGGCGCTGTTCGGCTTCCACCAGCCGCTGCCGGTGGCCATGGTGCTCGGCCTCGGCCTGGCGCTCTCCTCCACCGCCTTCGGCCTGCAGCTGCTGGCCGAGCGCAAGGAGCTGACCAGCCCCCACGGGCGCATGGCCTTCGCCATCCTGCTGTTCCAGGACATCGCGGCGATCCCGCTGATCGCGCTGGTGCCCATGCTCGGCAACGCCACCCCGCACCCCCTGCCCGGCCAGGAACTGCGCGGGCTGCTGGAAGTGTTCGGCAGCATCGCCCTGGTGGTGCTCGGCGGCCGCTACCTGCTGCGCCCGGTGTTCCGCATCGTGGCGCGCACCAACATCCGCGAGGTGTCCACCGCGACCGCGCTGCTGGTGGTCATCGGCACGGCCTGGCTGATGGAACTGGCCGGCGTCTCCATGGCCCTGGGCGCCTTCCTCGCCGGCATGCTGCTGGCCGACTCCGAGTATCGCCACGAACTGGAGTCCCATATCGAGCCGTTCAAGGGCCTGCTGCTCGGGCTGTTCTTCATCAGCGTCGGCATGGCCGCCAACCTCGCCCTGCTGTGGCACGAACCGCTGACGGTGCTGGCCCTGACCCTGCTGCTGATCGGCCTCAAGCTGCCAGTGCTGCTGGTGGTCGGCCGCCTCGCGGGCGGGCTGTCGCGGGCCAGCGCGGTGCGTTTGGCGGTGCTGCTGGCGGCCGGCGGCGAATTCGCCTTCGTGGTGTTCCGCATGGCCCGCAGCGAACAGCTGCTCGATGGCCACCTGCACGACCTGCTGGTGATCGCCATCACCCTGTCCATGGCGCTCACGCCGCTGATGGTGATGCTCGCCGCGCACTGGCTCAAGGCGGCGCCCGCCGCGCCCCGCGAAGTGCCGGAAGAACTGCAGACGGTGGACAGTGACACGCCGCGGGTGGTGCTGGCCGGTATGGGCCGGATGGGCCAG
>OGQD01001860.1_pt1 | contig 12704 bp, 11 predicted proteins | sample 1553091 | NCBI WGS metagenome assembly OGQD01 (sample SAMEA2580290, study PRJEB22360) | human gut metagenome | biome: human gut; feature: human-associated habitat; material: faeces | place: Denmark | collected 2008/2010
GGGCGATCAGCTTGCCTTCCTCGGCGGCGTGCACCACCAGGGTCTTGATGGTCTTTTCGATGGCCAGGCCGAACTGGGCGACCAGTTCGTCGATGGTCTTGGCATCCGGCGTGTCGACCAGGCGCAGTTCCTCGGTGGCGGCGCCGCGCTCTTTCTCGCGCGGCACGGCCTCGGCCTTCTCGATGTTGGCAGCGTAGTCGGAGGTGTCGCTGAAGGCGATGTCGTCCTCGCCGGATTCGGCCAGCACGTGGAATTCGTGGGAGCCGGTGCCGCCGATGGAGCCGGTGTCGGCCTGTACCGGGCGGAACTTCAGGCCCAGGCGGCTGAACACGTTGCAGTAGGCCTGGTGCATGCGGTCATAGGTTTCCTGCAGCGAAGCCTGATCGAGGTGGAAGGAGTAGGCGTCCTTCATGATGAACTCACGGCCGCGCATCAGACCGAAGCGCGGACGAATCTCGTCGCGGAACTTGGTCTGGACCTGGTACAGGTTGATCGGCAGCTGCTTGTAGCTATTCAGCTCGTTGCGCGCCAGGTCGGTGATGACTTCCTCGTGGGTCGGGCCGACGCAGAAGTCGCGACCGTGACGGTCCTTGATACGCAGCAGCTCGGGGCCGTACTGCTCCCAGCGACCGGACTCCTGCCACAGCTCGGCCGGCTGGATGGCAGGCATCAGTACCTCCAGGGCGCCGGCGGCGTTCATCTCTTCGCGCACGATGGCTTCGGCCTTGCGCAGCACGCGCAGCCCCAGCGGCAGCCAGGTGTACAGACCGGAGGCCAGCTTGCGGGTCATGCCGGCGCGCAGCATCAGCTGGTGGCTGATCACCACGGCGTCGGCGGGAGTTTCCTTGAGGGTCGAGAGCAGGTACTGACTGGTACGCATGTTTGGCCGTTATGTCGGTTGCGAGGGCAAATAATGACTCGGCATTGTACGGTGCCAGCCATGTGGCGTACAGGACGGACCGGGAGTAGACGATGGCGGAGCTGACCGCTGGCCAGGTGCAGGCGTTGATTCGTGCCGGCGTGCCGATGGCGGAGGACATCGACCTGCGGGTCGATCGTCTGGACGGGGAAACGGCCGTGGCGCGGGTGCCGTTTCATGCCCGCCTGGTGCGTCCGGGCGGCACGCTGTCGGGCCCGACCATCATGGCGCTGGCCGATGCGGCCATGTACGCGATGGTACTGGGTCGCCTGGGGCGGGTGGAGATGGCTGTGACGGCCAATCTCAACATCAACTTCCTGTCCCGGCCGGCCCCGGTGGACCTGATCGCCGAGGCGCGCATCCTGCGCCTGAGCCGGCGCCAGGCGGTGTGCGAGGTGCAGTTGTATTCGCAGGGCGCGGAGGGCGAGCTGGTGGCGCATGTCACCGGTACCTACGCGTTACCGGCGTAATATCGCGCCTGCCGCAGGCAAATTGGCGTATGAAGCCGCGGATGCCCGCCGTCGTAGGGTGTGCCGCGCGCACCGGCAAGCAGGCAGATCATTCCGGTGCGCATGGCGCACCCTACGGCAAGCGTAGCGGCTCGTTGTGTCATCACAAAAAAAGAAACCCGGCCTGAGCCGGGTTTCTTCGTTCGCATCGAGGATACTCGATGGGAATCCTTACAGGATTTCCAGCGGGTACTCGACGAACAGGCGCCACTCGTTCAGGTCGGTACCGAAGCGGTTGTCGGTGCGATAGATCGAGTTACGAGCCTTGAAGGACAGGTCCTTGGCGGCGCCGCTCTGGATGGTGTACTTGACCTGGTTGAAGAACTCGCGCTCTTTGGCGTCGCTGTCGCCCGGCACCTTGATGTCGTAGCCGTAGACGTAAGCGGTTTTCCAGAACAGACCCGGTACGCCGTAGCCGGTGAAGTCCAGCTCATAGCTGGCCTGCACGGACTTCTCGTCGGCGTTGTTGAAGTCGGAGTAGTAGGAGTTGGCTACCCAGATCGCGCTGCCGCCGTCGCCCATGTCGTAGGCATAGCCCACGTCGCCGCTGTTCTGCTGGTAGGCCAGGATGAAGGCGTGCGAACCGACGCTGTACTTGCCGGCCAGACTCCAGATGGTGTTGTCGTCGCCGGTCAGACCGTTGCCGAAGAAGCCATCAGCGGTGGTGTCGTCTTCGTACTTGGTCTTATAGTAGTTCAGGTCGAAGTTCAGAGCCTGCTCTTCGGCCAGCGGAATGGTCCAGTTGATGTTGGCGTACTTCTTCTTGTAGACGTCTTCGACGTCGGAGAAGTAGACCGAGGCGCTCAGGTTGTCGGTGAACTGGTAGCTACCGCCGATGACGTCGGTGCTCTTCAGGCGGGCGTCGTCACGGGCGCCGGAGGCCATCGGGCTCTCGGCGGTGAAGTGACCGGCGTTCAGCTCCAGACCTTCGATCTCGCTGCTGGTGATCAGGGTACCGGTGAAGCTTTGCGGCAGCAGACGGGAGTCGTCATAGGCCAGAACCGGCATGCTCGGCATCTGGTCGCCGTACTTGATCACGGTGTTGGAGATGCGGGCCTTGACCGCGGCGCCAACCTGGCCGACGGAGTCGTTCCAGTCCTTGCGCTCGCCCGGGAACATGTCGCCCTGGCCGCCGTCGAGTTTCAGACCCAGCAGACCGAAGCCGTCCACGCCCACACCTACGGTGCCTTGGGTGAAGCCGGATTCGAAGGTGGTGATAAAGCCCTGGGCCCAGGTGCTACGGTCGTAAACGCCCTTGTTGTAGTCACGGTTCCAGTAGGTGTTGCGCAGCAGGAGGTTCAGGCTGCTGTCTTCCACAAAGCCCTTGGACTCGGACTGAGCGCTGGCGAATGCCAGTTGGGTGGTACCGGCGGTCACGGCGAGAGCCAGTGCGCTCCACTTCATCACTTGCATTGTGATTGCTCCTTTGGTTTAGAAGATTTGTGCCGCCCATTGTTTGTTTTCTGGGCGACTCTTTCTTTTTGTGTCGGCGCTAACTTATAGCACGGAGGCTTAAATTGGCGACAGATATCATTGATTTCCTACGGCTTATTTACATCGGCGTCGCAAATTTACATTGTCGACGTCGCATTTCTGTAGATTCCAGCCGTGTCGGACGTTTCTTCCCTTCTCCCTGAAAAGGCTGCAAATCCAACGGCTTAGGGGCCTGCAGCCCGACTGCAGGGTGCGCACGAGCAGAGGGTGCCAGACTCTTAGCAACTTCCATGCACAAAGTGACGAACAGGATTCGCAATCATTTACCGTTGTGCCGCAACTTCATGTTTGCGTGCCTCGCAGGCCTTGTAGTTACAGGCTTCGCGAGGCCATGTCCGATCGTCGCCCGGCGGCTATCCTTACTTGCCATGAGCGGTCGTTGTTACCGCACGTCGGCTTCCGAGGGTGACAGTATCGGCCGGTAACGTTTCCTGTCTGTGCGGTTGGTCAGTTTGTGGGCGTCGCCTGGGTAGTTTTGCCCACTTTTGGGGCGGTGCCCGGTCATGCCCCGGTACAACCGCTTGGACCCGTCCGGACGTCGCCTTGTTTTGGCGCGTCGTTCCGCTTCCCGGGCGTCGTCCGGATGGAGATGAATTGCCGGGCCTGTCCCGCTATGCTGCGCGCCGATTGTCTCGGCTTGGAGGAGAAACGCATGTTCAGTCTGGATTCCCGTCTGCAGCAGGATTGCCTGGTCCTGGGCGACTTTCCCCTGTGTCGCCTGCTGCTGATGAACGACGCCAACTACCCCTGGTTCATCCTCGTGCCCAGGCGCGAGGACGTCAGCGAGCTGTTCCAGCTGGATGCGGCCGACCAGCAGCAGTTGTGGCAGGAGACCACACGCCTGGCCGAGGCGCTCAAGGATGCCTTCGCGGCCGACAAGATGAACGTCGCCACCCTGGGCAACGTGGTCAGCCAGCTGCACATGCATGTGATCGTGCGGCGGCGGGAGGACCCGGCCTGGCCGGCTCCCGTCTGGGGCAGGCATCCGGCCCGCCCATACGGCGCCGAGGAAGCCGCGGCGGTTCGCGAGCGGCTGACGCGGGTGGTCACCGACGATTTCCGCTTCGTGGAGAGCTGAGCATGGATCTGGAGCAGCGTGTGATCGAGCTGGAGAGCCGCCAGGCGTTTCAGGATGACACCATCGCGGCGCTGAACGATGTGGTGGTGGAGCAGCAGCAGGTCATCGAGCGCCTGAAGCTGCAGGTCGCGGCGCTCGCGCGGCGCCAGGAGGAGATCCAGGGCCAGTTCGGTATTGCGGAGGACGAGGCGCCGCCGCCTCACTACTGAAACGAAAAAGCTATGTCCCCGTTACGTGCTGGTGGCGCAATTCGCGGATAAATCCGCTCCCACAAGGTGTGCCACAACTAACCACGAAAAAGCCCGCGTCGAGCGGGCTTTTTTGCATCCTTCCTTTTATTAACGGTGGCCGGGCAGGGCGATGATCACGTCTTCGGCCTGCAGGCCCTTGTCGCGTTGCATCACGGAAAACTCCACGCGCTGGCCCTCGACCAGGATGCGGTGGCCTTCGCCGCGAATGGCACGGAAGTGCACGAAGATGTCTTCGCCGCTATCGCGCGAGATGAAGCCGAAGCCCTTCGAGGTGTTGAACCACTTGACGGTGCCGGTCTCGCGGTTCTCGTCGAGTTCGCGCTGGACGGCCGGGGTGATGCTGCGCGGGCGATTGCCCCCCAGGTTGATGGCCAGGTGCAGCAGGGTGGCGGCCAGCAGGGTGATGAGGCTGAGCGAAACGGCCGGCTGATTGCCGATCTGGGCCAGCGGCGCCAGCAGGATCAGCGCCTGCAGCACGCTGGCGAACACCAGCAGGGCCGATACCAGGGCCTGCAGCTGGTTGCGCACGCCGTCGTGGCGAACCGGCAGCAGCGGCGCGAGCAGCAGGTTGGCCAGGCCGAACAGGGCCAGGTAGAGGGCATCCGGTTGTTGCAGGTAGGACAGCTCGTCGTTGCGAAGACTTGGCGTAAAGGACAGCAGCAGAGCGCCGCCGCCTGTGATCAGGTGAACGATCTTCAACATGGTAGAGAAACTCGCTTGTTCGAAATGGCTAATCGAGGAGCGGAGCGGACATCGGGCGATGGGCTCCGCCTATGCCGCGGCGATGCGGCACGGCGGCTATTTAACCGCAAAGAGGATATGCGCTCAAATCAAGCGGTTAGCGCTTCCTTCGGGGTGGGCGGGTGGATCTGGTTGCGGCCGTTGCGCTTGGCCTGGTAGAGCGCGTCGTCCGCCCGGGTGACGAGGCTGTCGAAGTTGTCGCCGGTTTCGGCCAGCGCCAGGCCGAAGGAGGCGGTGATGGTGTCCAGTACCTTGTCGGTACTGCGCACCTTGACCCGTAGCGCCTGGATCTTCTGGCGCAGCTGCTCGGCGAATTCGCCGGCGGTTTCCAGATCGAAACAGTCCTTGAGGATGATGCAGAATTCCTCGCCGCCGTAGCGCGCCGCCACGCCCCGGGCCGGGAGCAGGTCCCGCAGCAGCTGGCCGACATGCTGCAGCACGCGGTCGCCCAGCGGGTGTCCGTACTGGTCGTTGAACTGCTTGAAGTGGTCGATATCCAGCATGACCAGCGCCAGCCCCTTGGTGTCGCCGGCCAGGGCCTGCTCCAGCAGGCGGGTGAAGGCGTGGCGGTTGAAGACGTGGGTCAGGCTGTCCAGGGTGGCCGCGGCCTGCGCGCGCTCCAGCTGGCTGCGCAGGTTCTGGATCTCGGCCTGCGCCGATTTGAGGCGATAGAGGAATTTTTCCTGCTGCTCCTGCATCTGCTGAGTGCTCAGCTGCAGTTCGTTGAGCACGCTCGGTAGGTCGTCGACGATCGGCTCCTGCAGCGCGGCCAGGCCCTGCGAGAGGCTGGCATGGTAATGCTGGCCGCCACTGACGTTGCGCTTCACGTCGTCTTCGATGTCGTCGACCAGTTCGATCACCTGCCGCTGCCCGGCGCGGGCCTCTTCCAGTTCGCCGCGGATGATGAAGTCGCGGAACAGCTTGACGGCCGTTTCCGGCGGGAAGCTGGAGAAGTCCTTGATGATCTTGTCCAGGCGTCGGTTCAGATCGGGCTCCGAACCCTTGCAGTAGCTGTACCAGAGGGCGTAGTGCACCGGATTCGGCGGGATATCGTGGCGCACCATGTGCGGCACCGCTTGCTTGAGCAGATCGGCAGCCTCGCGGGTCTCTTCGGGAAACAGCTCGAGAATGGAGGGGGCTTTCGGCGGCTGGCTCATGCACGTCACTGTGGCGAGGTGGGAATTGACAAAGGATAGAGTAGCCGCAGTGCGCGCGCCTAGCGAAAAAGGGGCGCAGGCGGCTCTACATGGGGGATACGCGGGTCTTACGGCCCTTCGTGAACGGCGCTTCAGCTGCGCCGTGCTCGATAGATGCGGAAGCCTTCGCCTTCGTCCAGCGTGTGGCAGCGGCCCAAGTGCTGCTCGATCAGCGGCGGGTACTTGAGGAAGCTGTTGGCCACCAGCCGCAGTTCGCCGCCCGGGGCCAGGTGGCGGGCCGCCTGGCGCAGCAGGTGCTCGCTGGCCTGGTAGTCGGTATGCACGCCGGTGTGGAAGGGCGGGTTGCTGATGATCGCCGCCAGCCCGGGCGGCGCCGCATCGATGCCATCCCCGGCGATCACCTCGGCCTCCAGGCCGTTGGCCTCCAGGGTCATGCGGCTGCTCTCGACGGCGAAGGCGTCCACGTCGAGCAGGCTGACGGCACTGGCGGGATTGCGTCGCTTGAGCACGGCCCCGAGTATTCCGGCGCCGCAGCCGAAGTCCAGCAGATGGCCCTGGGGCAGGTCGTCCAGATGCTCCAGCAACCGCGCGCTGCCACGGTCCAGGCGGCCGTGGCTGAACACGCCCGGCAGGCTCAGCACCTGCAGCGGCCCATCGCTCAATGCCAGCTCGAAACGCTGGGCCAGAGTGCCCAGGTCGGGGGCCGCCGGCGCCCGCTCGACGGTGACCTGCCAGAGCTGGCAGTGGCGCGCGCTGTCGAGTTTGCGTGGCTTGCCATACGCAGCGAGCTGCTTGGCGGCGCGCTCGATGCCGCCGCGCTTTTCCCCGACCAGGTACAGCTCGCGGCCGTCCAGGCGGGCAGCCAGGGCCTGCAGCAGGTAGTCAGTGAGTTCGCGGGACTTGGGCAGGAACAGCACCGCGCTGTCGAACGCCCGCTCGGGCGGGCGGGTGCCGAACAGGCTGCGCCCCTGGAAGCGGGTCTCGAGGGCGCCATGCTCGCCCGCGTGCCAGCTCCAGCCGTGGGCACGCGGCAACTGGCCGAGCAGGTCGTCCCCCGGCAGGCCGGCCAGCAGCAGGTCGCCCTGGAACAGTTCCACCTGGCGCAGCAGCACTTCGCTTCGTGGGTCCATGGGCATGCTCCGCTGCAGAAAAAGGGCGCGTAGTTTACCCGCTGACCGCCCGCCTTGGCGTGCCGGCGAAGAAGGCCTCGGCGTTCTCCGCCAGTTGCCCGACGATGCGCTGGCGCGCCTCGCGGCTGCCCCAGGCGTTGTGCGGGGTGAGGATCAGGCGCGGGATGTCCGGCGCCAGCAGCGGGTTGCCGTCGCGGGGCGGCTCCTCGCTGAGCACGTCGAGCGCGGCGCCACCCAGGTGGCCCGCGCGCAGCGTGTCAGCCAGCGCCTGCTCGTTGACCAGGCCACCGCGGGCGGTGTTGACCAGCAGGGCGCCGGGCTTCATCAGCGCCAGTTCGGCGGCGCCGATCAGGTCGCGGGTCTGTTCGTTGAGCGGGCAGTGCAGGGTCAGGGCGTCCGCCTGGGGCAGCAGTTCGCTCAGCGGCAGGCGATCCGCACGGGCCGGGCGACCGGGCAGGGCGCCGAGCAGTACGCGCATGCCGAAGGCTTCGGCCAGGCGCGCCACCGCGCCGCCCAGATCGCCGTGGCCGAGCAGGCCGAGGGTCTTGCCCTCCAGTTCGACGATGGGGAAGTCCAGCAGGCAGAACTGGCTGGCGCGCTGCCAGGCGCCGTCGCGGATCGCCGCCTGGTAGTCGGGCAGGCGGGTCGCCAGGGCGAGCAGCAGCATCAGGGTGTGCTGGGCCACCGAGGCGGTGCCGTAGCCCTGGCAGTTGGCGACGACGATGCTGCGCTCGCGGGCGGCGGCCAGGTCCACGTTGTTGGTGCCCGTCGCCGAGATCAGGATCAGCTTCAGGTCCGGGCAGGCCGCCAGGGTCTCGGCGCTCAGGTTCACCTTGTTGCTGATCGCCACCTGGGCGCCGCGCAGCAGGCCGGCCACGTCCGCCTCCGCGCAGCTCGGTTGCAGCACCAGTTCGCCGAAGACCCGGCGCAGCGGCGCCATGTCGAGGTCGCCGAGGTCGAGGGAGGCATGGTCGAGAAAGACCGCACGCGCGCTGTTGTTCATCAGCTGTACCTGTCTGGATACGGAGGACAGGCGTAAGGTTGCCAGCCTGTCTCACCGATTCCCACCCTGCGGAGGTCGCATGTACTGGACGGAGTTCCTCACCGTCGCCCTGATCCACCTGCTGGCGGTGGCCAGCCCGGGGCCGGACTTCGCCATCGTGGTGCGCGAGAGCGTGGCCCACGGCCGCCGCGCCGGCACCTGGACGGCGCTGGGCGTGGGTGTCGGCATCTTCGTCCACGTCGCCTATTCGCTGCTCGGCATCGGCCTGATCGTGTCCCAGTCCATCGTGCTGTTCAATGCGTTGAAATGGCTGGCGGCGGCCTATCTGTTCTACATCGGCATCAAGGCGTTGCGCGCCAGGCCGGCGGCGCCCGGTGAGCTGGAAGTGGCCGTCGACGGCCAGCAGCGCTCGGCGCGGGGCGCCTTTGTCACCGGCTTCGTCACCAACGGGCTCAACCCCAAGGCCACGCTGTTCTTCCTCTCGCTGTTCACCGTGGTGATCAACCCGCACACGCCGCTGGCGGTGCAGGCCGGCTACGGCGTGTACCTGGCTTTCGCCACCGCGCTGTGGTTCTGCCTGGTGGCGCTTCTGTTCAGCCAGCGCCGCGTGCGCGCCGGCTTCGCCCGTATGGGCCACTGGTTCGACCGGTTGATGGGCGCGGTGCTGGTGGGGCTGGGTATCAAGCTGGCGTTCACCGAGCTGCGTTGAGGGACTTCAGGTCCGCAGTTCGGCCAGCCGGTTCAGGGCCTTCAGGTACTCGCGCGGGTTCTCCCCCAGCAGCCGGCGGAACATGGCGCTGAAGGCCCGTCCGCTGCCGTAGCCCAGGGCGTGGGCGACTTCCTGGACGCTGGCGCCGGCCAGCAGGCGCGGCAGCGCCTCGGTCAGGCTCAGTTGCTGGCGCCATTGCTGATAGCTCATCTGCAATTCCTGGCGGAACAGACGCGCCAGGGTGCGTGAGCTGGCGCCCGCCTGCTGGGCCCAGTCCTCGAGTCGGTAGGGATGCTCCGGGCTCTGCAGCAGCGCCCGGCAGATCGCCTGCAGGCGCCGGTCGCGTGGCATCGGCAGGTGCAGCGGCAGGCGTTCCAGCGCCGCCAGTTCGCGCAGGATCAGTTGCTCGATCAGCTCGCGTACATCCGCCTCCGGCTGTCCGTCGCTGGCGCGCAGGATCAGTTCGCGCAGCAGGGGCGTGACCACCAGCACACAGCAGTCTTCCAGTCCTGCGGGGCAACGCTGCGGCGGGATGAACAGCGGGCGCATGCGCAGCTCGCCGGAGACGAATATCTCGTGGCGCAGGCCCGGCGGAATCCACACCGCTCGCCCCGGCGGGATGATCCAGGCGCCGCGCGCGGTGACCAGCCGCATCATGCCGGCCACCGCATGGAGGAACTGGGCCTGCGGGTGGCTGTGCGGCTCGATCCAGTGGCCGTCGGGGTAGTCGAAGGGCAGGGCGGCGAGCTGGCTGTGGCTGGGAAAGTCCAGCCATTTGTCCGATTGCATGACTTCTCTGTCAGGTATGCGATTCAGCGCCAACCTAGCATGGCATTCCCATACCACCAAGCGAGACGGAAATGCCCTCATGAGCCTGCCCCGCACCATCATCCGCTACGTCAACGCCGCCCATGTGCTCGACCACATGTTCATGCTGATCTACCCAGCCGCGGTGCTGGGCATGACCGCCAGCTTCGGGCTGAGCTACGCCGAGATGATCGGCCTGTCGCTGGGCGGCTTCATCGCCTTCGGCGCCTGTTCGCTACCGGCCGGCTGGCTGGGCGACAAGTGGGATCGCCGGCATATGCTGCAGTTGTTCTTCATCGGCATCGGTGTCTCGGCGATCCTGACCGGGCTGGCCGCCAGCGTGCCGATGCTGGTGGCGGGACTGACTCTCATGGGCGTATTCGCGGCGATCTACCACCCGGTCGGCACCGCCATGCTGGTGGCCCACGCCGAGCGGCGCAGCCACGAGATCGGCGTCAACGGCATGTGGGGCAACCTGGGCGTGGCCTTCTCGGCGCTGGTCACCGGTTTCCTGGTGGCACAGTTCGGCTGGCGCGCGGCCTTTCTGCTGCCCGGGGCGGTGGCCGTGGCGATCGGCCTGGCCTTCGCCTGGCAGGTGCGGCGCGAGGCGCCGGTCCCGCTCCAGCCCAAGGCGCCGCGCGGTCGCGATGGCCGGCGCCTGTCGATGCCGCTGGTGTTCGGCGTGCTGGCCGGTTTCAACGGGGCGAAGAGCAAGGCGGCCGGGCGCATCGTGCTGGGCATCGCCTTCATCTTCCTCGGCATCGACCAGATCAAGGACGGCTTCTCCAGCTTCGGCGGCGACATGGACCTGGCCATCTACCGGGCGGAGGGGCTGTCCGGGCAACTGCTGTTCACCCTGATCGGCCTGGTGGCGACGGTGGTGCTGCAGTCCAGCCACGCCACGCTGATGCTGACCCTGGCGGCGCTGGCCAGCGGTCAGCTGGAGTTGGGCCAGAGCCTGGCCATCGCCATCGGCTCCAACGTCGGTAGCAGCGTCAGCACTGCGATCGTCGGCTCCCTCGGCGGCAACCGCAGCGGCCAGCGCCTGGCCCTGGCCCATGTGCTGTTCAACCTGGTCACCGCGCTGCTCGCCTTCCTCCTGCTCACCCCGCTCACCTGGCTGGTGCAGTGGCTCACCGGGCTGGTCGGGCTGGGCAACAACAGCCTGATCCAGCTGGCCCTGTTCCACAGCCTGTTCAACGCCTTCGGCGTGCTGCTGTTCTGGCCCTGGCAGGGGCAGCTCGCCCGCCTGCTGCTGCGCTGGCTGCCGGAGAAGGCCGAGCCGCAGGTGCTGATCACCGAACTGGCCACCCCAGGCCCGCAGGAGTTCCCGCGCACCCGCGCGCGCTACCTCAACGACCAGGCGCTGGACTCGGTGGACGCCGCCGCCAGCGCGGTGATGCGCGAGCTGCGCCACCTCAGCCGGCTCAGCCTGGAGGTGATCTGCCATGCCCTGTACCTGCCGGTGGACCAGCTGGCCCGGGTGCGCGGCGACGAGGCGCTGCTGCGCGCCGCGCCCGACTCCCACGCGCTGGAGGCCGAGGCGCTGTACCAGCGGCACATCAAGGGCGTGTACGGCGACCTGCTGAGCTTCATGGGGCGCCTGGAGCTGCCGCTGGACGAGGCGCACCGGCAGTTCTGGATGGCCGGCCAGCTCGCCGCGCTGCAGCTGGTGGACGCGGTCAAGGACGCCAAGCACCTGCAGAAGAACCTGGGCCTGTACCTGCGCCAGGAACCGTCCACCGTGCGCTCGGCGTACGTCGAGCTGCGCGGCCACCTGCTGGCGCTGCTGCACGAACTCTACGAGCTGTCCCGTCTGGATGTCAGCGACGAGGCCTTGAGCGCGCGCCTGCGCATGCTGGACGACGAGGCGGCGGAGTTCGACCGGGTCTATCGCGAGCGGCTGTTCGCCCTGGTCCGCCAGGGCCAGCTGGACGGCCTGCAGACCAGTTCGCTGATGAACGACCTGGGCTACGTCGGGCGCATCTTCCAGAGCCTGCGCAACGTCCTGCTGCTGGCCGAGGAGCAGGGGCCGCTGCACGGCTTGCGCCAGGTCGAACCGGAGAGCGGCCCGCTGATCGTCCTCGAATAGCTCAGTCCGCCTGCTTCAGCAGCGCGGCGCGGCCCACGCCCCGTGGGTCGCTGGCCGCTTCCACCTGGCCGCTGCGCTTGTGCCACAGCAGCACCTGCTGGTTGCCGAAGCCGCGCTCGACACGCTTGAGACGATGGCCTCGCATCTCCAGCCCGCTCAGCTGGCCGGGGCCGAAGGCGTCCGGCTCGTACTCGATCACGTCCGGCAGGTACTGGTGGTGGTAGCGCGGGGTGGCCGTCCACTGTTGCACCGGCTTGCCGTCCAGGTAGTCGAGCGCCGCCAGCAGCACCATGCTGGGGATGCGGCTGCCACCCGGCGTGCCGAACGAGGCCAGTTCCTGCTCACTCTCGATGAAGGTCGGGCTCATGCTCGACAGCGGCCGCTTGCCCGGGGCGACGGCGTTGGCCTGGCTGCCGGCCAGGCCGTAGACGTTGCTGCCCTTGGGGTCGGCGGCGAAGTCGTCCATCTCGTTGTTCAGCACCACGCCGGTGCCGGGCGCGGTGAAGGCGGCGCCGAACGGCAGGTTGATCGACAGGGTGGCGGCCACCGCGTTGCCCTCGCCGTCGAGCACGGTGAAGTGGGTGGTGTGGTCGCCCTCGCGCCAGGCCGGCGCCGGCGGCAGGTTGGCGCTGGGCGTGGCGTGCTGCAGGGCGATGCCCTTGGCCAGGCCCTTCAGGTAGTCGGGGGCGAGCAACTGCGGCAGCGGGTTGCGCACATGGTCCGGGTCGCCCAGCAGGCCGCGGTCGCGGTAGGCGCGGCGCAGGGTCTCGACCACGTAGTGGCTGCGCTGCACGGCGCCGGCCTTCTGCCAGGG
>OGQD01001861.1_pt1 | contig 12695 bp, 12 predicted proteins | sample 1553091 | NCBI WGS metagenome assembly OGQD01 (sample SAMEA2580290, study PRJEB22360) | human gut metagenome | biome: human gut; feature: human-associated habitat; material: faeces | place: Denmark | collected 2008/2010
TACCCTCATGTAGCGGTACTAAGGCTCCCATTTTCATGGATCGCCAAGTACCGACATGAGTAACCTGAGACCTTATCGAGGCTTTGCCGAGATTAGTTCGAAGTTACACAGCGTGGGCAGGCTTGTACATGGTATATATAACCCCAAGGGCTGATTTATTTTCGTATGTGTGATTAGTTCTTCGAACAGCGGAACAGCAGATCCTCCCAACGGCGGTCAACCTCCTGCTGATACTGAACGAGAAGGTGCTCGTTCTCAGGCTTGAACAGGTGCTTGAACCTGCCCTGCGTTCTCAGGAAGTCCTCGATAGGAAGCTTCTTCTTAGGAGAGTAGGAGAGGATCCATTTGCCCTCGATAACCTCGAACAGAGGCCAGTAACATGTCTCGACTGCCAGCTTGCAGATGTCCATGATCTTCTCTGTAGGGTATCTCCATCCTCTAGGACATGGTGACATGACGTTGAGGAAAGCTGCGCCAGGTGTGTATATGGCCTTCTCAGCCTTCTCATAGAGATCACGCATGTTGCCGAGAAGAGTAGACTGTCCAACATATGGGATGTCGTGGGCAGCCATGACCTGTGCCAGATCCTTTCTGTTCTGCATCTTACCATTTGACTGTGAGCCTACTGGTGTGGTTGTGGTGTCAGCATACATAGGAGTAGCTGATGAACGCTGGATACCGGTGTTCATGTATGCTCCGTTGTCATAGCACACATATACCATGTCATGTCCACGCTCCATGGCACCTGACAGTGACTGAAGTCCGATGTCATAAGTTCCGCCATCACCGCCAAATGTGATGAATTTATATGTGTCATCTATCTTGCCTTTTTTCTTCAGAACGTTGTACGCTGTCTCAACACCGGAGAGGGTAGCGCCTGCGTTCTCAAATGCATTGTGTATGTAGCTGTCCTCGTATGCTGTGTAAGGATACATGAAGGTTGAAACCTCAAGACATCCTGTGGCGTTACCGATGACCGCCTTGTCGCCCTCGTGAAGGGCGCGGAGTACAGTTCTGACAGTGATCGTACCACCGCAGCCTGCACACATTCTATGACCTGGAGCAAGACGCTCAGGCTTGTTCATTACTTCTTTAAAATTATATGCCATTTCATCTTACCTCCTACTGTCTAAGTCCTATGTACTGATACTGAGGAATCTCAGCACCGTTCTCTATCATGTCTTCAAGCTGTGCAAATCCGCCCTTGGCGCTGTCCACAGTGTAGTCACGTCCGCCGAGACCGTAGATGTAGCTGACAGCCTTTGTGGTTGCCTGAATGTCATACAGGTGCTCTTTGACCTCTGCTGAGAGAGGACCGCCGCCTGCTCTGAATCCTTCCGATCTGTCAAGGATTGCCACAGCCTTGGTGTGGGCGAGAGCCTTTGCAATCTCCTCACCAGGGAATGGTCTGAACACTCTGATCTTCAAGAGTCCGACCTTCTTGCCTTCGTTTCTCAGCTCATCTATAGCTTCCTTTGTTGTTCCGGCAGCAGAACCGATCATAACGATGGCGTAGTCAGCGTCGTCAAGTCTGTACTCCTCAAAGAATCCGTAGTGACGGCCTGTCATCTCCTCGAATTCCTTTGCAACGTCAAGAATAACCTGCTTTGCATTCTTCATGGCAGTGTTCTGAGCCATCTTAGTCTCCATATAGTAAGGAGATGTGGCGTAAGGACCGACAGCCATAGGCATCTCAGGATTTAACAGATACTGCTCAGGGGTGTATTCACCTACAAACTTCTTTACGAGATCATCCTCGATGAGGGTGATGTTTTCAACGGCATGGCTTGTGATGAAACCATCCTGACATATCATGATAGGAAGTCTGACATCCTTGTGCTCAGATATTCTGTATGCCTGAACAAAGTTGTCATATGCCTCCTGATTGTTCTCTGCGTATATCTGAAGCCAGCCTGTATCACGTGCGCCCATACTGTCTGAGTGGTCACAGTTGATGTTGATAGGGCCGGAGAGTGCTCTGTTTACAAGTGCGAGGGCAAGTGGAAGACGATTGGACGCTGCCACGTAGAGCTCCTCCCACATGAGAGCCATACCACATGATGATGTGGCTGCCAGCCTCTGCGCCGATCGCTGCACTCATGGCACTGTGCTCACTCTCTACCGGTATAAATTCTGTATCGATCTCTCCATTGGAGATAAATGTTGAAACGAACTGAGGTATCTCAGTTGAAGGTGTTATAGGAAATGCAGGCATAACATCCGGATTGATCTGCTTTATAGCATGTGCCACAGCCTCATTTCCTGAAAGACGTTCTCTTATAGCCATTTATTTGCCCTCCTTCATAGTGATTGCTCCGAATTTGCACTGGTATGCGCATATACCGCAGCCCTTGCAGTGCTCCAGGTCAAATGCGAGACGCTTGCCTGATACGACCGGAATGCATGAATCCGGACAGACAGGTGCGCACAGAAGACAGTGTACGCATTTGCTCTCGTCTAGGACAGGGGTTGAAGTCCTCCACTCACCTGTGTTAAATGCCTTGGATGTGCCACCGCCGTATACGTGGTTTCCAGGTGTGAGCTCTGTCCATTTGCTATTGTCATGTATCTTGCTTATATCTGTTCTCATTACTTCATTACCTCCCTGAAGGCGAGCTTTAATGCTTCCATGTTGCCCTCGATAACCTCTGGTTTCTTGGCAAATTTGTGCTGATATGACTGTCTCATATCTTCGAGGAAAGGTCCCTCCTCCATGATTCCGCTGACAGCAACGATGGCTGCAAGCATAGGAGAGTTAGGAAAATTCTTGCCGAGAGTCTTCATGGAGATCTCCTTGGCATCAAGTGTGTATACCCTGCCCTTATAACCCTTGAGCAGTGGACGGACCTCGTCCGGAGTCTTAGGTGTATTTATAATGATGGCGCCATCCTCGGCGAGACCTGCAGTCACATGTACAGGTTCGATCAGAGATTCGTCAACTACAACCACATACTGTGGATCGTAAATGTTGGAATGTACTCTGATAGGTTCACTGCTGATCCTGTTGTAGGCAGTGATAGGTGCGCCCATTCTCTCTGGACCATACTCAGGGAATCCCTGAACATATTTACCTGTTTTGAATGCCACATCTGCGAGGAGCAGGGCAGCAGTCTTGGCACCCTGACCACCACGTCCGTGCCATCTGATTTCGATAGTATCTTTCACTTTCACATCTCCTGTCAAAAATTTCTCATTAAGTTCCGTTTATTAGGAAAAATAATCCTTTTGATTATACCATTTATAGATAATAAGTAAAGAATAAAATTAAGGAAATAAGTCGAAAAACAAAAAAATTTAACGCGGATAACAGAAATACCTAAAAATGTTGGATTTAACGATGGGATAAGTTATCTGAAAACTATAAAAAAGCATTTGGAATCATAAAATTTATTATATGCTGACGACAAAGTGGATACAGTTCTGTCCATCCACCGTCTGATTGTCCAACAGTATTTCACCATGGTACTTGGATGTGAGCTGTTTCAGCTTGTAAAGTCCGATACCTCTGGAATAAGCTCCATCCTTCAGAGGCTTGGTCGAGTAGCCCTTTGCGAAGAAGTTCTTGCGCATTTCCGCGGTGAGCTGCGATCCGACATTGAAGGTTTCAACGGTGGTAGTCTTGCCGTCAGAGTCTATGATGACTTTTATCATACCTCCGTCCTCAGTTGCGTCAAATGCATTGTCCACCAGAATGCTCATGACATCCAGAAGCTCAAATTCCGCTGCCTTGGATGTGAGTGTGGAATTTTTGACATCTATATCCAGATTAATATTATGCTCCTGCGCAAGGTTCATCTTGCTGAACAGAAAACCTGCGATCAGTTTCATGTTGATCCTCAGAAGATACGAATTCTTGATGACATGGTCATTGCAGGAGGTATCCAGCTCATTTGAAAGGGCAGCAGCGAGGGAATCATAATCAGTGTAACTGATCGGCAGCATGCTGATGGCCTGAAGCTCATTGTTGTAGTCATGCTGTCTCATGCGCACCTGATCTATCAGATCCTCTATAATAGGAAGATACTGTTCATATGACTGTAGTTGCTTCCGGGATTCTCTGAGGCTCATATAGTTCTTGTACATTCCCGAGTATAAAATGAGGATAAGTATGACTATAAACAGGAAAGTCATAAATATATTCATGAAGTCCTTAGGGGATATACGCTGGTATAAAACCATAGATACCATGAGGGCAAATACTGCGAGTATTATATTCCTGGATACCTGATTTTTCACTATAAGAGCATCGTACAGCTTATCCATATGTCCGAATTTGTATAAAAGTATAGCTATGATGAAAGCCATGGCTTCGGTTATATATGTTGAAGTGTTGGTGAATGGATTGTCCGTAAACTGCATGATGACAACCATCTGGATGAGGTTCAGTATAGTCATGATGATAAGTGTAATTGCGTATCCCGTTATGATCTTCATCGGCGGATATCGGAATACCAGAGAGTAGAATACAAAGCAGTATATGTATGTTATCAGTGTGAATATTAACATGGAGTCTGTAACTGTGGCAATCAGAGAGACTGGTAAAGTCAGCAGAAGCAAAGGTGGAAGTCTCTTTGCTATCTGGGAAAATTTTACATTATATATCGCCATCAAGAATACTAAAAATACAAAGGTATCAAACAGTATCTTGGAAAGAAAATCAAAATATGCAGCCATTATCTGTTCTCCTGGTAAGTTTCTATAATAGTTTTGTATTTGCGCCCGACCGGTATGGATTCTTGAGCCAGTTTCAGCGTTATAAGTGAATTGGATCTGTCGTAGCTCTGTATGTAGTCGGGATTGAAGTAATAGCTTTTGTGGCATCTGACCAGAGGTACATCACCAGCAGCCTGCAAAATTGACTCGAAGGTCGGGTTGGTGACGATAAAATCGCCGTCGGATGTGAAAATGTGCTTGTGGTGGCCGGATGCACATACATAAATTATTTCATCCATGCTTATATGGAAAAGTATTCCCTGGATATCCTTTACGCGGATCCTTGATGTCTGGTCGTCAGGCTGTGTGAGCACCGAGTTGATCCCTCCTACGACATCGATTCTGTCATAAGGCTTTGAGAAATAATACTGGCAATGATACTTGTTGATGACATCAAGGTTTGGAACGGTGATGTCGGTGATGAAGATGACAGGTGTGTCATTGTATTTGGGAATTCTTCGGAGATAACCACATACATCCAATCCGGTCTTTCCTCCACCGAGATCAATGTCCAGTAAAAAGATATCAATATCAAATGAATCTATTATTGTTATGGCATCGTTGTAAGTTGATGCAGTGTTGACAACAGCGTCTGCGTACTCTTCTTCAATTATATGTTTTAAGCCGGTAAGCTGGATATTGTCATCCTCAACAATCAGAAAATTCATAATCAAACACTCCTGTGAAAAATTGATAGATAAACAAAACTCTTAAATTATTAACATATCAGGAACATTCTATCATACAAATGGGAATTTCTACAATAGGTATAATTAAAGTATATGTGTGTTGTACACGAAAATTTATGTCGTTCAGGTTGTTATACGCGTCGTTTGTGTCGATTTTTGCCAAAACTATTGGAAAAATTATACAAATAGTATAGTGTATGTAACAGAGGATAATTAACTCTGAGGGGAGATTGATTATATAGTGTCAGATAGGATGTATCAGGTACAGGTATTTCGGTTAAGGGTAGCTGTACAGTATATTCAATTTGATGCATAGGATCTGCCATATGTGCCTGAGCATGTATGGCAGATTTTTTGCGTTAAGCTGTAATATAATACTATTTAAAATTTGAAAATAATATGGTATGATGTAGAGAAACATGGGGTTTTGTATACATCTGTGTGCAATTCCATAAATGACAAAAAGCTATTACCAGGAGGAAGAGTATGATTAAATTATTTGACAACGGTGCTTATCTGTTACATGGTACAGAGCTGGTTGAGGATAATGCTGAGGCAGGTGCGGTTCTCGCATCAAAGCTTGGCAGTGCTCCATCAAAGGAAGAGGCATCAAAGAACACACTTGCTTACGGAATATTGGCTAAGCATAACACATCTGACAATATGGAGAATCTTAAGATCAAATTCGATAAGATGACTTCACATGATATAACATTTGTAGGAATCATCCAGACAGCAAGAGCATCAGGTCTTAAGGAGTTCCCTATACCATATGTACTTACAAACTGTCACAACTCACTGTGTGCCGTAGGTGGAACCATCAATGAGGATGACCATATGTTTGGCCTCTCATGTGCGAAGAAGTATGGCGGCGTGTATGTACCACCTCATCAGGCGGTCATCCATCAGTTTGCAAGAGAGATGCTGGCAGAGTGTGGCGCCATGATACTTGGATCAGACTCACATACACGTTACGGTGCTCTTGGTACTATGGCTATTGGAGAGGGCGGCGGTGAGCTCGCAAAGCAGCTCCTGTGTAAGACATACGATGTTGCAAAGCCGGGCGTTATCGCAATCTATCTCGACGGAGAGGTACAGAAGGGGGTTGGTCCTCAGGATGTGGCACTTGCCATCATCGGAGCAACATTTGGCTGCGGATATGTCAAGAATAAGGTCATGGAGTTCGTTGGTCCTGGTGTTGACAAGCTCTCAGCAGATTTCCGTATCGGTATTGATGTTATGACAACAGAGACAACATGTCTGTCATCAATATGGAAGACAGATGACAAGATAAAGGATTGGTATGACATTCACGGAAGAAGTGAGGCATACAAGGAGATGAATCCTGGCGATGTGGCTTACTATGACGGAGTCGTATATGTAGATCTGTCAACAGTTAAGCCAATGATAGCTATGCCATTCCACCCAAGCAACACATACACCATCGACGAGCTGAATGCCAACCTCATGGATATCCTTGATGATGTTGAGAAGCGTGCACTTGTAAGCCTTGACGGCAAGGTCGACTTCACACTCAAGGATAAGGTAAGAGATGGCAAGCTGTATGTTGAGCAGGGAATCATCGCCGGATGTGCCGGTGGTGGATATGAGAATATCTGCGATGCGGCTGATATCCTCAGAGGCAAGAGCATAGGCGCTGACGAGTTCACACTGTCAGTATATCCTGCAAGTACACCTATATATATGCAGCTCGCAAAGAACGGTGTCCTGGCTGATCTCATCGAGACAGGCTCTATCGTTAAGACAGCATTTTGTGGACCTTGCTTTGGTGCCGGTGATACACCTGCCAACAATGCATTCTCCATCAGACATTCAACAAGAAACTTCCCTAACAGAGAGGGTTCAAAGATACAGAATGGTCAGATCTCATCTGTTGCGCTTATGGATGCGCGTTCTATCGCAGCAACTGCAGCCAACAAGGGCTATCTGACATCAGCAACAGACCTTGCAGATATAGAGTACACACATCCAAAGTATTTCTTCGACAAGGCTATATACGACAGAAGAGTTTACAATGGTGTTGGAAAGGCTGATCCTTCGGTTGAGATCAAGTTTGGTCCAAACATCAAGGACTGGCCTGAGATGGTTCCTCTTACAGACAACCTTCTCCTCAAGGTGGCATCAGTTATACATGATCCTGTAACAACAACAGATGAGCTTATCCCATCAGGAGAGACTTCATCATACAGATCAAATCCTCTTGGACTTGCAGAGTTCACTCTGTCAAGAAAGGATCCTGAGTACGTTGGAAGAGCGAAGGCTATCCAGGCTGTAGAGAAGGTTCGTGAGGCAGGTGAGTGCATGGGTAAGGCATTCCCAGAGGTCAAGGAAGTTATGCATGCCATCAAGGAGAAGTTTGAGGACGTATGCGGAAGCAACACAGGTGTTGGAAGTACCATTTATGCTGTTAAGCCAGGTGACGGTTCAGCCCGTGAGCAGGCTGCATCATGCCAGAAGGTTCTCGGTGGATGGGCAAACATTGCAAAGGAGTACGCTACAAAGAGATACAGATCAAACCTTATCAACTGGGGTATGCTTCCATTTGTCATTGATAAGGATTTTGACTTTGACAATGACGATTATGTATTCATCCCAGGAATCAAGGATGCTGTGAAGAACAAGACAGAGGTCATCAAGGCTTATGTTGTGAACAAGGATTTTGCTGAGATAGAGCTGAGACTTGGAGAACTCACAGACGATGAGAGACAGATCATAACAGATGGCTGCCTCATCAATTACTACAAGTACAACTAAATGATATATATGGTGCCGAGTGCGCCATGTATGTACATTTGAATATAATGTATATACGACGATATAACAGGCATCATCATGGGCGCTTTAGTGCGGCTTGGTGGTGCCTGTTGCTTTCATATAGCCAGTGTGATCATGATGTGATAATCCACGATGTCAAAAAGAAACGGATTTACAACATGGCGGGTTTATGAAGACAAAAATAAAATACAGGAGGTATTTACAATGGGAAAATCAGAGCTGGAAAAGATGCACACATGTGAGCTTTATCTTCCGGGCGATGAGGATATCGCCAGAGAGCAGATAAAGTGTCTGGACAGATTATATGACTTCAATATGACCAGACCAACAGAGATGGTCAAGCGTCAGCAGATGCTCAAGGAGATGTTTGAGGAGATAGGAGACAACTGCTATATAGAGCCACCACTCCATGCAAACTGGGGCGGCAAATTTGTTCACTGGGGCAGCAATATATATGCGAATTTCAACCTTACAATGGTGGATGACACACATATTTACGTTGGTGACTACACCATGTTTGGACCAAATGTAACTCTGGCAACAGCGGGACATCCAATAAATCCTGAGCTCAGAAAACAGGGCTATCAGTACAATGCACCTATAACAATAGGCAAGAACTGCTGGATAGGTGCAGGAGTTACGATACTTCCGGGGGTAACTATAGGTGATAACACCGTCATAGGAGCTGGAAGTATGGTTGCCACAGATATCCCATCGAATGTTGTAGCTGTGGGTAATCCGTGTAAGGTACTCAGGGAAGTGAATGAGCGTGATGCAAAATATTATTTCAAGGATCACAGGATTGATTTCTTCCAGTATAACAATGTGAGCAAGAATGACTGATGAGGTATATTCAGTTGAGGATGGAGGGTACATACAGAAGGTGGAAACTGCGAGGGCTCGCTGGCTCCAATGTCTATGGTGAACAGCTATATGATCGTATCGGTAGAAAAGGGCAGGACTGGAAAGGTGCAGATCGTATATCAGTTGAATGATGTTGAGTCAGGAGAGAATATCAAATCTGTGTGGATAGAACTTCCGCAGTGATCATGATGACAGAAAAATACAAATAGTAATTACAAAGACGTGCACGAAAGATTCTTCAAAAAGAACTTTCATGCACGTCTTTTAATATCTGTCTTATTTATTTGTAATAGTCTGATATGTTACTGCTTTGATATGGCAGCAGCTTCAGTGCTCTTGGCAACCTCTACAATAGAAGAGGTGAGACCTGCGATTCCCTGTATCTCTGATGGGATGATGATCTTGGTAGCCTTGCCGTCTGCAGCCTTTGTAAATGCTTCCAGGCTCTTGAGAGTGATGACCTGATTTGTAGGCATTGACTCATTCAGTGCTCTGATACCATCTGCATTTGCCTGCTGTACAGCGAGGATAGCCTGTGCCTGACCTTCGGCTTCCTTGATAGTTGCTTCCTTCTTAGCCTCAGCACGGAGAATCTGAGAAGCCTTCTCAGCCTCGGCCTCAAGGATGACTGACTGCTTGTTACCTTCTGCGATGAGGATGGCTGACTTCTTCTCACCTTCAGCACGGAGGATCTGCTCACGTCTCTCACGCTCTGCCTTCATCTGCTTCTCCATGGCATCCTGAATAGCTGCAGGAGGGATGATGTTCTTGAGCTCTACTCTGTTGACCTTGATTCCCCAAGGATCAGTAGCCTCGTCAAGTGTTGCTCTCATCTTGGTGTTGATGGTCTCTCTTGATGTAAGTGTCTGGTCAAGCTCGAGATCACCGATGATGTTACGAAGTGTGGTAGCTGTCAGGTTCTCGATGGCCATGATAGGATTCTCAACTCCGTAGCTGAAAAGCTTAGGATCTGTGATCTGGAAGAATACGACTGTGTCGATCCTCATTGTTACGTTATCCTTTGTGATAACCGGCTGTGGAGCGAAGTCAACAACCTGCTCCTTGAGTGTAACCTTCTTGGCTACCTTATCGATAACAGGCATCTTCATGTGAAGTCCAACAGACCATGTTGCCTGATATGTTCCAAGTCTCTCAATTACATAAGCGTGTGCCTGTGGCACGATCTTGATCGTACTGCAAATAATAACGATTACGATCAGACATAAAATGATAATAAGTGAAATTCCTGCTCCGTCCATAATAATCTCCTTAATTAAAAATGTGTGTGTCTTAAGCTGATAAGCCCTTAGCTTTATATTGCCGGCTTTCCTGCCTTTTCTACGATTGCTTTGACTCCGGATATCTCGTCGATCACGACCTCGGTTCCGGTTTCAATGGTATCGCCATGTTTGGATCTTGCTGTCCACTCAACTCCGTTGATCAAGACCTGACCGGTGGACTTGAGATTGTCTATGTCAGCAGATACGATAACGTGTTTGCCGATAAGACTTTCTACGTTTGTCTTTACCAGTTGGTTGTCAAGATGCTTCTTGGCAATCGGTCTTGTCGTGAAGAAAAGAATAGTGGTGACAACAAGAAATGCAACGATCTGTAGTGGCAGCGATCCGCTGAAAAAAGCGATGATCATTGCCACCAGGGCTCCTCCACATGCCCAGATGGTTGTAAGCCCAAGCGATATGATCTCAGCAATGAGACATACGGCAAATATGATAAGCCAGGTTGCAATCTCCCAATTCATATAGAACACCTCCCTCGTTTAGGAAATCCTGGTATGCGATAGTTTTCGCATTTGCCCTTGGCTAGTTCTCATTTTACTAAAAAACAGTAGGGTAAACAACATAAATTTTCTGAACATACTATCCCCTAAAGTGCATTATATGCACGAATTATAAAATTTATGAGATTAAATGATAAATGTATGGTTAATTTTGCGTAAGCTGTATTGAACAGGTTTGGAAAAACTAATATAATAAACACATGCTAAAGAATGGGAGAGAAGAAGTTGGCTGTTAATAATAAGAAGAAAAGAATTCTCAACATAAGTCTGGCGGTCATAGGAATAATCGTTGTCGGACTCCTTTTTAATAAGATACTGGAGCAATGGTCGGGATTTCGTGCGATACTTGACAAGATATCGAGTGCATTTGCACCGATCATAGTGGGCGCAGTCATTGCGTTTCTCATGAACCCGATACTTGTTTTTTTCGACAGATTATTTCATACGATATTCCAGGAGAGAGTCATATCGGATAAGAAAAAATTGTTCAAGGTTTCGAGAACTTTGTCGGTTATTTTAACTACCATAGTGTTCCTTGGAATCATAACCGGAATAGTGTGGCTGGTGGTTCCTCAGCTCTACGACAGTATCAAGCAGCTTGTGGGCAACATGGATACCTATTATTCCAACCTTCAGACGATGGTGGAGAATATAAATGAGAAGTTCCAGAAGCTCAATATACCTGAGGATCAGATCAACAAGTATATGAACAATGCATATCTCAAGGTTCAGGATATGCTGAATACCAAGATCATGCCAAATGTGGACAAGATCGTGGTGAATATAGGAAGTGGAGTGTTCTCAGGTCTTAAGTTCCTATACAATTTCCTCATCGGTATTATCGCTTCGATATATGTGATGGCAAACAAGGAATATCTTGCATCTAGGGGAAAGAAGATCATATATGCGGTATTCAAGGTGAAGAATGCAAATACTATCCTTGACGGACTTTTAGAGATGAACAGGATATTTGGTCAGTTTATTAATGGTAAGATACTTGATTCAATTATCATTGGAATGATCATGTTCATAGTTTCAACGATACTCAATCTGCCATATGCGGTTCTGATAAGTGTTATCGTCGGAGTGACAAATGTCATACCGTTCTTCGGACCTATCATAGGAGCTGTGCCATGTTTCTTCATCGTGCTCATTGCAGATCCTATAAAGAGTCTTGTGCTGCTCATTGTTATACTTGTACTGCAGCAGTTTGATGGAAATATCCTCGGACCGAAGATCATCGGAGATACCACAGGACTTTCAAGCTTCTGGGTGCTCACAGCGGTCATAGTTGGCGGCGGTTTGTTCGGATTCTTTGGAATGCTTCTCGGAGTTCCTGTATTTGCCTGCTGTTACATGTACATCAACAGGACATGCACTGCAAAGCTGCAGGAGAAGAATCTTGCGTTCAAGACATCCGAGTATGAGAAGATTCGCAGGATAGATGAGGAGACGGGAGAGCCGATATATATAACTGAGGAAGAAGAGGATATAAGGTTCAAGAAGAAGACGCCGGAGCAGAAGCTTGCGGAGCGTGAGAACAAAAGGAAGCTCAAGCAGAAGCAGCATATGCTTCAGTACCCATCAGATCTTCCAGATGATGAATATGTGAAGTCTGGCACTGCGCATGCAGATGATCAGTCTCAGGATGACGATGATTCAGATGATGATCCTATCAGTATATTTGATAAATTCATGCATGTTATGATGAGCGTGGCCAGCAGGGCGGCGTTGGCGTAGGTGAAGCGGTGCTGCAGGTCCCACATGTAGACCAGGTCGGGCGTGGTCTGCAGGAGGGTTTCGTACAGGCGGAGGCGCTGCTCCGCCGAGGCGTG
>OGQD01001862.1_pt1 | contig 12688 bp, 11 predicted proteins | sample 1553091 | NCBI WGS metagenome assembly OGQD01 (sample SAMEA2580290, study PRJEB22360) | human gut metagenome | biome: human gut; feature: human-associated habitat; material: faeces | place: Denmark | collected 2008/2010
GTTTGCGCGGGTCTTTCGCTGCGGCGAGTTCGTCGCGCCGCGCTGCGATGCGGAGATTCTTCGTGCGGCCGTATGCGTCGCGCCGTTCGATGATACGGTCGAGCTCTTCGAGCGCCTTCTGATGGCGATCGGTACGGTCGGTACAACTCGTACCGATGCCGAAGAGCAGGACGGCGAGAAGGAGAGGGAACGGTTTCATGCGTTTGTATTCGACAGTCGTTTTTCGCCCCGGCACCCCGCACGGGTCGGGAGGGCTATCGTGCGAAAATAGTAAAAAAAAAGCGAGTTGACGGCGGTTTCGACCGTTTTTGTTGCTCCGCCGCCGGTTTCCGGAGGGAGATCGCCACGACGAAAAAGGAGGAAACCGTCGCGGTTTCCTCCTTCGGGTGAATCGTCTCCCGACGGTCGTTGCGTCAGAAGTTCAGGCCGTCGTCCCAGCCGGGGTTCTGCGTCAGCGCAGGATTCAGCGTGCGCTGTGCGGCGGGAATGGGCCAGAGGTAGTCGCGCGCGTCGTCCCAATTCCGGCCGTGGACGACGCCCGGGTAGCCGACGATGTAGCCTTTGGTCTCCTCGCTGAGAATCACCTCCTTGCCGATCTGTAATTTCGTCGGGCAGGAGGAGGTCGCCTCGTCGATGTAGAGTTCCAGATCGGGCGTGCCGTCGTTGTCCATGTCGTAGGTTCCCGCACCGGCGATGTAGCAGCCGTAGTAGGGCCGGTAGTGGTTGAGCGCCTGCTTGCACTCGTTCCAGCGGAAGAGATCCCACGAACGGTAGGGGGGCTCCATGACCAGTTCGACGGTGCGCTCGCGGCGGATTTCGAGGATGACGCCCGTGTGGGCGCTCTTCGTCACGTTGGGATAACATTCGAGCAGGTAGGGATCGGGCGAAGCGTCGGCCTTCGTGAGATCGATGCCGGTCATCTTCGCGCGTTTGCGGATCAGGTTGACCGAGATTTCGAGGTCGTTCTGCGTGATCGTTCCCAATTCGGCCACCGCCTCGGCGTAGTTGAGGTAGACTTCGGCGGCACGCATCAGGATCCAGTCGCTGCTCGCGGCACCCGACGTGGTCGAGTTGGCGGCCGTGCCGACGAACTTGATCGGTTCGTAGCCGGTGTGCGACGAGAGGGTGTTGCGCGTGACGGTCGTGGCCTCCACCTGCTTGTAGCCCGGACAGAGGACGGTCTGCGCCATGCGCGGATCGCGGCCCTGCGTCTCCTCGCTGTACGGCATCGTCTCCCAGCCCTCCTTGTCGGTGAAGCGCGAGCCGTCGGCCATCAGATAGTGGTTCATGAAACGGCGCGTGAAACCTGCTGCGGAGTTGCGGATGTTGAACTGCACGTTGTGGGAGAGATTCAGTCCTTCGAAGTTGTAGATGCGGGCCAGAATGACCTCTTCCTGTTTGGCGTCGTCGCTGCAAAAGAGATCCCGATAGGGTTCCGTTCCCTCCTTGTAGAGCGAGTAGCCGCTTTCGGAGATGAAGGTCGATGCGGCGTCGGCGGCCAGTTGCAGATACTTGTCGGCATCGGGCAGATTCCGGTATTTGCGCCACGTGCCTTCGTAGAGGGCGATACGCGATTTGAGAGCCAGGGCCGACCAACGGGTTACGCGGGCGACATCCTTTTCGCGGGGCAGCATTTCGATTGCGTTTTTGAGGTCGTTCATCACGTGATCCATGATGATGCCGCGATCTTCGCGGGGCTTTTTCAGCAACTCCTCCTCTTCGGAGCCGATGACCTGCTCGTACCAGGGTACGTCGCCGTAGCGGAGTACCTTCTCGTAGTAGAAATAGGCGCGGAAGAAATAGGCCACGCCGTCGTATTTGGTGCGGGCCGCCTCGTCGGTGCAGTTGTGGGAGTTTTGCAGGTAATAGTTGATCTTGCGCAGGGAAGTCCAGGTCCAGCCGCTTTCGTCGGAGGCCATGCGGGTTCCCGATATTACGTCGCCCATGCTCTTGTCGACCATATCGTCGGCATTGAGGCCGGCGGCGTTGTCGGGTGATTCGAGCATCGTATAGAACTGGTTGGTCCACAGCCGCAGATCGGTTTCCGTCTTGAAGAAGGTCTGCGGAGTGACCGTATCTTCGGGAATAAGGGTCAGGTCGCAGCTGGAACATGCGGCGCCCAGCAGGATCGTTGCCAATATTTTTTGCAGTGTTTTCATCTGTCGTTTTCTTTATGCGTTAGAAGCTGATGTCGACGCCTATGGAAAGCGTTTTGGGATAGGCGTATCCTGTTCCGGAGTTGGCCTTGTTCGTACCGCTCGATCCGGCCAGCTCGGGATCGATGGTCTTGTTGTGTTTTTTCAGCGGCGACCAATAGCAGAGGTTTTCACCCGAAAAATAGATGCGGGCGCGGCTGATACCGATTTTGCGAGTGAGATTCTCGGGTACGGTATAGCCGATCGTGAGATTTTTCAGACGCAGATAGGCGAGATTTTGAAGATAGCGGTCGTTTTTCTCGCCCAACGCACCGCCGGAGTAGGCATTGTAGCCGCGCGGACGGGGGAAGTAGGCATTGCGATTATCCTCCGACCAGCAGTTCGAATAAAAGTCCTTGTGGATGAACGAAGTGGGCGGAAAGGCATAGGGGCCCCAGAAGTCGAAGGAGGCTTGGTTGGCAGCCGGATACCAGTCGCGACGTCCGATGCCCTGGAAGAAGGCCGATATGTCGAATCCCATCCAGTTGAAACCCAGTCGGAACGAGTAGTTGTAACGGGGCAGCGAGTTGCCGATGATGCGTTTGTCGCCCGGATCGTCCACGGTGCCCGAACCTTCGGAGATGATGTTGTTGCCGTCGAGGTCGGCGAAACGGACATCGCCCGCGCGCAGACGGTTGCCGGCAGGCCCTTTGTTCTGATAGACGCGGTTATTGACCGCCTTGTCGTCGATCGAGGCCTGGTATTCGGCGGCTTCGCGGTCGGTTTTGAACAGACCTTCGACGTGGTATCCCCAGATTTCGCCCAGCGTTTGACCTTCGTAGCGGTCGGAGATCACCCGATCAGGATTGTGGTATTTGGTGATTTTGGTAATGTAGTCACCCACGGAAGCCGATACGTGGTACGAGAAGGGTTTCCCCGCCAGTTGGAATTCGTCTTGCCAACTCAGCGATATCTCCCAGCCCTTTGTGCGCAGGTCGGCGCAGTTGGCTTTCGGAGTATTGGCGCCGAAGACGCTGGGCAGCGTGAGCGAAGTGGTGAGCATGTCCTTCGTATCGCGGATATAATAGTCTCCGGTGAAATTGAGACGATTGTTCAGAAGGCCTATGTCGAGTCCGACGTCGTAGGTGGTTACGGTTTCCCACGTCAGACCCGACGAGAGCGGATCCGTGACGTTGGCATAAAAGGCTTTTTCCTGTCCGTCGAAGGTATAGTTCATCTGATTGTCGGTGCTGATCTGCTCGATGTAGGCATAGTTGGATACCTGCTGATTGCCCAGACTGCCTACCGAAAGACGCAATTTGAGGTTGTCGACGATGTCCCGTGCCGGGGTGAAGAACGACTCCTCGCTGATGCGCCATGCGGCCGACGCAGAGGGGAAGAATCCCCAGCGATGGTCGGACTCGAAGCGCGACGAACCGTCGCCGCGGGCGCTCGCCTCGAAAATGTAGCGGCCCTTGTAGTCGTAATTCACACGTCCGAAGAATCCCAGCGTACGGTAGGCTGTGATCGATTGCGAGAGGGTGATGGGGCCCGTCGCTACCGTGAAGGAGTCGATGTCGTCGCTCGACAGGTCGGTCTGTTTTGCGTCGAGCGAGGTTGAGCGGTAGTCTTCGTATTGGCCTCCGGCTGTGATTTTCAGATTGTGGCCGCCCCACGAATTCTCGTAAGTTCCGTAGATGTTGACGTTATGTCCTTTGTAGGTTTGGTGTATCTCGCGGTAGGAATTTTCGACCGATCCCGACGTGAACGTCTCCACGACGCCCTGCTGGCGCGAATATTCGAACGTGTTGTTGCGGTATTTGAAGAGATTGTCCCGCTGACGGTAGTCGTAGACCGCTGTGAGGACGAGTTTTTTGAAGAGCGTGACGTCGAACTGGTTCGAGAAGGTGAGGTAGCGTTTCTCGCGCGTGTTTTTCGAACGGTCGGCGGTCATCTGTCCTCCGCGGCCGGCTCCGATCGGGGAGTTCTTGCCCAGTTGGTTGACGTATTGTACGATCGTGCCGTCGGGGTTGTAGGGAAGGAATGCGGCGCAGATGTTCGATTGCAGGGCGTTGATCGTGCCTTCGTAGTCCTGATGGCCGCCGTACTTGTAGTCCGTGGTGTCGAAGCTGGTGTTGTTCGAGTATTTCAGCCACGGAGCTATCCGGGCCGATACCTTGGTGCGGAAGGCATAGTCGTTGAACTTGTCCTTGTTGATGTTGAACATGCCGTACTGTTGGTAGAAACGGCCGCTTGCGTAGTAGGATACTTTGTCCGTACTGCCCGAGAGCGAGAGGTTGTGTTCCTGCTGCGACCGCACGCGGTTGTAGAAATAGCCGTACCAGTCGAAGTTGCCGTAGTAATAGTACTTGCCGTCGTTGCCGACTTCGACCCATGGACGATCGGGGTGCGGCGTACGGTCGTTGCGACGCTCGTAGAGTTTTTGCAGACCTCCGTTCTCTTCGGTGTAGCGGAAAATGTCCATCGTGCCGTCCGACGAGTCGTTCATGAACTGGTTGACGATACGCACGTGGTCGTAACCCGTATCGATAAAGTCGGTCGAAGTGGTGTTCTTGGCCCAGCCGAAGCGCCCGTTGTAGGTGACATGGGCCCGTTGGCCTTTCTTGCCCGCTTTGGTCGTGATGAGCACTACGCCGGCCGAAGCCTTGGCGCCGTAGATGGCGCATGACGAGGCGTCTTTGAGCACGGATACGGATTCGATGTCGTTGGGGTTGATCTGACTGAGACTCACCTCCACGCCGTCGGCCAGTACGAGCGGTGACCCGCTATTGAGGGAAATCGAACCGCGGATATTGATCGAATAGGAGGATTCGGGTGATCCGGTTCCGAAGGTGATGTTCACGGAAGGGTCGGCGCCTTGCAGCGCATTGGCTGCCGAGACGACCGGACGGGCATTGAGGTCTTTGCCGCTGATAGTCGCCACGGCTCCGGACAGGTTGGCTCTGCGCTGTGTACCGTAGCCGACGACTACGACTTCGTCCATCAGGTTGTCAGACTCTTTCAGGACGATGTTGAGCGGAAGATTCCTCCCCCCCCCTTGCTCGATTGTTGCGGTTTGTGTGATGTAACCCAGATAGGAGATGTTGAGTTGGGCGGGAAAGGTCACCTCCGTCAATTCGAAAGTCCCGTCGGCTCCGGTCAGTGTGCCTTTTTGGGATCCTTCGATCGTGACCGTCGCAGCGATAATCGGCTGTCCTTTGGTGTCGGTCACTCGGCCGTATACGGAGTCGTCCGGGGCGGTCGGCGTTTCGGCCATGGGCGCGGATTGCCGCTTGGTGACGATGATGCGGTTTCCGTTGATCGTGCAATTGACTTCCTGCCCCGCGAATACCTGATCGAGAATTTCGCGGATGGTGGCGTTTTGGGCCGAAACGGATATGCGTTTGTTCAGATCTACCTCGTCCGAACTGACGAGAATGGAGTAGTTTTCGGTACGGTTCAGCGAGGTCACTGCCTCCTGAACGGTTACGTTCTTCAATTCGAGATTGATTCTCTTTGTTTGAGCAAAACCCGTGGCAGGGCTGAGCAACAAACAGAGAATAACTACATAGAGGAAATTCGTGGAGCGAAATCCTCGACGATTGCAGTCTTTTCCCATGATTAGGCTGGTTTAAGGTTCAAATTTAAGGCAGGGATGCCGGGGTCGGCGGCATCCGGACGAATAACGGAAAAGGATCAGGAAAAAGCGGAAGGTAGTGATAGTCAGTTTTTCATAGGCGTTCGGTTTGGGTTGTCGGCAGGATTCGGGTTTGTCATTTCAACGAAAGGTAGACGACTCCGTCGCGACGGGAAATCTTCATCTTGCGGTCGGAATTGATCGCCGAGAGAATTTGATCCAGCGTTTCGTTATTGGTGAAATAGGCGAAATAACGTGTCTGAGCGAGCGCCTCGTCGAGAATGACGATGCGGGTGCCGAACAGTCGTTCGAGGTCTAACGCGATGTCATGCATACGCAGATTGAAGAAGTGGATGGCCCTGTTGTCCGCGAACGATTTGAAATGTTCGGGTTGGAACGTCGAGAGGTTGATGTCGTTCGAGACGCGGTCGTAGAGTACGAGATCGCCCGGCTCCATCCGCAATTGCTGTTTGCGGGTATCGGTGTCGATGTCGAACTGGACCGCCCCGTCGACCAGCAACAGCTCGATGCAGTCGGTGTTCGTATAGGACTTGAAGTTGAATTTGGTGCCCAGAACGCGAATGCCGACGTCGCCCGAACGAATGATGAAGGGTTTGTGGGGATCTTTCGCCACATCGGCGAAGATTTCGCCGTCGACGAAGATGCGACGCTCCTTGCCGGTAAAGGCCGACGGATAGGTAATGCGGCTACCGGAGTTGAGGTGCAAGTGCGTGCCGTCGGGAAGGGTCAGTGAGGCGATTTCTCCGTAGGGTACCTGTTTCTCGAACCACTCTACTTCCGGCTGACGGGTGGCGTAGAGCAGGCAGACTGCGCACAAGAGCGGAACGATGAGGATTGCGGCGATTCGTTGGCTCCATGCGGCGATACGCGAGCGGCAGGCGGTCGTGTTTCGTGCTTCTGCGGTAATGCCGAGCCGGCTGGCGACCTGTTGGAAGGCGGCTCTGGCTGCCGCTTCGTCGTCGACGTGCAGCTTGTCGAAAAGCTCTTCCAGTTGTGCTTCGGCATCCGGATTGTATCCGTTCTCGGCGAGCCACATTTGCACTTCGAGCTGTTCTTGTGCGGAGAGTTTGTTTTCGAAATATTCGTTTAGTTTGGTCATGACCCTTTTCCCTTGTTATTCGCCGGACGCGTGCCTCTTCCGGACGTCCTGCTATAATAAGAACAACCGAACGCTCCCGATTGCGTAATCGGAATGGCGAAAAAATGGAAAAAACGAAGGAAGGAGGGGGGAGAATCAGCAGATGGAGTTGTGAAGATCTTTCAGAGCCAGTTCGATGTGTTTGTCGACGCTGCGCACCGAGAGACCCAGCCGTTCGGCGATCTCGCGGTTGGAGAGATGTTCGCAGCGGCTCATGCGGAAGATCAATTGCCGTTGGGGCGGCATTTTTGAGATGTTCTGGATGAGCAGCTCGTTCAGTTCGGCATAGTTGTATTGCTCTTCGATCGAATAGCCTCGATCTTCGATATCGCGGTCGTTGAGCTGGGGCAGCAGGGAGAGCATGGTCGTACGCTTGGCCTTGAAAATGTTGAATATTTCATGTTTGGCCAATACGAATAGGTAGTTTTTGAGCGATTGCGTACTGTCGAGCTTTTCGCGGTGAATCCAAAGTTTCATGAAGATATTCTGGGCGATATCCTCGGCCATGTGGTTATCTTTGAGCATACCGTGTATGAAACGCAACAATGTGGGGTAGTAGCGTACGAAGAGTTGCTCGTAGGCTCCCTTGTCGCCCTTTTTGACTGCGGAGATCAGGGAGCTGTCGCTTTGCTGTCTACCAAAGGTGAATTTCATGAAGTCCTGTGTTTTTTCGCTCGGCCTTGATACGACTCGCTATTCAAAGATAGAAAGTTTTTTAGTGATAGAAAAATATTTCCGGAGATAAAATTGCGAAGGTGCTTCTCCGGCACCTCTCGGAGTGCGGGAACAATGGAAAAGCAGCGGCCGCCGACGCTGCTCGTGCAGGTCGACGGCCGTCTGCCGTGAAGAGAGAGTTGACCGGAGTTTATTCGGCCTTGGTGATCTTGATGTTGTCCAGGAACCAGCGATTCGCTGTTTTAGCAGGCCATTGCGTTTGCTTGATGGTGATTTTCGTATTCTTGTCGATCGTGATGCCCGCCAGATCGATCTCAGCCTTGATCCATTCGAGCTTATGACCGCTTTCCCAGCCGTGGGTGGGAATTTCGAATTGCTGTTGGTTGCTGCCGTTCTGCACGATAACGATCAGATTGACCGGATCGATCTTGCCGCTACCTTGTCGCATCGGACACCAGTCGAACGAGAAGGTTGTCTTTTCCCCTTCGGGAACGCCTTCGATATTCGACAAAACGATACCGGCCTGATAAGCGGTTTTGCCGAATTTGAGATAGTTCTTCTGAAGATAGATACATTCGTCTTCGTCCTTGCTTGGATCCCATACGCGCAGGAACTCGTACCCTTTGGCTTCGAGCGCCTGCGAGGCCTTCATCAGCATGGCGCGGCGTGCGTTGGGGCCGAGCTGCGACCATGCCGGGAAGGCGGCCTGGGCGGCATCGCAGGCACGCACGGCATCCTCGGCCGTGGCGGCCGGCGCGCGCGTGGCCACCGAACCGTCGAGAGGGTTGAGGCGCTCGAAGGTGGCGCCGTTGCTGGCCTGGCATGCCTGGCCTGCGATCAGCATTTTCTGTTCAATCATTGCCATATCTCCTTGTAAGGCTGAGAGGTGAGTGTCCGGGAAGTCCGGGCACCCTGGATATATTTCAGTGCGCCCCGCCCAGGTAGGCGTGACGCACGGCGGGGCTGTCGCTCAGTTCGCGGGCAGTGCCCGCGCCCACGATGCGGCCGGTTTCCAGCAGATAGCCGCGGTCGGCGATGGCCAGGCTCTGGCGGGCGTTCTGCTCCACCAGCAGCACACCCATGCCAAGGGTCTTGATGCGCGCCAGGGCGGCGAACAGCTCCTTGCACATGAGTGGCGACAGGCCCAGCGAGGGCTCGTCGAGCAGCAGTATGTCCGGCTGGCTCATGAGCGCGCGGCCCACGGCCAGCATCTGCTGCTCCCCACCCGACAGGCGTGTGCCCTGGCTGTGGCGTCGCTCGTGGAGGTTGGGAAACATCTCGTAGATCTCTTCGATGGACATGCCCGGCGCGCCGGTCTTGAGCGGCGGCGGCAGCAGCAGGTTTTCCTCGCACGAGAGGCTGGCGAAAATGCCGCGCTCTTCGGGACAGTAGCCCACGCCAAGGTGGGCAATGCGATGGGTGGGCCAGGCAATGGTTTCCACCCCGTGGAGCCTGATCGAGCCCTTGCGCGCGCCGGTCAGTCCCATGACTGCGCGCAGCGTGGAAGTGCGTCCCGCGCCATTGCGACCCAGGAGCGTCACCACCTCGCCAGGCTGCACCACGAGGTCCATGCCATGCAGCACGTGGGACTCGCCGTACCAGGCGTTCAGGCCTTTGATCTCCAGCGCCGGAGTGCTTGTCTGATTCATTGCTCGTCTGTCCAGGGCATGTCACTCAAAGCAGGCAAGGCCGGAGCCAGAAACGCCGAGCAATGGCCGCCCCGTGGCGAGGACATTGCCCCTCCCTCGCAGCAAGAGAGGAAAGGCGCGCAGCGATCCGGGGGATGTTTCATGTCAGTGCGCGCCCTGCAACTGGCCTTCGGCCGTGCCCATGTAGGCCTCCATGACCTGGGGATTGGCCGAGACTTCCGCGTAGCAGCCTTCGGCCAGCACCGCGCCGCGCTGCAGCACGGTGATGCGGTCCGCGATGGTGGAGACCACCTTCATGTTGTGCTCGACCATCAGAATGGTGCGGCCCGCCGAGACCTGCTTGATCAGCTGGGTCACGCGCTCCACGTCCTCGTGGCCCATGCCCTGCGTGGGCTCGTCCAGCAGCATCAGCTCGGGCTCCATGCCCAGCGTGGTGGCAATCTCCAGCGCGCGCTTTTGTCCATAGGGCAGGTTCAGCGCGATTTCATCGGCCAGGTCCCGCAGGCCGACCAGGCTCAGCAGCTCCATGGCGCGATCATTCAGGCCTTCCAGGCTGCCGTCGCTGCGCCAGAAATGGTAGGCCGTACCAAGCTTGCGCTGCAGGCCGATGCGCACATTCTCGAGCACCGTGGCACGCGGAAAAACCGCCGAAATCTGAAACGAACGGATGATGCCACGGCGCGCAATCTGCGCCGGCGCCTCGCGCGTGATATCAACGCCGTTGAAGCTGATCGTTCCCGAGCTTGGCTCGAGGAACTTGGTCAGCAGGTTGAAGCAAGTGGTCTTGCCAGCGCCATTGGGTCCGATCAGCGCATGGATGGAACCACGCCGTACCACCAGATCGACCTTGCTGACGGCGGTAAATCCTTTGAACTCTTTGCTGAGCTGATGGGTTTGCAGTATGACGTCACTCATTCACGGGGCTCGCTGATGCATGGCTCCATCCACGATTGTCGACACCCGCCAGGACCATTCGTATCAGGCAAGCCCGGGCAATGCACCGCATCTTGAACCCGGCTTCGCCGAAACCGAACACGGGAAACCCCTAGGACCCGTCATGCCCTCTACGTATTCGCCTTGGCCTCACAGGCTGGTGCTTGCAGGCCGTCCAGGCAGCACACGCCGCGCTATCACGATACCGTCAGCGGGCCGCAACAAAGTGGCCGGCCTTTCCCGACTGTCGCGAGCATGTAAAAAGGGCCTGACGCTCTTTCAGCATAGCTAGCTGAACCCATGAATTCACGATTTCAGCGACTATCCAACCTGAAACGCAGGTAATTCAAGCTCAAACAGCTATCAAAGAATGAGCATCACTGCAAATGCCCCCCACCTTCGGGCAAGACGAGCGGCAGCACTCCTATGCCTTCCTCGAGAAGTTCCCTGGCCTGCTCGGCACTGGCCTGGCCACGGATCGCACGCTCATCGACTTCGCCATAGTGCATGCGCCGCGCCTCCTCGGTGAAGCGCGCGCCCACGTCCTCGGTGTTTTCAGCCACCTTGCGCGACCATTGCATCCAGGCCGCCTGCATGGCCTGCAGGTGCGCACGTGCGTCGTTGGACAGCGGTGGAAGTGCGGCGACGGGCGCCGCATCGCCGGCGGCGGCCCTGGCGGGCGGCTGGGCGCCCAAATTCAGGCGTGGAGCACTCAGCCCCTTGGTGATGTCGCTCTCGCCACATACGGGACATTGGACCAGCTTGCGCTGCTGCTGGTTCTGGAAATCATCTTCCGAAGCGAACCAGCCTTCAAACACATGTCCATGTGGGCAATGAAGGTCGAGCACTTTCATGATGTTTCTCTATATGCCTGCCGTCCAGATCCATGTCAGAGCCGACTGTACCCCTTGTCAACATGCTTAGCTGCGCAGGGGCTCTCGGAAGCAGTCCACCCCTCGCGCTGATGCCTCGGGCACTCAATCCCTTCTATGCACCAGATAGCGGTAGACAAAGCCCGGAAAGGCCAGTGTCAGGAACAGGGTAGCGGTGACAGCATAGAACTCCCAGCCCTGGGAAGCGATCTGGCCTGCGCGACGCTCCAGCAGCAAGGCCAGCCCTCCGACAAGCAGGTACAGCACCACCATTTCCGCCAGACGCGCCCACAGTGGCTTGCGCCCGTGCGCCAGCGGGCCCACAACGCCCCAGCGCTGGTTGGCAAATGGCAAATTGGCTGCCACAAGGGCAGCCAAGATCACCAGCCAGATGGAAGCAGTCTGGGACACGCTAGTCTTTCCCCTGCCATCGGCCCCAGGCCGGCACATCCATCATCAGGAAGCGAGGGCGCGCGTGATTGCATCGGCGCACAGCGTCATGAGGCCGCCAGGCAGGATCCCGAGCAACAGCACCAGCGCACCGTTGATGGTCAGCACCACGCGCACATCCAGAGGGGCCGAGACGCTGGTTGCCGTGATCGGCGCGTCGAAATACATGACCTTGACCACGCGCAGGTAGTAGAAAGCACCGATCAGCGACATGATGACGGCGAACACCGCCAGACCGATGTACAGGCTCTGACCCGAAGCCACGAGCGCCTGCAGCACCGACAGCTTGGCGTAGAAGCCGACCAGCGGCGGAATGCCGGCCATGGAGAACAGGCAGATAGCCATCACGCCGGCATACAGCGGACTGCGCTGGTTCAGGCCCGCGAGGTCGGAGATCTCCTCGCTCTCGAAGCCTTCGCGTGCCAGCAGCAAGATGATGCCGAACGAAGCCAGCGCCGTGAGCACATAGGTGATCACATAGAACATGGCCGAGCTATAGGCGTTCTCGACGGTGGCCGGATCGACCTGGCCACCGGTGCGCGCGTGGAACGCGCCGCGGGCAAGGGCGCCGAAGGTGTCGCGGCGCGACCGGACGGGGCCGAAGTCTGGGTGACCAACCGCGAGGACGGCACCCTCACCGTGCACGATCCACGCACGCTGGCCATCAGGCGCCGCATGAGCAGCAAGGGCTTCCCGATCCGCGTGACCTTCTCTGCCGACGGCACGTTCGCCTTCGTCACCAATGCGCGCGCCGCGACGCTGGCCGTGTTCAACGCGCGCACCAAGGTCCCGTTGGCCACGGTCCCGCTGTCGCGCGAGGACATGACTTACCAACCCACGATGCTCGGCCATGCGGCGCTTCCCATCGGCGTGGTGGTGGCGCCGGACCGTCCGCGCGCCTACGTGGCGATCAGTGGGGGCGATCGCATCGCCGTGATCGACACGCAGCGCTGGCAGGTCATCGACTACTGGGTGACCGGACGTGAACCCGACGCCCTCGCCTTCATTCCTGACTGATCAGCCGGCGTGACGGGAAGAATGAGGTCGCGCCCAGTGATTAGCTGAAAAGGCGGTGACCCCGCCGGCTGACCTCGGCGCCCGCGTCGATCGATACCGTTGCTGCCTTCCGGCCCTGGCGGGATTTTCGACCTAGCGTCGCGAGGGGCCGACGGGGCCAC